>ULUO01012526.1_pt1 | contig 10589 bp, 7 predicted proteins | sample 1958611 | NCBI WGS metagenome assembly ULUO01 (sample SAMEA4835762, study PRJEB28245) | human gut metagenome | biome: gut microbiome; material: fecal sample | place: Denmark | collected 2008
TCCGAAAGAGATACTCTTGTTTGTGATGAATACGGCTTTGCGGAAACAAAGGATTTGCCTTACGGCACATACACTGTTCATCAGACCAAAGGCTGGAACGGCACAGAGTCCATTGCCGATTTTGATGTATTCATTTCTGAAAATAATAAGACTTACAAATACCTCATCAATAACGCAAGCCTTGAAAGCTATGTAAAGATGGTAAAGGTTGACAGCGAAACAGGCAAACAGATTCCATACTCCGGTGCCGGATTTCAAATTTACAGTCCAAAGGGAGAGCTTGTAACAATGAAGTACACCTATCCGATTGTTACAGAGATTGACACCTTCTACACGAACAGCGAGGGTTATCTGATTACACCCGAATCTCTGCCCTACGGCAAAGGCTATTCAGTCGTTGAAGTGCAGGCTCCTTACGGATATATCCTCGACAGCACACCTGTACATTTTGATATTACGGCAGAAAACACAAGTGAAGAAAACGGCGTTACAATCGTAAAAGCCGAGAAGAAAAATACTCCGCAGAAAGGTACAATTACCGTAGAAAAAACAGGCGAGATTTTCTCGAATGTAACTGCAGTCGGCGGCGGATATACTGATGAAAGCGGAAATGATGTTGCACTTACGACCGTATATCAGCCTGAATATTCTGTAAGCGGTTTGTCGGGTGCAGTGTTTGAAATTTATGCAGATGAGGACATTACAACACCTGACGGAACAGTAAGAGCAAAGAAAGACGAGCTTGTCGCAACACTGAAAACAAACACAAAAGGCACAGCAACAAGCAAACAGCTTTACATTGGCAAATACCGTGTTGTTGAAACCGTTGCACCGTATGGAACAGTTATCAATCCCGAACCTCATACGGTTGAACTTACCTACTCAGGACAGAACGAAAAGGTAACCAACACCTCAACATCATTTACAAACGACAGGCAAAAGGTTGAAATCGACCTTACAAAAATTCTTGAACAGGACGAGAAATTCAACATCGGCAGTAATGACGAAATCCTCAATGTTTCATTCGGACTTTACGCTGATGAAGATTTAAAGGCTTCAAACGGTACGGTCATTCCAACGAACGGGCTTCTTGAAATAATCTCTTGTGATGAAAAAGGCAAAGCGACTTTCACAACAGACCTTCCAATCGGAAAATATTATGTTAAGGAAAACAGCACTGACAGCCACTATATTCTTTCCGATAAAAAATACCCCGTTGTATTTGAATATGCAGGACAGGATACAGCAACTGTTCGTATTTCTGTAAATGACGGTGAACCGATTGAAAATGAAATCATCTATGGCACAATCAAAGGCTTGAAGATTGACCGTGAAACAGGCGAAAATATCGCAGGTGCATTATTTGGAATGTTTAAAGCAGAGGAAAAAGAATTGTCAGAAAAAACTGCAATTCTCACCGCTGAATCAAACGAGGAAGGAATCTTCACTTTTAAAAATGTGCCTTACGGAGAATACATTATCCGTGAGTTAAAGCCTGCCGAGGGTTATCTGCCTAATGAAGAAAACTATACCGTAACAATTTCTGAAAACAAGGAAATTATCGAAATCACAATTGAAAACGATAAAATACCCGAACTCGGAACAACTGCAACTATTGACGGCAAAAAGGAATTCACAGTTAACGGTGATATTACCATTGACGATGTTGTTTCGTACAAGCATCTTATCCCCGGCAAAAAATATATTATAAAAGGTATTTTGATGGATAAAAGAACAGGCAAGGCGTTCCTTGTTGACGGCAAGGAAGTTTGTTCCGAAATAACATTCACACCCGAAACAGCAGACGGCGAAGTAACTATATCCTTCACTTTTGACGGTTCTGTAATTACCAAAGATACAGAAATCGTTGCGTTTGAAACTCTCTACCGTGATGGAAAGGAAATTGCCGTTCACGATGACATTGATGACAAGGATCAGACAGTAACAATTCATCCGCAGCCTGAACCTGAAAAACCGCAGACAGGCGACAATTCAAATCTCGGTTTTTACATCGGCTTAGGTTCTGTTGCTGTCGGCGGTTTAATTGCATTTCTCATCATCAAATTCAAGAAGAAAGATGAGGACGATGAATAATGCTCAGGGCGTATATCTGTTCGCCTTTGGGCGGAAATGTATCTGCAAATATTGAAAATGCAAAACGATATGCCCGATATGCGTTAGAGTGCGGTATGGCTCCGTTCATACCGCATTTTTATGCGCTGATTTTAGATGACAGCAACAAAGAAGAAAGAAACCTTGGTATGCTTGCGGGACTTTCTATGCTTTGGGTGTGTGATGCGGTCTGGGTTTTCGGTGATGAATTAACCGAGGGTATGAAAACAGAAATTCGCTTTGCAGAAAAACTGAACATCGAAGTCAGATATATATCGGAGAATGATCTAAGAAAATCGGAGGTAAAAAATGATAAAGTCAAGAAAAATTAAGTTATTGAAGTGGTTGGCAGGAATATCAGTAATACTGTTAATGCTCGGAATATCGGCAGTAACAGTATTTGCCGCAGGAGATGTATCATCAGCAATCGAAAGCACATGGACATCGGCTCAAACACAGATTAAAAATGTTGTAAACAATGTTGTCTTTCCTGCGGTAGATATGATTCTTGCCATACTTTTCTTTGTTAAACTTGCTACTGCTTATCTCGATTACCGCAAGCACGGACAGTTTGAATTCACCGCGCCTGCAATACTTTTCGGCTGTCTTGTGTTCTCGCTGACAGCACCACTGTACATCTGGACGATACTCTGATAACAATAAAAATAAGGCTGTTGTGTTAAGTCATAACAGCCTTTTGTGGAGGTGATTTATATTTTTGATTGGTTAGGCGATTTCATTGGTGGAATCGGCAGTGCCATGGGCAGTGTGTTTGATTTCCTCGGTGAACAAATCTCAAACGCTATATGGAACACAATGCTTCAGTGGTTCTATGAAACGATTTACAACGCTGTTGCAGACTTCTTCACGATGATGGGAAATATGGGAGCAGATGTGTTCGACCTCACTTGGGTGCAGGCGACAATAAATCTGTTTACGCTTTTCGGCTGGGCATTGTTCGTCGCAGGCACGGTCGTCGCCGTATTCGATGTTGCAATAGAGTATCAGAACGGCAGAGCAAATATCAAAACAACCGCTATAAATGTATTAAAAGGGTTCTTTGCCTGTTCGCTGTTTGGCGTAGTACCTGTGGAGTTGTATAAGTTCTGCATCAGCCTGCAAAACACATTTTCAAAGGATTTGTCGTCCATAATGGCAGGACAGCAAAGCCTTGATTTAGCCGGACAAAGCACAAGTGTTTTAGAGGGCAGTTTTGCAGTAGCAACACAGACAACATTCGGCTTGCTGAATCTGTTATGTATGATTGCTTTTGCCTACTGCGTAATAAAAATATTTTTTGCGAACATCAAGCGTGGAGGAATTCTGCTCATTCAGATGGCGGTAGGTTCGCTGTATATGTTCAGTGTTCCGAGAGGTTATCAGGACGGCTTCAATCAGTGGATGAAACAGATAGCGGCACTTTGTCTGACGGCATTTATGCAGACAACTCTTCTGTTCCTCGGGTTGCTGACCTTCCCCGGCAATATGCTTTTAGGACTTGGAATAATGCTTGCATCAAACGAAGTTCCGAGAATTGCACAGCAGTTCGGACTTGATTCATCAGTTAAGGTTAATATGACGAGCATTGTTCACGCAACTACAACTGCCGTGAACCTGACGAGAAGTGTTGCGAGGGCGGCAAAGTAAAGGAGAATTTATATTATGACAACTTACCTATATCCGCAAAATCTAAAATCTACCGCCAATCTGTGGCTGTGGAGCTTACGGGATTTTGCAATTATGAGCATAGCGCTTTTGTTATCAATACTGATACTTGCACAGACGAGGATAATAGTACCGCTTGCAGTGACACTTTGCTTCGGGTTTTTGTCAATAAGGCTTGAAGATACAACAATTCTTGATTTTATCCGCTATGCTGTAAAGTATTTTATTTCAACTCAACAAATTTTTTATTGGAGGGAGAAAAAGTGAAAAAGCAAAAACGAAAAGGCAAATCGGTTCAGGACTTGCTGGGCATAAAAACCTTTACGAAAAACGGCTTGAAGGTTGGCAAGGGAGAACTGATTTTTTATATGGTTCAGCCGACAAATATTTCCGTACTTTCTCACACGAATATCGAAATCAAGGTGCGGCACCTGATGATGGTACTTTCTGCTGTGCCGGATATTGAGATTACCTGTACAGACTCGTGCGAGTGCTTTGATACGAACAAAAGCTATATCAAAGGCAGGATTGAAGCTGAACAGAATGATAAGGTCAGAAAAATTCTTGCTAAAGATCTTGACTTTCTCGACAGTATTCAGACCGAAACCTCAACCGCAAGACAGTTCCTGTTCATTGCAAGGTGTAAATCTTCAAAATCCGAAAATGTTTTGCAGAAAGCAAACAGGGTTGAGAAGATTATTTCAGACCAAGGCTTTGAAGTAACCAGAATGAAGAAAGCCGACATCAAGCGTTTTCTTGCAATATATTTTGACGCAAGTATGAACGGCGATTTGATGCCCGATTATGACGGCGAGCAGTATTTTGAAAAGGAGCAGACCTATGAAGAAGCATAAAGGGAAAATCCAAATGGAAATTGTGATAGGCATATTTTCTGTAATTATAATTGCTTGTCTGATATCAATATTTTCAAGGCTCTATGCCGAAAACAAGGAAACGGAAGAATTCAGACAGCTTGCAGAAATCGTTACCGAGGAAACAACAGATGCAACCATTGAAGAAACCATTAAAAAGCTACATTTATTAAAAGTCAGTGATTCAGATAATGAAGTTCAAACTGGACAGCCTGTGTATTACACAACTTACTATCAGCCACACTCTGTTTCCAATTTGCTGTCGGTAAATAGTGAATGCTTCGGCTGGATAAGCATAGCAGGAACAAATATCAATTATCCTGTCATGCATACACCCAGTAATCCGCAGAAGTATCTGAACAAAAACTTTTACGGCGAGTACAGCTATAGCGATACACCATTTCTTGATGCAAGGTGTTCAGCCGACAGTACCAATCTCATAATTTACGGACACCATATGAACAACGGCACAATGTTTGCAGACCTTTGCAACTATACCGATTATTCTTATTTTACGGAACATCCGACAGTTATGCTCGAAACGAAAGACGGGGCATTTGCTTACTCCGTCTTTTCTGTTATGAAAGTAAAATCCGATGATGATTGGTACAGATTCACAACAGTTGGAACGGAAAAAAGCTATAACTCAAGAATTGAATATGCAAAAGAGAAATCCATATACGACACAGGAATTACACCTGTTTACGGTCAGCAGATTCTAACGCTTTCAACCTGTTACGGATACAATCAAGATGACCGCATACTTGTGTTGGCAGTTCGAAATTAAAGGGGGTAAAAATTATGGGACTATTCAATAGAAAACCAAAGGTGCTCACACCAGAACAGGCAGAGGAAATTTACACAAAAGATTTCTTTGATATAATTCTGCCGTCAACAATAAAATTCTTGACAGATCACTACATTGTCGGCGACTCATACCGCAGTGTATGGGCGGTTCGTGAATATCCGCCGTCAACTGAAGAACAGGCGATTCTTTCACAGCTTGCAGACAGAAACGGAGTAACTCTCCGCATCTATCACAGACTTGTGGAGAGTATGGAACAGAGAAAAATCATACAGAACGCAACACGCAAAAATAAGCTCAAATCAAGCGGTAACGATGTAAATGAAACCATTGAAGCACAGGGCAACTTGCAGGATGTTGTCACGCTGATGGCGAACTTACGAAAAAACAAAGAACCGTTATTGCATTGTTCTGTGTTCATAGAGCTTAAAGCCAAGAGCAAACAGAAATTGAAGGAGTTGCAAACCGATATTGCAATGGAGCTGACACGCTCCAAGATTGAAGTGGATAGATTAACGCTAAGGCAGAAAGAAGGCTTCTTGTCGGTGAACCCCATAGGTTCAAATCAATTCGGACTTTTGTATGAAAGAGTGTTGCCTGCTTCATCTGTTGCAAATCTGTTTCCGTTTAATTTCAGTGGTAAGACAGACCCTAACGGCTTGTATATCGGTCGAGATAAGTACGGCACGAATATTCTCGTTGATTTTGACCGCAGAACTGAGGACAAGACAACGAGTAACATTCTTATTCTCGGAAACTCAGGTCAGGGTAAATCGTATTTATTGAAACTTATCCTTACAAATATTCGTGAAAGCGGAAAGAAAATCTTATGCCTTGATCCCGAAGCGGAGTATGAGGATTTGACAAATGCCCTCGGCGGTTGTTACATTGATTTTATGTCGGGCAAATACAAAATCAATCCGTTAGAACCAAAGGATTGGGGTAATGCAAATGAAGAAGTTGACTCCAAAACATCCGAACCGTTCAAGCGTGTTACCCGATTATCACAGCACATTGCATTTCTAAAGGACTTTTTCAGAACCTACAAGGATTTCACGGACGCACAGCTTGATACAATTGAAATTCTGCTTATGAAGCTGTACGCACGATTCGGCATTACAGATACAACCGATTACAGCACAAAAAAGCCTATTGATTTTCCGGTTATGAGCGATTTCTATGACTTGTGTGAGGAAGAATATATGACCTACGATCACAAACGGAAATATCTCTACACCGAAGAAATCCTGCAGGAGGTTTGTCTGGGTATTCACAGTATGTGCGTCGGTTCAGAATCAAAGTATTTCAACGGTCATACAAACATCACCGATGACAGATTCCTGTGCTTCGGAGTTAAGGGTTTGCTTGACACTAACCGCAGATTAATAGATGTTAAATATAATTATTGTTCGAAACCGAATAGGATGTAATTAAACGAGATGACCTTTATTGTTTATCTCGTTTTTATTTAGTGAAAAATATGTTTATATTTCAAAAACTATTTTATTAACTTGTTTGCAAAAAAAGTATTATTGATTTTCTTGACAACTTTGAATTTATACGCTAAAATTATATATAGAACATATGTTCTATGCGATCGATCAAAAATATTAATTATTTATTTAGGAGGAAAAAATTATTGAGTAAGCAAGCAATTTCTCTTTCATATTTATACGGTGGAAAGTGGATAGGTTTTAGTGATCAGACAAATCTACTATGGACTGCTTAAAGATTAAAACAAGTTCAAATGAATCTTTTTATTTACAATATAGAACTTGGAATAAGGGAATGAATGGATATTATCCATATGTAAAAAGTACTGAAAACGATTATGCAGGTTCTTCAGGTAAGCCAATTCAACAACTTCAGATTCAAGCATACAGGAATGATGGTACGAAGTTAGTATCAGGTATTGTTGTTATGTATAGAGCCTTTGTAGAAAATAAATGGCTACCATGGGTAAGTAATGCTGACCCTGAATGGATGGATAGTGTACAGAGTAAATATAATCTGGGTGGCACTTTAGATACCAGCAGCTCGTATGCCGGTATCTCCGGAAAGAATATTAGCGGAATAGAAATTCGTGTTTATAAAGAATCATCGTTAGGAAACTACTCTGGTGGTGAATCAAATCCTTCGCTAAGCTATATGGTTGGAAATGAATCTAATTGGAAGTCTTTTTCAAAAAGCACTTTGTCATCCAGAATAGATGGAATAAAAATACAGACAGGCAGTAACAAGGATTATTATTTAACTTATCGAACATGGAATGAAGGACAGTCATCTTATTATCCTGCCGTAAATAGTACAGAAAATGATTATGCAGGCTCCCCTGGAAAAGCTATTCAGAGGTTAAGTATCAATGTATATAGAAATAATGGCACAAAACTTACTTCCGGAATTATTGTTATGTATAGAGTATATACTGATTCAAGGTGGTTGCCATGGGTAAGTAACGCTGATCCTGAATGGATGAGAAATGTAAAAACTAAATATAGTTTGAATGGTACTTTAGATACAGGTTCATCTTATGCCGGCATAGACGGTAAAAATATTGGTGGCGTTGAAATTCGTATTTTTGAAGAAGATTCGTTAAATGCGGGTTCAGGTAGTTTCGTTGGTTCTGAAGAATTAATAACAACCCAGTATATGGCAAATAGTACATCTAATTGGAAAAGTTTCAATCATAAAGTAATGGCTTCTCCTATTGACGGTATTAAAATTCAGACCAATTCAAATTCGGATTTTTATTTGCGTTACAAAACATGGAACGAAGGACAATCATACTATTATCCTGAAGTAACAAGTTTAGAAAATGATTACGCAGGTTATCCAAATAAACCAATTCAGGGACTGAGTATAAGTGCATATAGTAAGGATGGAACAAAGCTAACTGCCGGTGTTGTTGTAATGTATCGTGCTTATGTTGATGGAAGATGGTTGCCATGGGTTAGTAATGCTGATCCGGAGTGGATGCAGGATGTTCAAGAAAACTATAATTTAGGTGGAACATTGGATGTCAGTTTATCATATGCCGGAATTATCGGTAAAAATATAAGCGGTGTTGAAATCTATGTGTTTAATGGCAAATCCATCTCATCATCAATCGGTAATTTATCCGGAGGCAAAGTAGCTTCAACACTTAGCTATATTGACGAAGATTCAAATTGGCATAGCTTTACTTCAATGGCAAGCTCCGTTCATATTAATGGTATAAAAATTAAAACCGACAAGTCTAAGCCATATTACCTTTTATACAGGACTTGGAATGAAGGAAAATCATACTATTATCCTTTTGTTAAAAGCAATGAAAATGACTATGCAGGATATCCGGGTGGCACTGTGCAGTTATTGAATATTCAAGTATATAGTAAAGAAGATGTAAAACTAACATCAGGTGTAGTTGTTATGTACAGAGTGCATGTACAAGGTAATTGGCTGCCTTGGGTAAGTAATGCTGATCCAAAATGGATGCGCAGTGTACAGTCAAAGTATAATTTAGATGGTACTTTGGACACAGGTTCTTCCTATGCGGGTATAGATGGCAAAAATATAAACGGCGTAGAAATCCATATCTATGAGGAAAATGAAATTTATACTAAGCCGCAAACACCTATAGGTAATAGTAAAATAATTCAAGCTCCGTTTATTTCCCAGTTAGGCAAATATCCGACAGGTTGCGAAAGTGTTACTACAGTTATGGCATTGAATCATATTGGTATAGATGTATCTGTAGACAAATTTATTGATTCATACTTAACTAAAACAGGAGTTCCTTTTGATCCCAATATTTCATTTGGAGGAAATCCCAGATATACGAGTGGGTATGGATGTTATGCACCGGTAATAAAAAAGGCATTGGATAAAGCTTTATCCGGACAAAAATATACTGCAAAACAATTATATGGTGTTTCTCTGAAAAATTTATGTTCTAACTACATAGACAAAGGAATACCGGTAATTCTTTGGGCTACTATGTATATGAATACTCCATACATAAGTTCTACGTGGACCTACAACGGAAAAACAATTAACTGGATAGCCCCCGAACATTGTTTGCTGTTAGTGGGATACGATAGTAGCCATTATATTTTTAATGACCCTTTGACTTATCAACCACAAACCTACTATAGCAAATCTTCTGTTGAAACGGCATATAAAGGGTTAAATTATCAGGCTATTGTTCTTGAAAAAAAGGATAATAGTACGCCTACACCAACGCCTGCCCCTGTATATAAATACGGTGCTGTTAAAAATCCCGAAACAAAAGAAATATATCCCATTATGCTGTATGAAAATGGAAAAACCTATATTCAACCTGCTTATCAGTATGAAAATAAACCGGATGAGAAAAAACCAACAAGACTGCAAAAAAATACCTTTGATGTTGCAAAGTTTATTTCTGGATTAGAATTTGACGATAGTATGGTTGAAGCACAAAACCATCCAGCAATAGGCAATTTTTCAGCAATACTTATAGGTGGAATTACCTCTTTTGCAAATAGCTGGGAGACACTCTATATGGATGTTGAATATTATAAAGTTTCTTCTACGGGTCAAAAGCAAGCGGTAATTCGTTGTGGCGAATCTAAATATTGCAATTTCTTTAATAATTTAATATCACTTAAAAATCAATCTATGAGAGCTCTTTATGGCCGCTGGTCAGGAGCTAATATGTATTCTGCACAAGTATGGGAAAGTACTGTTAATGATTTTGCAAAAGGGCAGTATGCGAAATTTAAGGGAATAATACCAAATGATTCATATAAATATGATATTGAGTTTACATTTGATGAAAGACGAAAAGAGGATAAATATGTATCTCAAATTTTCTGTGGCAAAGATGGAAAAATGTATGAATATGCGACTATATATGATAGTGAAAAAATTGAAATTGTTGTTAAAGATTTTTGGGGTACAGAAATTGATCGTATAAATATTTTGCCTCAAATTAATCCTGTAAGTGAATTACCTCAAGATAAAGCAGCATTTTTTGAATTTGTAAAAGCATAAATATATTCACAACAGCCGAAGTAGAAAATACTTCGGCTGTAATTACAATATATAGATTTTAAAAACATAAAATTTAATAATCTACTCCCTCTTGCTTTATCATATTATCTTCAATTTTATAG
>ULUO01017972.1_pt1 | contig 10589 bp, 9 predicted proteins | sample 1958611 | NCBI WGS metagenome assembly ULUO01 (sample SAMEA4835762, study PRJEB28245) | human gut metagenome | biome: gut microbiome; material: fecal sample | place: Denmark | collected 2008
CCGTTCCGACCTGTGAGAGCGGCACTTCGTCTTTTCCCGCAGCAGCCGTTTCGAATGCCTTCTCGAACAGGGGCATGTCCCGGCGGATAAAGTGCTCCGGCGTGTTCGGCGGCAGCTCCGGCTCGACTCCCTGCTGCTGCCCGGCATAGCGGAATTCCCGGCACGAGGCGACCAGCGCCTCCGGCGTCTTGCCCTCTCCGTAGCCGAGCACCATGAGCCCGGCCTCGCGTATGCGCTGAGCCAGCATCGTGTAGTCCCCGTCACTGGCGGCAATACAAAAACAATCTATTTTCCCTCCGTGCAGAATATCCATCGCGTCGATGGCCAGCGCCATATCGGTCGTATTCTTTCCCGCCGTGTAACACGGAGCCTCTACCAGTCGAAACGAGTGCACTTTGGCCTCCTCCTTCCATTTGGCCAGCGTCCGCCGGGTCCAATCGCCGTAGATGCGCCTGATAACGAGCGCGCCGTATTGCTCCGCAAAGCGCACGATCTCGCCGATCCGCTCGTGGGATACGTTGTCGCCGTCGATCAGTACGGCTACCGCAGGTTCGTTTTTGGGTGTCATAATATCCGAGTTTCTTACAAAGATAGCTTAGTCCTGATTTACGAGGATACGTCTTCCTTCTTTATATGGTTTTATTTACCCGTCGTATCGTTTTTTTACCATTGATATAAATATACCAGTTTGTCAATGAGTAGGATAGACGAAATTTATCTATAAAAAAACAATATATCCCCGGCAGCGAATAGGTAAGATCACTGAAAAAACAATGATACATTTGTTCCCGAACAGCTGCATCGAAGCATTTCTCGTATGAATCCATTCAAAGCATACCCGATGAAAAGTTGAATTACGACCATACTGGTGCTTGGACGTTTGCCTCTTGCGGCAGGGAAACGTACAAAATGAATTCTCCGGTTTTGGGAGAGGAACAAGTCACCGTATCGTTTACCGATAAATCGAACACCACTCGCCCCTTTTTCGATTCGACCTCGACAACCGAGGCATGAGAGAAATCGCTGTCGTCGATCTCTCTGCTCTGTTTCAACACGGACGACAGCCTGACCGTAAGGCATAAGTCCGAGAGCGATACGATCCTGCGCAACGACTACTACCGCGTAACGGTCTCGCTGGCCGGACTTGTGAACACCACGATCACCGTGGCCGATTGAGAACCCCCGACCCCCCAGACGATCGGTATCGGCGCATAGCCATCGTCTTTCGATTCATTCCGTCTTCATTTCCCATTGTTTCATTCCGGGCCGGAGCCCGAAAGCCCCGCCCATAACCTTCGCTTACTATGACAATCCGAAAATATCTGTTTCAGTCGTTTCTCGCACTCTGCTGCACACTGGTAGGCTGCCTCTCGGCCCACGATGTGCCCGTGCCCGATACGGAGCGGGAGGCGACCCTGACCCTGCGGTTGAGTCCGGAGGCCATGACCCGCAGCGGCGACGGCACCGTACAGGAGAGTGCCGTGCACGATCTGAGCCTCTACTTCTTCCACAAAACGACGCCCGAAGCCTCCGAGCATCTCTACCTCGAAAATCCCGGTGGCCGCGTTTCGCTGAGCCTGCCCACGGGCGATTACGAACTGTTCGCGCTGGCCAATACGGGAGGCGATCCGGGCGAGCTGACGGCCGAACGACTGGCCGTCTATACGCTGCCGCTGCGCAACGACGAGGAGCTCGCCCGAGGGGGTATCGCCATGTCCGCCCGGCAAAGCGTCCGCGTAGAAGAAACCACCGAGATACCCCTGCGGCTGGAGCGATGCCTCGCACGGCTCGATCTGAGCGTCTCGCTCGGGGAGGAGTGCCCGCCGGGCCTCGAACTGCATTCCATTGCGCTGCGCAGCGTGCCGACCACCCTCACACCCTTCGCCGACAACCGGCCTGCCACGGAAACACTGCTTTCAGGCTTCGACCAGCAGGAAATCACGGACAACAGCGTGCCCGCCCGCACGTACTACCTGCCCGAGAACCTGCGCGGCACGAACCCGGCCGTCACCGAACCCCGGCTGCGGGACATGGTCCATGCCCCCGAAGGGGCGACGTTCGTCCATATCCATGCGAGCTTCATGGGTGTTCCGCTGAACTACTACATTTTTCTGGGCAGCAATACGACGGACGACTTCAACCTGCGGCGTAACCGTCACTACCGCATGGAGGTGACCGTCCGAGGTGTCAGCAACGACGATTGCCGCGTCTCAATGACCACGCTGTTGCTCTCCGAAGGCTTCGCTCCGGAATACAACTGCTCGCAAACGGCCACACTAAAGCTTCTACCTTTCTGCACGAACGATCCCGACGCAGCACTCTACCTGAGCTACGAGCTCGTCGAGGGCACGGGCCGCGCCATCCTCGACGGGAGCGACTTTCCGCAGGGGACAAGACGGCGGGTCGTGAGCGATACGCCGCTCGAGGTGGGCTATACGCAGTCCGAGCCCGGGGACGTGCGGATGCGCTTTACGCTGAGCGACACCTACGGCAATCCCGTGACGGTCGATGCATCGACTGTATTCCGGGCGGCCAATCCGCTTACGGTCGCTTACGGTACGAGCAAGGTCGGCATGGTGGCGACCGTCACGTTCCGTATCGGCGAGCCGGGTTACACGGGCCGCTTCACGATCGCCTACCGCAACGTGTCGGGTTCGGGGAGCGTCTCGATCGACGGGGCGAAGATCGTCTCGGGAGGCAGTAAGACCACCGGCTACAACACGGCCACCGGCCTGAGCGTTCCGGTCGACATCACCCCCTCGGGCGATTACAGGGGCCGGTTCACGATCGGCGACTCCGGCGGTCACAGCCGTACATACGAGGTGTCCATCGCCTCCGGGGTCCGGGATATTACGGTCACCGAAATCGCCCAGTAGTGCTTAAATCATTGTAACACATAGAACGTTTTATGACGTTTTTCCTCGATATGTCGATGCGATATTTGTAACTCACTGCCAGTCAATTTGTTTTGATTTAAGCAGTAAAAAGTGATTATGTGGATTATGTAGATGGAGGAAAAGATGAGGATTTAACGTATTTAATTTTTGTTTGTAAAGAATAATGCAAGTTCTACACTGAAGAATGATAAACCATTATTATCAATTTTTAAGATAAATATTGCGTTCTAGGGCAACCGTGTATCGAACAATGCCTTCAATTCCTACTTCATTCACATGTCTATTTGTTTAGTTCACAACCTTTTGCATGTCTATTTCATTGACAAATGACAAAATCTCAATATCGTTTAATCATAGAGATCAATATTATTGGCCTATTGGTTCTCTGTATCCTCTTCCTTGGACATTGTTATAGACTCTATTTCTTGTATTACCTCTTCTATCTGCTTCTTCTCCTCATCGCTGATAGTCTCACTAAAATCAGCATCAAGAGGCTCTCCAGCAATCAGAGCCTTAATCATCTCTATATAAGAAAATTGAATCTCAACTGTTCCCTTGAACATGGTCACAGCCACATCACCTGCGTCGTTTTTTTTGAATACTAATTGCATATCTCTTAATTGAATTTTTTCAAGTTATATTTCTTAACACGTTTCTTTATCGATGCTTTTCCACCATCGGTCTGGTCGGCTATAAGGTCAAGCACCTTCTCTCCGCCAATCTCACCCTCCAGCGAAGAAGATCGTATGGTAATCTTCTTGCCGTCATTCTTGCAGAGCACAATGGTTTGCGCATCAGCCATCATAGGGATGGTGGCGTTATGGCTCACCAGAATCACTTGCTTCTTATACTTTACCTTCTTGATGGTCTGAACCAACGCCTCGTTAATGTACTTCACCGCCAAGTTATCCTCAGGCTGGTCAATAATGATGGGTGAATTGCCCGCATCATAACCTAATATTAAGTCCAGCAGAATGGCACTCTTCCAACCTGGACTCATCTCGTAGAAGTTTCTGCCATCCGAAGAGACAATTTTATACGATGTATGGTCGTTTTTGCGTAGGTATTCGTAAATCAGGTCACCCAATTCTCTGAAGTTACTCACCTTCGGACGCAGTTTGAACTTCGATGAGAACAAGTTGTCTGGCACCACGTCGTTCATATTTCTGAAAGTGGAATTCAAATACTTGTTCAGTACTTCTATCAGAACCCCTTCATTGAACTTGAATGTGTTCTCTATATACAATGTATGACCAGTGGCCTTCACCTCCTTAGTGGTGAACGCCTTGTCTATCTCGGTTAGTTTCTGCTTTTGCTCCGCAAAGCGGCGGCTGTAGTTCACATAGTCCCGTAGGTGCTTCATCAAATTTTGTCGGTTCTTAATATTGCTCTGGTTCTGCCCCTGTCTTTCCTGTAACTCATTGTCCTTCTCCTCTTTATGCTCAGTGAGCAGTTCATTGACTTTGTCAAACAACATAGAACCTTCCCTAGCCTTTATCAGTTCTCTCAGAATCAGCTCTATCTCCTTGCTGATATTGCAAGTGAAAGGATTATCATTCACCCGCTTCTCCAATTCTTCCAGCATTTCCACATCAGCCTCGTAATCCTCCGCCGAATAGTCGCATTTCGTTCTCTCTTCGGGTTTGGGCAGCAACGGCAGGAAGATGTTGCCCTCTATCTTGCCCTTCGTAATCAGTTTACCTGGATGCGGAATGTCCTTCAACCAACGTTCAATTTTCTCAATGTTATCCACGCACAGCAGCATCTCGTCTACAATACATTTCAGGTCTGCGAGCGTCTTGCTGATCTGACGTTTCACAGTGTCATCGCTGGGGAATGCCTTTTTCAGGATGGGTATCTCGTCAATCGAGGCCTCGTCATTCCTGTTCACTAGGTCTGCTATGAAATTTTGGTGGATATAATAGGGATGAATCTCCGAGGGGTTTTTCACGTCAATATGCTCCACCCCAAACTTCTTGTATTCTGAATTCATCAAATCTTTCTCAAAGAACTTGTTCACCGAGTCCACAAACAGCGTCTTGCCCGACGATGAACCGCCAATCACTACATTCAGACCCTCGCTCAGCATCACGTCTATGTCAATCAGTTCGTTTTGAAGTTTCACCCGTCCAATGTGCTCGCACTGTATATGAGGTTTATCTTTTTGGTAGAAAAGGCGCGAATTCTCCGACAGCGACAACCTTACGCCATCGTAGGTAGGTTCCGCCATCATCCATGTGGGTACAAACGGTGAAGCCTCCGTTGATTTCGGTTCAGGATAATTACTAGGCACATAGTTGTCAGAGCAGGTAAGCAAGTTCACAAACTCCGCTATGCCAAGCTTTTGAAAATAAGCTCGCGTAGTATCCAGTCCTTTGTCCTCACGTGCCGTGAATCCGTCAAACTGGTTGTAGTAGATGCTACGGCTAATTGCATTGTCCACCTTCTCATCGTCATGCAGAGAGTAGTTAAACTGTCCGTGTCGCTGACCTGCGTGTGGCAAAAGCATAAACTCAAAGGGGTCGAAAGCATTAATTACCTTTTGTATGTCGGGAATTGATTGGTCTGTTCTGCAGGGCAGCTTGTTCTCATATAGTTTGTCCAAAATATCGTTCAATGTATCAATGTTCTCCCTCGTAACATCCAGATTGAAATAGATATGGCAGTGGAAGGCCTCTACGTCGTCGTGGTTCTTTATGTGCAGTTCTGCTCCCAACAACAGATTCACCCCGACTGCTTTGGCAGCCAGATATACATCCTTGTTTATGGTGTTATGGTCAGTAAAGCTAATCAAGAATGGCTCGTCGCCGTTATACTCCTTGATTTTCCTTACCAACGTCACAACATCATAGTCTGTAGTGCGGTTGTTCGCGTCGGGATAGGTGTGGATATGTAAATCAATATATACTGGCTGCATAGTCTTCGCCTCCTTTCGCTATTCGTTACAACCTTTAAATTCATCTTCAAAGTAAGGGATGGTCCTATACCTCCTAACTTCCAAAAAATAAGATCAACAAATCTTTAATCGATTAAGTCTTTGCACATACAAAAATATGAAATATGAGAAATAATTTGTAACAGTTGATGGATTTTCATGAGCGTATACCACAGCTGTGTTTAGGAGGTTTGAATTGTTTATCCATCGTATTTCCCGATTACGCTTTCTACCGCTTCCGTTCCTTCAGCGGATCATCCAGTTCCTTTTGCAGACGAGCGAGTTCATTGCTCAGATTACCTGCGACCTGTATGGTCGAGATCATTGTGTCGCGGATATCCCGAAGTAGTCGGATATCGACAAAAACAAACACCCGGCGTATGTCGCTTTTATGTGTCGATTGGAATTTACCGGGAATTTAATCACACACAAAAGTTGGTAACGATACTATTTTTATGCATATTTGCAGTGCAACTTCAAAATTGCATAAAGAATATGAAGGATCAATATATTTACAGATCGATATCCGATGAGGTTAAAGAGGCATTCCGCTATTTCTCCGTCATTACGATCACCGGACCGCGTCAGTCGGGCAAGACAACCTTGATCCGTAACTTGTTTCCACAGTTACAGTATTATTCGCTAGAAAACCTCGACGTGCGGAACTTTGCCGAGAATGATCCTGTCGCTTTTCTGAACCAGCATGTCGAAGGAATGATTCTCGATGAGGTGCATAACGTGCCTAACCTACTGTCCTATATTCAGGGTATGGTGGACGAAGATCCCACCCGGCGGTTCATTCTTTCAGGCAGTTCGCAGTTCGCCATGCTGAAGAAGGTTTCGCAGTCGCTGGCCGGGCGTACGGCCGTTTTCGAGCTGCTACCGCTGGCCTATTCCGAGATACATGAGCAGGCCGCCGAAAAAACGCTTGATGAATTGTTGTTCGACGGATTCTATCCGGCGATTTATGCCGGGCGGAATATTCCGAAATACCTTTATCCAGCGTATGTAAAAACATATCTCGACAAAGACGTGCGCGATCTGCTGCAAATTAAGGACATGATGCAGTTCCATACGTTTATCCGGCTTTGTGCCGGGCGTATCGGCTCGTTGTTCAAGGCATCGGAATTGGCGAGTGAGGTGGGTGTAAGTTCGAATACGATCGCTGCATGGCTGTCCGTTTTGCAGGCATCGTATATCGTAGTTTTACTGCCTCCGTATTTTGAGAACACCCGTAAACGGCTGACCAAAACGCCCAAACTCTATTTTACCGATACGGGGCTTGCCTGCAGCCTACTCGGCATCGAATCTCCGGCGCAACTTGCACGGGACAAAATGCGTGGGGCATTGTTCGAGAACTTCGTGACCATGGAGGCTTTAAAACAGCGATATAATCAGGGTAAGGAGAGCAACCTTTATTTTTACAGGGATTCGAATCAGAACGAGATTGACCTGTTACTGCGGAAACAAACCGGATTGTACGGCATCGAGATCAAATCGGCGATGACCTATCATACGGAATTTGAAAAGGCACTAAAACAGATGAATAAATGGATCAAAGAACCGGTAGTGGGTAAAGCCGTCATTTATGCCGGTACGTTGGAAAACAGTGCGGGAGAGATCAATCTGCTGAACTATTCTCATATGGATACTGTATTGGAATAATATTTACACGATCAATTAAACAAAGCAAGGGACACATGGAATCGTGTGTCCCTTGCTTTGTTTTCAGTGCCTATCTTATTCCCCGTTTGGGTTTAGGAGGTTTCGGAAAGTGGTGCTGACGACTTTGTTTTTCCCTGCATCAGCCGAAGCCAGACTTGTCTGCTTCCGTTCTGTCAGCGGATCATCCAGTTCCTTTTGCAGACGAGCGAGTTCATTGCTCAGATTGCCTGCGACCTGTACGGTCGTGGCCATCGTGTGGCGGATATCCCGAACGAGGTTCCGGTCGGATAACAGTCGCCCAATCCCAACGTAGAACATGGCCCTCTCGCCCACAGTCCCTCCTCCTTCCATTTCAAAACTACCGGTAGTGCCGCAGTTGGCACGGAATCGGACATTATTCGTGCCGCGCCCCATACGATCCTCATACCAGATATCTATATCCTGACCAAAATAATACTTACGCTGTTGCGGAGTGGAACCTGCCGCATCGATAACACCGATGATCATATGTTCCTCGTTATAGCGACTCACACCCCAATGCGGGCCGAGAGTCTGTTGCAGGCGGCCCTCGATGATCGAGATACTTTGCCGCAGATGCTCCTTCCATGCCTGCTGCCTCTGTGCAATCGCCTCTTCCAGCCGTCGTTTGTGCGCAGCGCCCTCGGGCGTAGCAAAGTAAGCATCGTTTCGCACCTTACGTTGCTTGTCTTCGACGATCCGGGTGTACTCCCGGTTGAGTGCATCGATCTGCTCCCGAAGCTCATAGCCTTTCGAGTCCCTGAGCTCACGTTGAAAACGGTAATCGCTCTCGAGCTTATCCAAGGCGATCTGCTGCGTGCCTTTCTCCACGGCGATCATGTTGCGGAGACGGTATACTTCTTTCAATAAATCCTTTTTCGTCCACATTGTTGTGATGTTAATAGTTGGTAATCATCCACTCCTCCTGTTTGCGCCACTTTGTATTAGATGCAGTCACGGTACGCTGTACGGGACGAATCGTCCAGCCGACGCGCCCGGCATACTCGCGGATCAGGTCATGGGGATACATCGTCAGCATGAATTTCCCCTTTATTCCGGAGAGCACCTCGAGCAGGCGGTTCAGGTCATCTTCGTTGAACATTCCCGTATAATGGCCCATATCGGAGCCCACATAGGGCGGATCCACGAAATGAAAGGCCGTCGGGGTATCGAAGCGGGAGAGCACTTTCAGGGCGTCGTCCTGCTCGATGGTGCATTTTTCGAGTAATTCCTTGAGTTCAGGAAGAAAGCGTTCTTTGGCTGCGAAGACTCTGGCACCGCTTTTTCCCGTAGTATGGGTATACGAAAAGGAAGAAGAAAATACGCCTGAGAATCCCAGCCGGCTAAGCGCTCATACGGCCCAGGCCCGCTTGACCGGACTGAAGTAGTCCGGATGCCGGTAGATGAACCACGCCACGTCGTGTTGCTCTCGGCTGTGGGCCGTGCGCAGCACCTCGAGGCGCAGGGCGTCGAAATCCGCTACAGCGGTACGGTAAAAGTTGACCAGCTCACCGTTCAGGTCGTTGATCACATTGACCCGCACGGGCTCCTTGGCAAAGAGCAGCGCGGCGCCTCCGGCGAAAACCTCCGTATAGATATCATGTTCGGGAACGAGCGGCAGGATATCCTTGAGCATGGACTGCTTGCCGCCGTAATAACTGATGGGTGTTTTCATAATGCATCGTTATCAAATGGTTCGACATGGTTTTGACTGCGTATCGTTTTCTTGTTCGTTTCTATCAAGACGGCGGTCATCGGAATACATGGGCCGGATCGTGCTGCATACTACTTGGACTTGGATTTAGAAGATGAGGGAATAATGGCCGCCTTGTTGATACGGCGGTAGATATCGATCATGTCCAGCGCGGCTTTCAGCCGGACCAGATCGGCAGCCTCGTACAAACGCAGTCCGTTTTCCTCATAGCTGCGCAGCAACCCCTTGTGGCGATGTTGTTCGACTACGGCAGCATCCATGCGCAATACATGGCACACCTCTTCGAGCGTCATGACCAGGTCGATGTTGCGTATTCGACAAATGTAGGTCAGTACCTCGAGCATCAGCAAACTTTTACGATGGACCTTGACGAGCATCGCAAAACGGTTGCGTTCCAGCACGATTACTTTACTGTTCTTTTTCATGGGAGTAGTTTTTATTATTTCTATTGCGATTTCGTTCTTCTTTCCGATAATACTCGCTTTGCAGGAATCGGTGGACATCAGAAGCCATATAGTAAACCTTGCCGCTGATTCGAAATCCCCTCAGGTTGCGGCTGCGACGCCAGCGTAGCAGTGTGCGGTCGCAAACCTTCAGCAGCAGACGCATGTCGCGGTTGTCGAGCATCTGCTTGCCGCCGATGGTAGTGAGCGACTCGATCTTATGCTCCAACCGATCGAGACGATCAAGGAGCCTTTCGTGCAGCATCATGAATTCTTCTTTGCTCATTTCCATACGCATCCGGGGTTTTAGCGGTCGGCAGGTCCCGGGATCAGTTCCATCGATCCCGGTTTGCAGACCACGATTTTTTTCTCTTTCATAAAGCGGATATAACTTTTGGCCGTAGACTCGGCCACGTCGAGCATCCGGCAGATTGCCTCACGCAACTCTACGGCAGAGTATTCGCTCCGCTGACGGAAGAGTTCTCCGGCCAGAGCCCTCAGTTCCTCCTGCTTACGACTCTGCTGAGCTTCAGGGCTGCGCTGGCCACGGCTTACGTGCATCGCCCGTTGCTTATCCCAGCCGAATTCGAGCAGCGGAACATCCAGCGGACTGCCATCGCGCACCTTGAGCGTTTTCAGGCAGCACAGGTCGCGTTTCTCGTCCCGCTCAATGGAAAGAATGGCGGCAGCCTTACGGCCGATCTCCGAGCCGAGGTGTCCGCGGATTTTCATGCCGCTGGGGACAAGGTGCAATACCACAACGATGCAGGTGTTGTAGATGCCGGCCAGACGGTAGAGTTCTTCGACCAGCTCAACGCTCTCGCTCTCGTCGTTGACCGAGCGGATCAGGTCGGCGATGCCGTCGATCACCACCAAGTTGGAAAACACGGTCAAACAGACCCAGTAAGGACGGTTCA
>ULUO01038137.1_pt1 | contig 10584 bp, 10 predicted proteins | sample 1958611 | NCBI WGS metagenome assembly ULUO01 (sample SAMEA4835762, study PRJEB28245) | human gut metagenome | biome: gut microbiome; material: fecal sample | place: Denmark | collected 2008
TCTCCCTTATTTGCAAGAAGCTGCGGGATCAGACAGATCCCTGTATTGTTTTCAGGCAAAACATCCCTTAAATCACGGGCAGCCAGCTTCTTTCGACAACTGGCTGCGATAAAGGGTGCAAAATATCGATCGATCGTTCCCGGAAAGCAGGATTCATATGCATTTCGCAAAACAAATCCTGTAATGCCTTCCAGTGGTGCAAAATAGATGTTCATAGGTACCCTCTGTTTCTTATTTTAGAAATCCGTTAATGATCTGCTCCTCAGCTTCTTTTTCTGTCAGTCCGAGTGTCATGAGCTTGATCAGTTGTTCTCCGGCAATTTTACCGATTGCCGCTTCGTGGATCAGGTTTGCCTCAATATTGTTGGCAGTAAGCTGCGGGCTTGCAGACACCACACCGTTCTCCATAATGATACCGTCACATTCGCTGTGTCCCGCACAGGCAGCATTTCCATTCATTACAGAGAAAAATTCCTGTTTGGAATGCCCTTTGGCAACAGAACGTGATACCAGATTGCAGCTGCAGCCGTCTCCGTTCATATCCACCACAAAGTCAGTTTTTGCATACTGCCTGCCATGTGTCATGATCTTCTCGCGAATCTCCAGTGTTGCATTTTCTGCCATATCCGCACGCGTGATACGCTCTGTGGAATCGATCCCCTTGATCTGGGTTGTCTCCATTTCCATGTAAGAACCTTCCTGCATATGCACGATCGTCTGCGGATTCATGATATTTTCGCCGTTACCGTCACCTTCTCCGTAGTGGCGTTCAATATAACGGACATGCGCACCCTTTTCCAGATAGAAGGTATGTATCCCTGCATGAAGCGATGTGTCCACGCCGCAGTTGTGGATTCCACAGCCTGCCACAATCGTAACATCTGCGCCTTCCCCTATATAAAAATCATTGTAAACACATTCCTGCAGACCGCTCTGCGACAGGAGCACCGGAATATGTACACTTTCATTGACCGTTCCCGGCTTTATGATAATATCGATTCCATCCTTGTCTGTCTTGGACACAATATCAATATTGGCGGTTGTGTTTCTTGCCACTTTCTGTCCGTTGGCCCGGATATTATAAGCACCTTCCGGAATTTCATGCAGTCCGGCAACCTGCTCGAGTAAATTTTTCTGTATTAAGTCCATGGTTCTACCTCCTACAACTTCTCTGTCAGTGTCTGACATGCCTTTGCTGTTCCGAGAAGCTCAGGCAGCACTTCCTGCTTTGTACCGGTCTTTTTCAGCTGTCCATCCGCAATCACAATGATCTTCTCCGCAATATCCAGAATACGTTCCTGATGGGAAATGATCAGGATCGTTCCCTGAATCTCATCCCGCATCTTTTCGAAAACACGGATCAGGCTGTTGAAGCTCCAGAGATCAATACCTGCTTCCGGCTCATCAAAGATGGAAAGCTTTGTTCCTCTTGCCGTGATCATGGCGATCTCAATACGCTTCAGTTCTCCGCCGGAAAGACTGCTGTTGATCTCGCGGTCAATATATTCCCGCGCGCAAAGCCCCACTTCCGACAAAATATCGCAGATCTCATTGACACTCAGCTTTTTCCCCGCTGCAATCGTAATAAGATCACGGACTGTCAGTCCTTTAAAATGCACCGGCTGCTGGAATGCAAAGCTGATGCCCTTATTGGCACGCTCTGTGATATTCAATCCTGTGATATCCTCTCCATCCAACAGGATCTGACCGCTTGTCGGTGTCACAATTCCCGCAATGATCTTTGCAAGCGTTGACTTACCTCCACCGTTCGGTCCGGTAATCGCTACAAAATGATCCTCGATCTGCAGGCTGATATCCCGGATGATCTCTTTGTTATCTTCTACTTCATAACATATATTTTTCAGTTCTAACATAAATTATTTCTTCCTTTTTGGTTTCTGATTCTGCCATACGTCAGCTATTATAGTTTACCGTTCTGCGCGCATCGGATTGTGCAGGAAGTCTTCATAGGCAAGTCTGATACCGTCTTCCAGCTCTGTCTTGTATTTCCAGCCAAGGCTTTCAGCCTTTGAAACATCCAGAAGTTTTCTCGGTGTTCCGTTTGGCTTACTCGTATCCCACTTGATCTCTCCCGTAAATCCTACCACCTTTGCCACAAGCTCTGTCAGCTCTTTGATCGTCAGTTCCTTACCTGTTCCAGCGTTGACTGTCTCATCTCCGCTGTAGTTGTTCATCAGGAACACACAAAGGTTAGCCAGATCATCTACATATAAAAACTCACGCAGCGGTGAACCGTCTCCCCAGCACGTTACTTCCTTAAGTCCTGCCTCTTTTGCCTCATGGAATCTGCGGATCAGCGCCGGCAGTACATGGGAATGTGTTGGGTGATAGTTATCATTTGGGCCGTACAGATTGGTCGGCATAACAGAAATATAATCTGTTCCATACTGTTTATTTAAAAATTCACAATATTTCAGACCGGAGATCTTCGCAAGCGCATATGCTTCATTTGTCTTTTCCAGTTCTGAAGTCAAAAGGCAGCTTTCCTTCATCGGCTGTGGTGCCATACGCGGATAAATGCAGGAAGAGCCAAGGAATTCCAGCTTCTTACAGCCGTTTTTCCATGCGCTGTGGATCGCATTCATCTCCAGGATCATATTATCATACATAAAGTCAGCCAGTGCATTCTGGTTTGCCACGATTCCGCCTACCTTAGCTGCTGCCAGGAACACATATTCCGGTTTTTCCTGCGCAAAAAATTCCTCTACAGCATCCTGTCTTGTCAGATCCAGTTCCTTATGGGTTCTTGTCACAATATTGTGATAGCCTTGTCTTTCCAGTTCTCTTACGATCGCAGAGCCAACCATCCCTCTGTGGCCTGCCACATATATTTTTGCGTCTTTTTCCATCATTTGCTCTTCTTCCTTCTTCTCTTTTTCAAAAATTACGTCTATTTTACAACGCCTTTTTCCAGGTATTCTTCCAGATTCATCTTAATGTGTTCTTCCGCACGCTCTACCGCAACTTTTTCCATATCATGCTTTGTCATAAGGGCAACCAGCTCTTCAAAGCTTGTCTTGGTCGGATTCCAGCCAAGCTCTGTCTTCGCCTTGGTCGGATCTCCCCAGAGATTTACTACATCAGTCGGGCGGTAGAAATCAGGGCTGACTTCAACGATCACTTTGCCATTGGCTTTATTGATACCCTTTTCGTCCATTCCGCTTCCCTGCCATTCCACTTCAATACCTGCATGATGGAAAGCAAGTGTTGCGAACTCTCTGACAGAATGCTGTACACCTGTTGCGATCACGAAATCTTCCGGCTTATCATGCTGCAGGATCAGCCACATACATTCCACATAATCCTTTGCATATCCCCAGTCACGCAGACTGTCAAGGTTACCCAGATACATCTTATCCTGTTTGCCCTGTGCAATTCTCGCCGCAGCCAGTGTGATCTTTCTTGTTACAAAAGTTTCACCACGGCGTTCGCTTTCATGGTTAAATAAAATACCGGAACAGCAGAACATATCATAGGCTTCTCTGTACTCTTTTACGATCCAGTAGCCATACTGCTTTGCAACTGCATATGGAGAATACGGATGGAACGGTGTTGTCTCTTTCTGCGGAACCTCTTCCACTTTTCCGTAAAGCTCTGAAGTGGAAGCCTGATAAATACGGCAGGTCTTTTCGAGACCGCAGACACGGACTGCTTCAAGTACTCTGAGAACGCCTGTTGCTACCACATCGGCTGTATATTCCGGAACATCGAAGCTGACCTGCACATGGGACTGTGCTGCCAGATTGTAGATTTCATCCGGTCTGATCTCTCCGATCAGCTTTACAAGGCTGATGGAATCTCCAAGATCTCCAAATTTCAAATGAAAATGCGGTGTTCCTTCCAGATGGGCAATACGTTCCCTGAAATCCACGGAAGATCTGCGGATCATACCGTATACTTCATAACCCTTTTCCAATAAAAACTCTGCTAAATAAGAGCCATCCTGTCCGGTCACACCTGTGATAAGTGCCTTTTTTGCCATAGTTCCTTCTCCTTTTTCTATTCTATATGACGATATTGCTATTTCCTGTTTATTATAATATACCCATGTTTCTGCCTTATCCATTCATTGTATTGACATTCATTTGCATTATATTGACTTTTATTTTGAACTTCTATACTATATAGAAAAGATCTTACAGAAACGGAGTTTTTCATGAAGCATCAGGCATTATTTCACGGTGATCTCGTCAATACGACCCGGATCATTTATACTCCTTCAGAGTTTGCCAAAACTTCCCTTTTACATGTACAGGAAATTGGCACCTTGCAGGCACAAAAACCGCATGTCAGCAAACGCGAAGATCTGGATTCCTATCTCTTTTTTATGGTACGATCCGGCTCCGGCGAGCTGCATTATGCACATAATACTTATCCGCTCGGTGTAGGCGATTGTGTCTTTATCGACTGCAGATCCGCCTATTTTCACGAAACAAAGGACGATCTCTGGAGTCTTTCCTGGGTGCATTTTAACGGTCCCTCGATCGATGGTATCTACCAGAAGTATAAGGAACGCGGCGGTCTGCCCGCCTTTCATGCAAATGCATTTTCTCTTTATGAGGACTGTTTTAACCATCTTTACAGCATAGTATCCGGCAATTCTTATGTCCGGGATATGCAGATCAACGAAGGGCTTTCTGCCCTGTTAACCCTGTTGATGGAGGATAGCTGGCATCCGGACAGTATGCCTGCACATACCAAACGTACCAGCCTGTGGCATGTCCGGGAGTATCTTGACCAGAATTATGCGCAAAAAATATCGCTCGACGATCTCGCCGAACGATACTTCATCAACAAATATTATCTCACCAGAATCTTCAAGGAACAATTTGGTGTTACCATCAACAATTACCTTTTAAATATCCGCATCACCCATGCCAAGCGGGAACTGCGCTTTTCCGGCAAATCCGCCGAAGAGATCGGTGCTGAGGTCGGTTTTCACGAGCTGTACTACTTCAGCCGCGTCTTTAAAAAGGTGGAGGGCTGCAGCATCAGTGAATACCGGAGAATGTGGGGAACATGATCAGATTTCCAGCTCAAATTTCTGTTTATCATGCACATTGATATCCTTGCCAAGCTGGATCTCCACGAGACGCAGCTCTGTATCCGCAAACACCGTATGACGACAGCCTGCAGACATTGTGATCACATCGCCCGCTTTTACCGCCTGCTCAAATCCGTCTACGACCGTTCTGCCGTTTCCGGAAATAACCACCCAGACTTCATCCCGGTTTTTGTGGCTGTGATAATTCATGCTATGCCCTGGATTCAGAGTTACCTTGATCGTCATGGAAGTTCCTTCCACATCCAATACCCGGAAGCTTCCCCATGATTTTTCCGCAAACATGATCTGCTGTTCAAATTTATCCACGTAAGGCTTGATATAGCTGCTCTGCTCTTTATCGGATACCAAAATACCATCCGGCGAAGCAGAAATAACCACATCATGCAGTCCCATCGCAAGCACAGGCACATCCATCTCATTGACGATATGCACATCTGAACAGGTCTCATTCAAGACACCTTTTCCGACAACAGATTCTTCCATCGCCTCTGTCAGTGTGTTCCATGTACCGAGATCCTTCCACTGTCCGGCAAAACGCTGCACCTGGATCTTATCCTCTTTCTCTACAACCGCATAATCAAAAGAAATTTTTGTCAACGTCTCATATTTATCAAATAAATCCTGATAATCTGTAAATTCAATCAGTTCATGCGCCTTCTCAAGCACATATTTCAGCTTGTACGCAAAAACACCACCGTTCCAAAGAGCACCGCGCTTTATATATTCCTCTGCCACATCTGCAGTCGGCTTTTCCTTAAAGGTCTCAACCATAGATGTATGATCTGCCGTCTTCGGAATGATATATCCATATTTTTCACTCGGATAAGTCGGTTCAATTCCCATCAGTACCAGATTTGCCTCACCCTTGTCTGCCTGCTCAGACAGATCTTTCAATGCAGCAAAATAGTCATCCTCCACATAGGGATCAACCGGACAGACTACCACCGATTCCTCCGGGCTGACTTTCATTTCATCGACAAGATAAGCTGTCGCTAACGCAATCGCCGGAAAAGTATCTCTTCTGCATGGCTCTATGGAAATCCCCACGCCATCCCCAAGCTGGTTATGGATCGCTGAAACCTGTGTCTTGGAGGTTGCGATCGTGACGGTTGCATCCGCATCTACCGTCTTGATCTGCCGATAAACACGCTGTACCATAGACTCATAAGAGCCGTCCTTTTTCTTAAATATTTTTATAAACTGTTTGCTTCTCACATCATTGGAAAGCGGCCACAGGCGCTTTCCTGATCCGCCTGATAATAATACAATGTTCATTGTTTTTCCTGTTCCCTTGTATAAATACAATTAGTTTAACACGGATAGGGCAAACGGACAACTATTTCCATGCTCCACGCGAAACACACCAGTTTTCCAATCAACTGCTCCATAAATGCTTCCGCATATGAGAAAGCCATGCATTCGTATCCGGATTGTCCGACGCAAACCGCATCAGCTTGTCCACATATCCCTGTTCCTTTGCAATCTGTATACTGATCGGGTAAACCAGTTCAAATACCAGACAAACATGTCCTACCAGATTGTCAACCGGCGTATGCTTCAGGCTGCGAAGCACCGTGTGCTTCTCCATAAAGCATTTTTTCACCAAATCCGATACTGCTGCCTGTTTCAGTTCCGCAGTCGATACATTATAAATATCTTCAAGCGGTGTATCACAATTTACCCGGAAAATATCGATCTTATCTGCATCACGCAATATATTGCAATATGCAGTTTTCTCCGCAGACATACCTTCTGGAATTCTGTATTTGTTATGATTTTCAATGCTGACTTTGAGAAGTTCCTGTTCCTCCGGTGTAAAATCTCCGAATTGTGTAAGAAGCCCCTCCTCAAACAGGATCGTTATCCCCAGCTCTGCATGATCTATCGACTCACTATCCACAAAAGTGCCATATCTTTTCACCTGTTCAAAACGGCCTATGTCATGGAACATCCCCATTGTCCACGCAAGATCCCTGTCAATGGGTATATCCGTAACTGTTCGGGCAATGCGCTCCGCAAGCGCCGCCACACGATACGTGTGGTCGATCTTCAGCCTGATCTTCGGATCAGATGCATTATATTTATTTGTATAATCTGCAAATGTTTGCTTGATTCTTGTTCGGTTCATCAGTTATTGCAATAGCTCCTGCAGTCTTTTTACCTCGGCTTCCAACTCAGCAGCTCTTTTAACTGCATCATTTGCTCTTTGCACTGCATCGTCTGCTCTTTGTACTGCATCATCTGCTCTTTGCCGCTCCTTTTCTGTATTCTCCCTTTCCAGTTCTATTCCTTCCCGTTTTCCGGCATTATATTCCGTAAGAAGGCATCTCTCATAGTCTTCCCTTGCTTCACACTGCATACGTATTTTTTCATCTTCACTCAGTTTTTTCATTGTCACTACCATATTCTCAAATACCTCCTCGCCTCTTGCTAACTGCTCAAGTTCTTCCAGAGTCTCTGCCTTGAATATACCCGCCCATTTCGAAACTCCCGCTTTATTAAATAGTTATGAAATAAAGCATGGATTTTCTGAAATAAGATATGCGTTAGATATTGAGCAAGAATGCGCAAATCAGTTGTTGCCTCTTTGCCCGATAGACCTGATAAAAGAAAATATGCTTTGGAAGTAGTATATCATGCTTCCAAAGCATTCTCAATGTCATTATTTTTTATTTACATAGAACTATTCAGCTTCATCCTTCTCTAAAATCGGATATTTTCCCAACTCAGCATCTGCATTCCATTCTGCAATATCCACAACACGCACCTCATCTATCAGTTTTATTCTGCCACCTGCCAATTGTGCCTGTAATTTAAACGGTAAATATTCCTTTAGTTTATTTCGTAACATCAGCCGTGAGGTTGAGTTGCCTGCTGGGTATTCTACGACATAAATATATTTTTTGGATTTATTCTTATTCAACAGCATCAGACAATGAAGTGTATCAAAATATTTTTCTGCAACTTTCTTTATAGTCTCTCCCTTTTCAGGCTTAAAAGCCTCTGGCTTAGCCGCATCAGAAATATTGGAATTTTTATATTCTACAAGATAAATGGCCGTATCACTTTCAATAACCCAATCTGTATCCTTCAAAAAGTTAAGATTACCAAATTGTGGAGCACTCCCTTGGTAATAATTATGAATTTTGTCTGTTGACCATATCGCGGCAGAACAATCGATAATGTATTTCCCATTTTCTTCTGTATATCTAATTAACATTTATCCTATCACACTTCCATATCATATATATCATTTAACAACTCATTAAAGGCGCTAATTATCATATTGTTCTTCAACGCCGCAAATTTTTCGGCATTCTCATATTCTAAGCATAAATTCTGACTATTATGCGATAAAGAATGGAATATAATTTTGTCACCCTGCTGTTTTCTAACTTCAAAATAACTAGCCAACATATAATCATGTGTTGAAATAAAAATTTGAACACCTCTTCTTTGAAGTTCCAAAATCATATCGACAATAATTCTGATATATGCCGGATTAATATTGGCTTCCGGTTCATCCCAAAACAGTACAGACCCTCTTTCAAGAGTACCATTTTTTACTAATTGCCACAACAGAGCCATTTTTCGGATACCCTCTGCGACCAAATTAAATTCTTGCTTAGAGCTACCACTCTTTAAATAGAATTCGTCTCTCTTTTCATCATACACAACCGTACCATGCGTAATTTTCTCAATTGCTTTCAACATTTCATCTTTAGTAATATTGTTTCTCCCTACCGAAATATTAATCTTTGCTGCATTAATAATATCCAAATAAGTATCGTCAAATCGAACATTATTTTTCTCTGTAGCTGCATTCAAATTATAACTATGAGACAATATTTCCTTTGCAGGTATATAAATACTACTCATTCCTGCAAATGATGATTCCCAGCCCTCTTCACCAGTAACTTCTGCATCCCATTTTTTTGTTTTACCATGAAAAAAAGCACTAAGGACTCTGTCTCTTGAACCATCTTGTTCTCCAGCTATAACACGTATAGAGGCCGTTCTATTTCCAGTCTTTCTAGTAATTAAACGCGAAATTTTATAATCATCCGGAAGCATAGTCATTACAAGTTTATGCGAAAATGATGTCTTTTTATCTGTACTTTGACAAGCAGAATACAATGCTTTGATCAAATGTGTCTTTCCAGTTCCATTTTCACCAATAATAATATTAACTCCCGGTGAAAACTCAATCTGATGATCTTCAAATACTGTATAGTTCTGAAATTTTATTTTTTTAATAATCACAACTATTGCCTCCCCAAACAGTTAATACATAAGTTTTCTAACTCTGGTATTAAATGATTCCTCTTTACAAAATTAAGTCTATCCATAAAATATACTATCATACCCCACCAGGCTTCTCAAGCAAAAAACACACCTTAATCATAAGATCGTAAGCCAACATCGTCAATTATATTATTTCTCTTTCTGTCATTCGCTTCAACATTCCTCCTGCAGACTTTGGATTTCCCTCAAGGCATCCTGAATCTCCAAAAACCAAGAACGAATCCTTTGCTCTGGATACAGCTACATTCATAAGACTTTTATTAGAATTAATAAAATAACATCCTTCTTCACTTCCATAAACGCTCGAAAAAATTATAACATTTCGTTCAGCACCTTGAAATGTATGTACTGTTCCTACCGCAATGTTCCCTTCAATTTCTGGTAATTGTCTTTTTATCATACTTTTTATCATTGCACTTTGACCTTTAAACGGTGTTATAATACCTAAAATAGTTTTTTCATCAAATTGATTCGCAGCTTCATTTTGCCTATACTTTTCACACAAGACAAAATAATTTAATCTTACCCATTCGACAATTTCTTCCGCCTCCTTACTATTTTGTCTACTAGTTCCTATCCGCTTTGAATATTTAGAGTCTATCTGCTTTCTTCCCATTGGCGGAAGATAATTCTTAAGTACATTTCTGTTATCATCTGAAGCTTTTCCTCTTAAAGGCCGAAGATTTTTTTCATATACCAGTTCATTACAATATTGCACTATTTCATTGTAGCATCTTCTATGTTCACACAAAAACAAACCTTTTCCATGTTTTTCAAACTTACAAGAGCGCGAAGCTATTTTCATAATGCTGGATTGTGAACAGTTTAGACCATTCTCTTCAATACAGGAGTAATCATTTTTATTCTTAATTACACCACTTGAAATCGCCATTGCAATATCCAAAGCCCTTGGCGTTCCCCAAACCGGCGGAATTTGTTCTTCATCACCTACAACAATAGCTTTTTTTGCAAACGCAAACGCTGGCATTCCTATTTCTGGTGAAATCTGCCCCGCTTCATCAACAATTAGCAAATCCGCATAATTATACATATAATAATTTTGTTTTTCATTACCATCATATGCCCAAAACTGTTTCGGAAGCATATAACAGGTCATTACCATACAAGGCGCAACCATCGCAAGACGCTGATACATCTCATTTAAAACTTTTTCAAAGGTTTTTCCTTTTTGT
>ULUO01090411.1_pt1 | contig 10584 bp, 9 predicted proteins | sample 1958611 | NCBI WGS metagenome assembly ULUO01 (sample SAMEA4835762, study PRJEB28245) | human gut metagenome | biome: gut microbiome; material: fecal sample | place: Denmark | collected 2008
GCCGTCAAGCCGAACAAGTTCGATGAGGTGATTCCACAGATCGCCCCGCATGTAAAGAGCAGCTGCATCATCGTCTCCATCGCTGCTGGCAAGACCATTGCTGCCATCGAAAAAGCGTTTGGCAAAGAGATCAAGCTCGTTCGCGCCATGCCAAACACACCTGCCCTCGTCGGCGAGGCAATGAGCGCCCTGTGCGTCAATGCACACATTACCTAAGCCGAGCTTTCCGAAGTGCAGGCGATTTTCAACTCCTTCGGAAAAGCAGAAGTCGTACCGGAGAGCCTCATCGACGCCGTTGTTGGCGTGTCCGGTTCCTCTCCTGCCTATGTCTATCTGTTTATCGAGGCGATGGCAGACGCCGCCGTTGCTGACGGCATGCCACGGGCACAGGCTTACAAATTTGCCGCCCAGTCCGTCTACGGCGCAGCCAAAATGGTATTGGAGACCGGCAGACACCCCGGCGAACTCAAAGACGCCGTGTGCTCTCCGGGCGGAACGACGATCGAGGCTGTCGCCGCATTGGAACGGGGCGGTCTGCGTGACACCGTAATCACTGCACAGCGCGCCTGCTCTAAAAAATCACACGACATGAGCACAGCGAAATAAAAAAGCAATCACAGGAGGCAACGCATTATGTGGGCATATGAAAGTGTATTTTATCAGATCTATCCGCTTGGGTTCTGCGGCGCACCTTTTGAAAATGACGGGGTTCTCACCCACCGCATCCAAAAGGTAAACGACTGGATTCCTCATATTCAAAAGCTTGGCGCAAACGCCGTATATTTTTCACCGCTCTTTGAATCGGACACCCACGGCTACAATACCAGAGATTACACAAAGATCGACACAAGACTTGGCACCAACGCGGATTTTAAGGAAGTGTGTGACAACCTCCACGCCGCCGGCATCAAAGTCGTCTTAGACGGCGTCTTCAATCACGTCGGCCGCGGTTTCTGGGCATTCCAGGACGTTTTAGAGAAGAAATGGGACTCTCCCTACAAGGACTGGTTTCATATCAGTTTTGACGGGAATTCCAATTATAACGACGGGCTGTGGTATGAGGGCTGGGAAGGGAATTATGATCTCGTAAAGCTGAATCTGCACAACGAGGATGTCATCGCACACCTCTTTTCCTGCATCAAGGGCTGGATAGATGAGTTTGACATCGACGGACTGCGGCTGGATGTGGCTTACTGCCTCGACCATGATTTTATCCGAAGGCTGCGCGCCTACTGTGACACCTTAAAGCCAGATTTCTTCCTGGTCGGCGAGGTCGTACACGGCGATTACAACCAGATCATGAACGACGCCATGCTGCACTCCGTGACAAACTATGAGTGCTACAAGGGACTGTATTCCAGTTTTAACTCCATGAACATGTTCGAGATCAATCACTCTCTGCTGCGCCAGTTCGGCCCGGACAACTGGACTCTGTACAAGGGAAAGCACCTGCTCTCCTTCGTCGACAACCATGACGTCACCCGTGTGGCAAGCATCCTCTCAAACGAGGCGCACCTTCCGTTAATCTATGCCATGCAGTTCGGCATGCCGGGCATTCCATGCGTGTACTACGGAAGTGAATGGGGTGCCAAAGCGCGAAAAGAGGACGGCGATCCCGCATTGCGCGCCTGCTTTGACGCACCGGAATGGACCACGCTCACGGATTTCATCAGCCGCCTTGCCGCCGCGAAAAAGTCTTCCGAGGCGTTAAACTACGGCGATTTCCGCTCTGTCCTGCTCACGAATAAGCAGTCCATCTTTGAGCGGAAAAGCGCCAACGAGCGTGTGTTAGTCGCCATCAACGCCGATTCCGAAAGCTTCACGGCGCATTTCGACGCAGGCTGCGGCACAGCTGTTGACCTGCTCACCGGGAAGACGCACGACTTTGGAGGTGGCAGTACGCTCCCGCCTTACTCCGCAGCCTTCTGGAAGATGGAACACTGAGACAGAAGACTGACAGACCAAAGGGACTGACGCAGAGGCAGGGATCTGATAACCTGGAAATTCATATGTAAGTTCCAAATATAACAGGCGGCGGTAAATCTGACCGCAAAATCCGGTATTTCTAACCACGCCGCGCTTCGCATCTGCGATGATCTGTGTCTTTCCAAGCTTTGAACACTCCGTAGGATGTGTCCGCAACCTGCAGACAATTTTAGGATTCTCGTGTGTCCCTTGCGGCACCAGACAACAGATGGCATAAATGCCATCTTTATGTCGAACAAAACATAACCGCGCGAAGCCGATGTTTGAATTGCCATCTGCCATATTTTCAATAGCAGATGGCAATGAGTTTCGGTTCGCGCGGTTTTATATTGTCTGTGAAGCGATGCCGCTAGGGACACTAGGGAATCCGCTCATTGTCTGCGGTTTGTCGGACACATCCTGCGGATTGTCAAAGCGTGGCAAGAGACACAGAATCTGATGCATAGCGCGGCATGGAAGAAATACTCGAATTTTGCTTCAAAGATTTACCGTCGCCTGTTACATTTCGGAACTTCACACCTACAGGTTCCTTATAATCAAATCCCAACCTCTGTGTCAGCCCTTTCTCTGTCAGTTCTTCTTTCCCAGTGTGACAGAGAGCGTCTGCTCTTCATACTGTCCGTTGGAAGATCTCTGGATGGTGACATCCACGGTCGTTCCTGCTTTGTAATACTGAAGTTTAGAGGACAGATCCTCCATCGAGGAGACATCCTTGCCGTCAAATGCGGTAATAATATCGCCCTTCTGAATTCCAGCCTGCTCTGCGGCGGAGTTCTCTTTTACCTGTGCTACATAGACACCGGTCGGCATATTGTAGGTTTTTGCCACATCGCTTGTGACATCGACGCCGCCGATACCAAGATATGCACTGTCTGCCTCATCTACCTTTTCCTTCGTAATCAGGTCCTCAATGATCGGCATTGCTGTGCTGATCGGGATCGCATAACCGATTCCCTCAACACTTGTGTCTGCATATTTTACAGAGTTGATACCGATGACCTCGCCTGCTGCATTGAGCAGTGCACCGCCACTGTTACCAGGGTTGATCGCTGCACTGGTCTGGATCAGTTCTGCGGTGTAATTTGTGTTGCTGTTGGAATCGGATACGGTTACTTCACGGTTCAATGCGCTGATGACACCGGTTGTCACAGACTGACCATAGCCGAGTGCATTACCGATGGCGATCGCTGCCTGTCCGGCTTTCAGATCATCCGAATTGCCAAGTGTTGCAACTTTGATTGTATTTAATGTGTCAGAATCGATGCTGCTTAACGCAACGCGGATAACTGCAAGATCTGTGGAAGGATCGGTACCCTTGATCTCCGCGCTGACGGTTGTGTTGTCACTGAATGCGACTGTGAGGCTGTCTGCACCCTCCACCACATGATTGTTGGTCGCAATGTAAAGATTGTCTGCATCCTGGCTCACGATAATACCGGAACCGCAGCTTGTGCTCTGCTGTGTCTGTGTTCCGCCGAAAAAGCTCTGATACTGGGATTCGCTCACATTCGTGATCGATACGATAGAAGGCATTACCGCTTCCACGATGTCAGAGACATCGGATGCCACATAGCTGGATGATGCGCCGGTCGCCTCAATCTTGGTGTTGGAATCGGACTGTGTCAGCACGCTGCCTGTGGCTGCCACCGTGGAATCCGAGTCTCCGAAAATCTGACCCGATGCGAGATGTACGCCCTCGAACACCGTTCCGGATACCAGTCCGAAGACAAGTGCCAGTGCCGCACATTTTGCAAGCTTCATACCAAAGCCGCCCGGCTTTCTCTCTCTCTTTTCTCTTCTCTTCTTTTCCTTCTTGCCGGAAGGATTCTGACCGTACGCCGCATTCCCGGCTCCCTGGCTCTGGTAGAACTGTTGCTGATAACCGCCGTTCTGGTAGGTTCCTCCGTTCTGGCCGTATGCACTGTTATTCTGCGTGCCGCTCTGGTAGGTTCCTCCGTTCTGGTAAGTTCCTCCGTTCTGGTAGGTTCCTCCGTTCTGACCGTATGCGCTGCCATTCTGGTAAGCTCCGTTTGCGCTGTATGCTCCGTTGTTCTGCGATGTGCCGTTCTGATTCGTTCCGTTATTATATGAATAGAAGGAATCGGAAGACTGGTTATGATTACGTTCATTGTTATCCATAATAATTGCTCCTTTCCCTGACAACTCTTTGTTCTGTTCCAGTGAGTATTTCTTTTTCTCTCTCACTTTCTATGATGCAGTTTACAGGGAAAATGTGATGTAATTGTGACGAAAGTATCAAAAAAGTATGTTTCTGTTCTTTTCTGTCTAAAAAAGGACCTGCCACACCAGATTCCAAACGCCCGCCACGAGCAGTCCCACATAGAATCCATTTCTCCAGCGCTTCTTTTTCAGGGAAAATGCAAGTGTCAAAATAATAAACAGATATAAAAGATCCGTCAGATAATAAACACGCGCACCGGACGCATACATCGTCGGAGAGCAATACATAATCGCCTCACTCGCGATTCCCGCAAGATAGGCGAGCATCAGCGTGATGTGCTTTTTTGACACGCGCCATAAAAACGGCAGGGTGAAAAGCAGCGCCGCAGCCCACCAGATCATCGCAAGGATCACTTCCCGCGTCATCACCGCCATGGACGGCACCTGGTACACGCACGCTTCGATATTGATATACTGCATCCCCATATCCGATAACAGATCAAAGCCTGCATAAGGAAGCAGTGCTGCCAGGGTAAAGACCGCCGCGATCCCAAGAGCGATCCAGTCTCTCTTTTTCTTCTGCTCCTGCTGCAGCAGAAGAAGGATTCCCACAACCCAGATGCCGCATAAAAACAGTTTGTTCTCATTTGCAAACGATGACAGCAGCCAGTGTATCGTGATGAACACATGCTGTCCGAAAGGCATCGTCTCGTATTCCGGCATCCAGTTTGCAATCTCACTTGCCACACGGATCTCATTGCCGGGAGCCGAGAACAGAATCACAAACGCCACCGCTGTCGTAAGTGTCTGAACCAGAAGAAGCGGATGCACTTTTTTATGGCGAAGGAACAGTGCGACAACCGCCAACACCTCAAACGTCAGCAAAACAGCGCTCATCTGCTCGATGGACATCGTTCCTGCCACCGCGCACGGTATGCTGATCAGAAAATATTTCTTATTCAGCGCAGGCTCTTCCCCCGGCTTTGCGAACACTGCGTCCGCAAAAGGCATCAGCGCCCAGATTCCGCAGGTAAAACACCAGGTATAGAAGATGGAACCATTCACCCAGACCGCCGCATAGCCGACAGTCATAATGTTCATGAGAAAATAGCCGCCCACTGCCGCTGCGCAGGGTCCGATCGCTTCCTCACTGTGTACACCAATCCCTGCCGCCTTTTCTGACAAGCGCAGCACCCCCATCGGCAGAAGCACCAGCATCACGGCATTTACCACACGCCAGAAGCCGAGCCCTAGCCGGAATGCAAGATACACAAACGCCTCTCCCGACATTCTTCCCACCCAGGTCTGATAGCGCCAGGACAGATACTCTCCAAATCCCATACTGTTCGTATACTGATAAAAAAAGGCATCGTCGCCATCCGAATAGCTGCTCTGACTTACCACCAGAAGTGCCCCGATCAGCATCAATGCCCAAAAAATCCACACTTTATATTTTTTTCTCATAAAACCCTCTATTCCACAGGCTCCATGCCCAAATGAAATCACAACCGGTTATTCCGAAAGTGCAACCGTTATTCCCTGCCGGAAGCGTCTTCCTGCTCCACAGCATCCAAAAGTACCGATTCAATCAAAAATCTCGGACGCCGTTTCGTCTCCATATAAGTCTTCCCGATGTACTCTCCGATAATTCCGATCGCAAACAACTGCAGTCCTCCAAGCACCCAGATGGAAATAATCACACTTGTCCACCCCGGTTCCACGTTGCCGTTCGCGTAATCCACAAACGCCTTGATCAGCATTCCAAGACTGACAAGGCACACAAATAAACCACCCATCGTAATCATGCGGATCGGCTTGACCGAGAGGGACGTCACTCCCTCCAGTGCAAATGCCATCATTTTCCCCAGCGGATACTTGCTCTCGCCCGCGAATCGTTCCCCGCGCTCATAGGTTACGGTCGTACTCTGATAGCCCACCATTGGAACAATTCCACGCAGAAACAGATTCACCTCTTCAAAAGACAGGAGTCCTTTTGCGGCACGTCTGCTTAACAGCCGGTAATCCGCGTGATTGTACACGACCTCCGCCCCCAGGAAATGAAGCAGCCGGTAAAACAGCTGCGCCGTGTTGCGCTTAAAGAACGTGTCCTTCTGTCTGGAAGAACGCACGCCATAGACAATATCATTTCCCGCTTCATAGGCATCGATCATGCGGTCCATCGCATCCACATCGTCCTGCAGATCCGCATCCATGGAGATGATCATATCCGCATGTTCCGACGCCACCGCGATGCCTGCCAGAAGCGCATTCTGATGTCCACGGTTCCTGGATAAATTCACGCCGGAAAATACAGGATTCTCCTCGTGAAGTTTCTGAACCATCTCCCACGTCGCATCTTTCGATCCATCATTCACAAACAGAATCCGGCTGTCCGCGTCGATTTTGCCGCTCTGACGCAATGTCTGCACTTTTTCCCGCAATCTTTTGGATGTCTCCGGAAGTACCTCCTGCTCATTATAGCAGGGTACTACGATATATAGTATGTTACTCATTTTCTGCTCCCTACTTTTCTGACCATATCCGCTTCCAGTAATACGGACTCATGGTACACTTCAAGATCTGCCGTCTGCCAAGCTTCTGATAGCGTTTCCCCAGAAAATAGCCGGCGTACCTGCCGACACACTGCCACCCTAACTTCCAGATCAGATACGGCTTGTGAATCTTACACAGATAACCCATCGTATTTTTCACCAGACGCATGCCCTCCGCCTCCGAGCTGACCTGCTCAAAGATCTCCGGATGTGCCGTCTGTGACACCGCCAGATCAAAATTGCGGTGAAACTGCTGCTTCACCGAATAGTTGTGCGAATGAACCACCTCAGCGTCCGCCGCATACGCAACCTTGTATCCTTCCTGCACTGCATGCGCCGCAAAAAACATATCCTCGTTAAAAATAACCGGCGATTCAAATCCGCCGAGCTGCTCAAACAGATCCCTGCGGTATGCAGCACACACGTCCGAGCAGAAAAAAGTCTTGATGCCGAGCCGCGGTATATCCTCACGGCTCTTGATGCATCCCTCGTCGGGATAATTAAACTGTCTGGTATAGCGCTCGATAATGCCGCAGTCCTCCCGCGGGAGCTGCCTTGCATACGCGACCGCAACCGCCCCCTTTGCAGAAGTTCCAAGACCGTCTGCACCGGATGTGAGCGCATGCACCAGATGTTCCACCAGCCTTTTGTCTGCCGGCACGGCATCCTGTGTCATGAAAATCAGAATATCCGCTTCGGAATACCCCGCTCCCATATTCCTGGCACCGCCGTGGTCAAAGTTCTCTCTGGTCATGTGAAAAATGCGGCTTGGAAACGGAAGTTCCTTTCTGATCTGCTCGATCGGATACTTCCGGATGGCATCGTTCCACAGCGTCTCCTCGGTATTCACCAGAATAAGTTCATGTATAACAAAGGTCTGCTCCTGCAATTTTTGCAGGAGCAGACAAAAAGTGTCATCCGGTTTGTAAGTCGGAATTATGATATCTACACGCATCAATAGCCATCTCCCTGGTGGAATCCGGTATCACTGATAATCTTTTCACTGTTGCTCTTTACCGTGTCTGTCGGCTCATATTCCGTATCATCGTACAGGAACTGATGCAGCTGAATGACGTTGGACTTCAGATCACACGGTACTACCACACTTCCCTTGGAGCCGAGCGTGACCGTATTCTTCTCAAACGGGAATCCGGTCGTCTCGCCAAGGCTGTAATTAAAGATCTGGGATGCAAGTGCAATCAGGTCGGTGTTGCTGTAACTTGTCTTAATATCGCCGAATACCTCGTCGATCAGACTGTTGATCGTCTTGAGATCGGACTTCTGCGCCTTCTGGATCATTGCCGTAAGCACTGCTCTCTGACGCTCGGTACGCTTATAGTCATCGCCCGCCGTATAACGGATACGCGCGAATGCACATGCCTGTACACCATCCATCGTATAGGTGCCGGCTCCCGGCAGATACTCAGATTTCTTCTTGGTCAACTTGGATATCTCATCCATGTAGCCGTGCATCAGTACCGCTTCCTCATCGGTTACGGTCATCTCAACACCGCCGAGAAGATCCACACACTCTACAACCGCATTAAAGTCCACAGTCACATAATCCGTAATATTTAAGTCAAGGTTCGTGTTTAACATGGAGATCGCCTGCTCCGGTCCGCCGTTCGCATAGGCTGAGTTACATTTCCGGTAGGTGCTGTTGCCGATATCGAGATAAGAATCTCTGTATACGGATACCAGCTTCACCTCATGTGTATCGTTGTTGATGCTTGCGATCATAATCACGTCGCTGTTACCCTTGGATAAGTTGCCGTTGGAACGGTTGTCCAATCCGAACAGCGCGATCGTCGTATACCCCTTCATGATCTGCTGGGATTCCGAAGAAAGTCCCTCGTTGAATTCCAGATCGCTCTCATCGAAAGAGGTGTCCTTCTCGATTTTGGAGAGCTTCACTACCGCAAACAATACAACTGCCAGAAGCAGAAGTACCAGGATCTCAACCACAACGAGAATAATCTTCTTCTGACGCTTCTTCTTGCGGATCGCTGCCTTCTGTGCTTTTGTCAGCGGCTTCTTCTGCGGATGTCCGCTGCCGCCTGTCTGTATCCGGTTGCTGCTGTGCGCCCCGTTGCTGCTATGTGCCCCATTTCTGCTGTTGCCACTACTACTCATAAATTTTTCTCCTAATATGCATTTTTATTGATAAATCCCTTGAAAACCGTGAGGAACAGAATCTTGACATCCAGTCCCAGTGTCCAGTTCTCGATGTAGTACAGATCATGCTCAATGCGCTTGCGGATCGACGTGTCTCCACGGTATCCGTTGACCTGAGCCCAGCCGGTCATTCCCGGACGCACCTGATGCTTGATCATATATCTCGGGATCTCTTCCCGGAATTTCTCTACATACTGCGGACGCTCGGGTCTTGGTCCCACCAGACTCATATCGCCCTTCAGCACATTAAATAACTGTGGGAATTCGTCCAGGCTTGTCTTGCGCAAGAACTTTCCGACTCCTGTGACGCGCGGATCGTTCTTCTTCGTCCAGCCTTTCTGTTCTTCCTCCTCCGTCTGCACATACATGGTGCGGAACTTGTACATCTGAAACGGCTTATTGTGCAGCCCCACTCTCTCCTGTGCAAAGATCAGCGGTCCCTTCGATGTCGCCTTGACAAGGATTGCCGACAGCAGCATCACCGGTGAAAAGAGGATGATACACACAATCGATCCCACCACATCCATACAGCGCTTCACAAATGCGTTGAACGTGTTGGACAGCGGCACATAGCGGATATTGATCACAGGGAGACCCAGAAGATCCTCCGTGTAAGGTCTCGTAGGTATGATGTTGCCGTAATCCGGAATGAACTTGGTGTGCACGCCGGACTTCTCACACTCCGCAACTATTTTTTCCAGCTTATAATATTCTTCCAGTCCGAGGGTGATTGCAATCTCATCGAGACTGTTCTGCGGCAGGATGTAGTTGAGATTACCAATACTGCCGATGACCTTCACTCCCTTATAAGAAGTGCCTCTGGCAATATTGTCATCCAATACCCCTCGCACATTGTATCCCCACTGCGGATTCTGCTGAATTCTGTCGATATACTGCTCTGCCGCTCTTGAATAGCCGACGAGCAGAATGTGCTTTAAATTGTATCCCCTTCTGCGAATACTTCGCAGAAATCTGCGGATCAAAAGGCGGACAATCTCTTCCACCACAATATTGGTCACGTAGAAATAAAAAAGCATCTCCCGTGAGAAGTTGCGATACTGCGGATTGTAGGACGTCAGGGTAAAGAGAGCCGCAAACATCAGCAGCAGTCCAACCGTATTCGCCATCACAATGTTGGAAAACTCCAGCCGTCTCCCCTGCACGCGCTTGGACGTGTACAGATTGAACGCATAATACAACAAAATATACACCGGAACAATGAGCAGCAGCGCCCTCATATAGAACTCAAATGAGAGTACGCCGACTTCATGATCCAGAATACCGCTCAGGAACTTCAGCCACCATGCAAACACATACGATACGATGATAACCAAGGCATCGATCAGTACATGCAGCTTATTAAAGTACTGCTGATTGTCTTTTATCATATTGCTATCCTTTTGCGAATTCTAACTACCATATAACATCAATGATACAATAATTTCCATAAAAGCACAACGCCTTTTTCGCAAACATTCTGTAACATTTTCTTAATATTTTTTAAAGATTTGTTTGACGATCAAATTTATCTTCCTGCCAGAATCCGGATCACATTGCCCCACAAAGCCAGCTGTATGAGCGCGTAATTCCCCAGATTTTTCCATGAGAACCGCACTTTTTTGCATCCGCGGCACCCGGTAATCCCGGCACCGATTCCCCTTAAATATTCTCCCGCAAACCCCTTTTTCAG
>ULUO01012063.1_pt1 | contig 10567 bp, 9 predicted proteins | sample 1958611 | NCBI WGS metagenome assembly ULUO01 (sample SAMEA4835762, study PRJEB28245) | human gut metagenome | biome: gut microbiome; material: fecal sample | place: Denmark | collected 2008
TCAGCTTGCGCGGAACGATATCCGCGCCCGTGGCGACAGCCGTCGCCGGAATCGCCCATAGCAGGCAAGCCGCTCCGGCCAACAGCCGGAAAATCATTTTTCGGTCATTCATTCGTTCAAGTCGGATTATAAGTGAAACCTGCCGGGATTCTTCACACCCAAGCCCCAGTTTACAAATATAATATTTCCAGCGGATTTATCCGACTCGATTCCCTATCTGTTTTTCCGGGCGCAAGTGCGGAAGAAGTACCCCCCGCCCGGCGCATCATAAAAAAGCGCATGGGAAATTCTCCTCGTTCCCATGTGCTCCCGTTTCTCTCGTTCCGGCTACCAACGTTCTCCGTCGGGATCGGGACGGGAAGGCAGTCCGTCCTGAAAACGGATCGAAGCGTGCGACCCGTCGCAGAAAGGCTTGTTCGACGACCGGCCGCAACGGCACAGGGTAACCCGGTTCCGCACTTCGTAGGTAAATCCGTCCTCGCGACTGAACGGAATGCCGCCCCGAACCCAGAGCGGACCGCTGCTGCCCTGCTGAGGATCCTCGATCAAGCCGAGCGACGGCTCGAAATGCGGTTCGTGAGGCTCCTGTCCGCCGGTCCACGCCGACAACCTGCCGGCAGGGCAGTGGTCGGCTTCGCGAACCGTCAGGTCGCGGGCCTGCTTCCCTTCCATGCCGGCCAGATTCCACACTTGTCCTTTCGCATCGCAAAACCGGGCGAAGGCGCAATACGCGCGATTGTCCGTCAAGGCGACTTCCGGCCCTTCGTACCGCTCGGCTCCGTCGAGCAGCGGTTCTTCGGAAGCCGTCAGCGAAGGATCCCAGTCAGCTCGCACGTGCGAGCCGTCGCAATAAGGCTTGTCGCCGGAATGGCCGCAACGACACAGCGCCGTAGGCTCGGACTCGGTGGAATACTTTTCTCCGGCCTGAAAATACCAAATCTCACCGTCCCGGTTCGGAAGCATGAACTGCTGCCGCAAAGGCGGATGTCCGAACACGAGGTAAGGCCCGCCGGCCGTAATCGTCATATGAAAGCGCTCGGGAGCCGCTTCGCTCCCGGGCTCGACCATCAGATTTTTCATATTCTACCCGTTTAAGTCAATACACACCTTTCCCGAACGAGCAAGAATTATACCCGACGGGCCGCCTTGGGATAGAACACCCTCTTTTCGGAAAGCAGAAACAGCGCGGCTACCGCCGACGCCAGAAAATCCGCGAACGGAATACTGAGCCAAACGCCCGTCAGGCCGAACCAGCGGGAAAAGAAATAAAGGGCCGGTATCAAGAAAATCACCTGCCGGGAGAGCCCCATGAAAATCGCTTTCCAAGCCTTGCTGATGGACTGGAAAAAAGTAGAGACCACGACCTGGAACCCGACGACCGGCAGCATGACATATGCAAGCCGAAGCCCCCGGGCCGAAATATCGATCAATCCGGGATCGGTCGTGAAAGCGCGGACGAGGAGTCGCGGCACCAGCTCGCAGGCCACGAAGCCGACCACCATGATCAGCGTAGCGGTCCGGATCGTCAACTTGAGCACGTCTTTCATACGCTTGAGCTTCTGGGCTCCGTAATTGAATCCGACGATCGGCTGCATGCCCTGACAGAGTCCCATGGCGGTCATAACGATCAGAATGCCGTAGCTGTTGATGATTCCGAAAGCGCCGATCGCCAGATCGCCTCCCTCGCGGACCAGCTGATTGTTCATGATGACATTGACGATACTCGCCGCCAGATTCATCAGGAAAGGAGCCATGCCGATCGACACGATATTGCGGATGATTCTCTTTTTCGGGACCCAGCAGTCGCGGCGGAAATGTACCGGATGCTTCGGATTGAAGAAATGGCTCAGCACGAACAACGAGCTGACGAACATCGAAATGACCGTCGCGACGGCCGCCCCTTTGATTTCCATGCCGAACCCGAAGATAAACAGCGGATCGAGCAGGATATTCAGCCCCACGCCGATCAGAATGGTATACATCGACTTGCTGGGATACCCGCTCGCGCGCATGATGTTGCTGAAGCTGTAGCTCAGATTCGACAGCACGCTGCCGGGAATTACGATCCGCAAATAGTCCTTGGCATAGGGAATCGTCTGGTCGCTGCCTCCGAAAGCGCGCAGAATATCGTCCAGATACAGCATCGAGCAGGTGATCAGTACCGCCGAGAGTAGAAACGTCAGCACGAAAGCATTGCCCAGAATATTACGAGCCCATTTTATATCCCTCATTCCCAGCACGATCGATATGCGAGCCGCCGAACCGACTCCGATCAGCGTACCGATAGCCGTTACGAGCGCCGTCAGCGGGAAAGTCAGCGCCAGCCCCGAAATGGCCAGCGGCCCTACGCCCTGTCCGATGAAAATCCGGTCCACGATGTTGTACAGCGACATCATGACCATCCCGATGATCGACGGAATCGAGTATTCGAGCAGCAACCGCCCCACGCGCTCCGTGCCCAACCGGGCCGTCGCTCCATCCAATTGCTTCGCCATATTACGATCGTTTAACGTCCGTTCGAGAACAAGGCCGACCGAGGAATCGCACCGGCCAATACGGAGGTTGCAAAGATACCGAAAATCCGAAAAAAACAGAGACGGGCGGCGGAAAAACTCGCAACCGTTTGTTCCTCCGGCGGCCAAGGTACGGTTACGGACCGGACTTGGCCGTGGACAAGCGACGGAACGAAACGGAAATTTCGCAAGCCGCGAGGAATCGATTATCTTTGCCCCGAACCGACAAAACTATGAACGCGAAAACCAAAGGATACATTCTCGGGGCGGTGGCCGCTGCCACCTACGGCATGAACCCGCTGTTCGCCCTTCCGCTGTACGAAAACGGAATGGACACGGATTCCGTCCTGCTGTTCAGATACCTGTTCGCGCTTCCGCTGCTGGGCATCATGCTCAAGGCCAGAGGCCGCGACTTCAGGCTGCAGCGCCGGGAGATCCTGCCGCTGATCGTGCTGGGCCTGCTGGTCGCCGTTTCCTCCCTGACCCTGTTCCAGAGCTATCACTACATGGATGCCGGCATCGCATCGACCTTGCTGTTCGTCTATCCGATCCTCGTGGCGCTGATCATGGCGGTCGCTTTCAAGGAGAAAGTGACGCTGCAAACCGCATTGTGCATCTTACTGGCGCTCTGCGGCATCGGATTGCTCTACCGGAACGGAGACGGATCGACCCTGAACCTGACCGGAACGATCATGGTATTCGCATCGGCCCTCTCGTACGCTCTTTATATCGTCGGAATCAACCGGACGGTCCTGAAGAACGTGGCAACGCTCAAAGTCACGTTCTACATCCTGCTGTCCGGACTGACGCTGTTTTTCGTCCGTCTGGATTTCGGCGAACACATAACCGTCCCGGACCAATGGTACTTGTGGGGAAATCTGCTCGCTCTGGCGATCTTCCCGACGGCCATCTCGTTCCTGTGTACGACCAGCGCCATTCAATACATCGGATCGACCCCGACAGCCATTCTCGGGGCGCTGGAGCCCGTCACGGCCGTCTTTTTCGGAGTCGCCGTCTTCGGCGAACCGCTGACGCCGAGAATCGGCTGCGGCATAGCGATGATCATTCTGGCCGTCACCCTCATCATCGCCGGCGGCAACATAACGACCTACATGATACGCTTTCGGAAACTGTTCCCGAAACTCCCGATCCGAAAACCGTAACAAGCCTCCGCAGCCGAACATTCCTCTCCGTACCCGTTCGTCATGGTCCCGCGCGACATGCGCCTTCACACGAGGCTCATCGACGCCCGAATACAGGAGCGCTGTTCAGGACTTTTGAAGCGACCGATTTCCCGACGGATTTTTCGCCCGACGACATGGCAGGCGATCACGGACAAGCGCATGAGCCGCTAAATCAACCTCCCCCCACGAAGGCATGTTTTCGCTCCCGCACCGGCAATAAGGCGCGGGCCTGTCGATGACGGACCGACGCTCACATCCCGTGCGGCATCTTCACGAAATTTCGCAATATATACCCGTCACAAAGAAAGGAGGCCGATACATTTCGGAACTCCGCATGAAGCCGTCGAATCCGGAAATGGAGATACCGGGCATATTCGGCGGTTCCTTTTCTCTCGTTCCCCTTTTCGCGCCGGCCCAATGAAACCCGGACGAGCCGGCCGTTAAGAATTTTTCTACATTTTTTAACTTTGCATCGTCTTTTACAGACGCGCGTCACTATGTCCGGATATGCCGATATACTGCCGATATTGCAAACGATGGCGGCCGTCATCTGTTTGGGCGGCGCGCTCCTGCTCCTTCTGCGCGGGAGAGACAGCCGTTCCCGGCACATGCTGGCAGCCGTTATGTCGATATGGGGACTTATCTATGCGACGCGCGCGCAGGGACGCTCATGGGAAATTCGGACCTGAATTTCACGAATACCGATGCGGCGGACACCTTCGTACTGGTAGCCGGCAACTTTTTCCTGATCGTTCTGCTGCTCTATCCTTTGGAGGTGGTACGCCCGGGATGGCTTAGCCTGAAACGGGCGGGAATATTGCTGTTTCCTTACGCCGCGCTGTCGCTGCTCTATTACGCCGGCCTGTATCTGCTCGGCCAAGAGCCGCTGCTGCTGCGCGATACGGGCCAATTCATGGAACATATAGGTGAGTTCAACGTCTGGTACCGTCTGCTGATGATCGTATCCATCGTGCTGTATCTCGCATTCCTGTTCCGGCTGACATGGCATTACAAGGAGGTCTACCGGCAATGGTGCCGCGACAACTATTCCGACGACAAGGACATGGATATTTCGTGGCTGCGCCGTTACGGCATCGGCGTGATGCTGATCGGCGTAGCCTATTTCTGGCTGCTTTTCGACGGGAGCACCTATTGCCTTATCGTACACAATCTCACGGTGCAGTGTTTTTTCTGCTACACCTTGTACAAAGGACTCTTCCACGACAATCCCTACACGGAGGATTTCTTCCGTCACACGCTGGACGAGACGGACGCACGCCGGGAGGCAGAGCTTCGGGAAGAACGGCTGTCGGCCGACCATGCCGATTCCCCCGGGGACGAAAGCATATTCCTCAGAAAACTGCCCGCTTACCGCGACGAGGTGGCCCGCTGGATGGCTGAGAGAAAGCCCTATCTGAGAGGGGACTTCAAGTTTATGGACGTGTCGGAGATACTGCCACTGAACCGCACGTATCTTTCCCGCGTCTTCAACGACGGTTTCGGAGACAGTTTCAGCGGCGTAGTGCGCGATTACCGCATACGCGAAACGGAGGAGATGCTCTCAACCGCAAGGATATTCCGGTAGGGCAGGTCGGCGAGCTATGCGGCTTCTCGTCCCCTTCGGTTTTCCACCGCGCTTTCGTACAGAGTCACGGCGGCCTTACTCCGAACCGCTATCGCAGACAATCGACCCAGGAGTAATCCTCTCGCCGGCTCCGCATCCTGCAAGAGCCCTTTCCACGCTTCTTTTTTACGAATTGCAAATTTAATTTCACGAAACGGCAACGATCCGACCGCAATTTCCCGGCATTTTTGTGTGCTAAAGTTTCTTTCCGTTCTCCGAATATTTATCCGGACCCGACGGAGTAGGAGAAAACAAACGTAAGAACCGCCCTTCCTTTCCGTCCCGACAGGAACACGATTGGAATTTGCATTGGCAAAAACGTTGGTTAAAACGTTGGTTTATAATTACGAAGGTACGAAAAAAGAGGGAATTTACCAACATTCGTAAAAAAAAGCCGCTAATCAACAGTTTGGCTGCACCTTATTTTGCAGGAATTCTGTTTCATACTTCCGTATTTATCGCTCAACCGTTTTAACCAACGAATAATCAGGCTATCCGCCGCGCCGTTCGGCGCGGCCGCAGGTCGCCGTATCAGAACGCCCTGCGGGCAACCGGCCGATTATCAGTTTCGTATGAGTTGAACGTATGATGAATATGAAGCGTTGTGCTGTTCTTTTATACCTGATTTTTCTTTACGGCGCACACGTACAGGCCCGCTCTGCCGCAGATCCGGTACGGATCTATTTCCGCCATGGCTATTCCGTACTGGACCTGTCGCTGCGCGATAACCGCCGGACTCTCGACGACCTTGTCGGACGGCTGAAGGCTTATGCGTCCGATACCACTCGGAAGCTTATCGTATTTTCGGTAGAAGGCAATGCCTCTCCGGACGGAATGAACGAAGCTAACCTACGCTTGAGCCGCCGGCGCACGGAGAGCGTGCTGGTCTATATTCGTTCGCGCGTATCGTTTCCCGATTCGCTGATCGTCACGACTGCCGAGGGCGTGGACTGGGACGGTTTGGCCGCTTTGGTGGAGTCCGACCCTTCCGTTTCGGATCGGGACGAGGTGCTGAACATTTTGCAGAATACGCCCGTATGGATTTATGACAGGCAGGGACGCATCGTCGACGGACGCAAGAAACAGCTCATGGAACTATGCGGCGGAAAGATTTATCGCCTATTGCAGGAGCGTTTCTTCGCAGAGCTTCGCAACTGCACGATCGAATTGCATTACACGACAGGGGATGCTCCCGGCCAGCAGATAGCTCGGGTCCACGATTCCATGCCGCATCCCGCAGCTTCCATACAAGACCGGCCCCGGACGGATGAAGCCGATCGTACTACTCCGAACGAACAGCATCCGAAGCAGGCTCCCGGACAGATTGCGGAACAAGTTCCCGGAACGGCTTCCGTCTCCGCACGGCATGAGCCTCTGTACCGCTTGGCGATCAAAACCAACCTGCTATACGACGCGGTAGGGATGCCCTCGCTGGAAGCGGAATACCGCATCGACGACCGCTGGAGCGTGAACCTCGAAGGCGAGGTGGCCTGGTGGTCGAAAAAGCCGAGGCACAGATACTATCAGATCGCTACGATCAGCCCCGAAGCGCGATACTGGTTCAAAACCAGACAGCCGTGGCACGGCCACTACATGGGAGTTTTCGTGGGCGGAAGCTGGTACGACCTGGAGAACGGCGCCCGTGGCTACAAGGGCGATTTCTGGATGGTCGGGCTCAGCTACGGCTACATGTTTCCCCTTGGCCGCCGCCTCTCCCTGGAGACGGGGCTCGGCATAGGCTTTCTGCACACGGAGTACGAAGAGTATCTGCCCATCGACGGGCACTATGTCTATCAGCAGACCAGCCGGACGAACTGGCTGGGCCCCGTCAAGCTCAAATTCGCCCTTGTCTGGCGGCTCTGGGACGCGAACCGGAAAGGAGGTGCGCGATGAACAGGAGATACGGCGGAATATTCCTTTGTCTGTGCGGCGTATCGTTGCTGCTGTGCGGTTGCCGCAAGGAACTGTGCTACGACCACGACATGCACGGGCTGAACGTGCGCGTCGTCGTGCAGCCTGAATGGGAGTGCGTTTGGGAGCGCGATCACGGCATGAACTGGGACGACAACTGGGCGGAAGAAAGATTCGGCTGCGGATATGAAGACCTCTGTCCCGATCCGGCTACGGGAATCGCGGCTTTCGTCTATGACGGGGACGGATCGCGTACCGAGCGCCACCTGTCGGCCGAAGGAGGCGAGCTGCCGATGAGCGAGGGGAGGAAATCGATCCTGCTGCACAATGACGATACCCGCTTTATCGTCTTCAGCGACATGAACTCATGGGCTTCGGCCTCGGCTACCACGCGTACCCGCACCCGTTCCACTTACAGCGAAACGCACGGGGACGAGCGCACGGTCAACGCCCCCGATATGCTCTACGGCGAATGGATCGAGAGGTACGAAGCGAAACCGACGGAAGAGCCCGTGACGCTCCCGGCGAAACTGCAACCGCTGGTCTATACCTACCTGATCCGCTACGAGTTCGCTCAGGGGCTGGAACATGTGGCGCTGGCACGGGGCGCGCTCTCGGGCATGGCCGAATCGGTCTATCTGCAGGACGGACGCACGAGCGGCGAGACCGCGACGATCCTCTTCGAGGGCGAGCTGAAGGAATTCGGGGTCGAGGTGCGTGTCGCCTCGTTCGGAGCACCGGGCTACACGCCGGGCGCACACATGCAGCGGTCGGACAATCGCTACGGATTGAACTTGGAAGTGATACTCGGCAATGGCAAGCTCAAGAGCTTCGAGTTCGACGTAACGGAGCAGGTAGCCGCACAGCCTCGCGGAGGCGTGATTACGGTCGCCGGGCTCGCGGTCACGGACGACGAGGCCGGAGGCGATGCCGGTTTCGAGGTGGAAGTAGACGGCTGGGGCTCGTACGAGGACATCGAGCTACCGCTCGATTGAAAGCGAGCGTAGATCGGGAAATACACGCGAACAATCATGTAAAACCATTTTAAACAACGAAAAGATGAAAAAAAGTTTTCTTTTACTCGCCGGGGCCGCAGCGGTTCTGGCAAGTTGCAGCAAGACCGAGACGACGGACCGGCCGCAGGGCTCGGCCATCGGCTTCGCAGGAGCATGGATCGGCCATGCCGTGGAATCGAAGGCTCAGAACGACGCGAACATTACCACCGAGGGAATCGACCATTTCTTCGTATTCGGCGGATACGAAGGCTTCAACAACGTATTCGGAACGGCGGAGGCCGGAGAGCAAGCGATCGGAACGAAAGTAACGAAGGCCGCAGACTCTTGGACTTATTCTCCCGTAAGATACTGGGTGGAGGATAAAACCTACGACTTTGCCGCCTATTCCCCGGATTTGACAGATGTTGCCACCGTAGCTGCGGATGCAGCCAACAAAGCGATCTCGTTCACGAATTTCGTATCGGACGGACCATCAGCATGACCTAATATACGCTCACGTATCGAATGCGACGCACGAACAAAAGGTACAGTTCTCCTTCAGCCATGCGCTTTCCATGATCCGTTTTACTTTCAAAAGCGCTTTCGGAGAAAACACGACCCTGCATATCAAGGACTTCAAATTCTACGGCATGAGCTTGCAGGGCAACTATTCCTACCGGACGGATAAAATGGACTGGAGCAGTCATACCAACTCTGCTATCGAAAGCACGGCATTCACAAACAGCGACCTGGAGATTCCGGGAACCGAAGAAAAAGTTACGGACGACTACCTCGTCATCCCGCAAAGCGTGCCTGCTCAGACTATGACCGTATCCTTCACGGCCGAAATCTGGACAAACGGCGCCGAAGCGGCAACGAAAAGCAAGCCCATCAGTGTTCAGTTACAGACTTTGGAAAACGGCTGGACTGCCGGGCAGTGTTATAACTATACCGTAACGATCGACGGTGAGAATCTGGAAATGAAGCCGATCGAGTTCGGCGATCCGACCGTAACGGAATGGCCGAACAAGCCGACCGACATACCGGTCGAGATTCCGATGTAAACAGGAATTCAGGTCTATCCGACGATACGGTCGGAAAACATCGTAACGGGTCGGGCGGGGTTGAACCGATCGGTAAGCCCGGCGGAAACAATATGACAGCATATCGCTTCCGCCGGGTATCGAGGAGATAGGCCGGAAGCCTGCCTCTGTCCCCTCCCGGCTGCAAAATCTATAGGAAATCAATGTCAGAACGATGAAACGCAACAATACGATCCGAGCTATTGGAATGTCGGTCTCGTGGACATTGCTGCTGGCGGGCTGCTCGACGGAGAGCGGCACGGATGCGCCACAGCGAGCCATCGGCTTTACGACGACCGTTACGCGGTCGGCAGTGACTTCGCTGGGGAACGACGGGGACGCATTCTCCGTATGGGCCCGCGAGATCCCCTCAGGCGGCACGCCCCGGCTGATCCTGACGCGCGAGGCCGTAACATGCACGGGCGGATCGTGGCAGTACGACGACCTGCAATATTGGCGGGACGAGGCAACGTACGATTTCTATGCCCTCTATCCGGCCGGACAAGAGGCCGAGCTGGAGAATCATACCGTCACGGGGGAGATTCCGTGCTTGCGCATCAGGGATTTCGACGCCACGCGGTCGGTCGATCTGATGACGGCCGAGAAAACGGGGCTCGCATACCGGCCACCGGCACAACGCGTCGCCTTCACCTTCCGTCATCTGCTCTCTCAGGTACAGATCATAGGCCGTATCGATCCTGCGCTGGCAGCCTCCGGAGTTTCGGCGACGATACGCTCGGTCAAGCTCTACGGCATGCCGGGAACGGGGGAGTGCGCCGTACAGCCCGGAGAGAACGGGACATGGAGCCTCGGGGAGGCAACGGATGCCGACAATCCTTTTGCCCGGGATACCGTCTCTCGGGAACTGACGCCCGCCGGAATCTCCGTCTTCGCGGACGATCCGCTACTGTTCCCCCAGCAGGTGGGCGACGGCTTCGTGCTGGAGATCGAGTACGAATATGCGGGGAACGGCACGAGCGGCACGTTCGCAAAGAGCATCAGCCTCGCCGGCGCAGGCAGCATTGGCACATGGGAAGCGGGATGCAGCTACCGCTATACCTTCACGGTGGGCAGCGAGTACATTCTGTTCGAGAAACCGGAGGTCATTCCCTGGTCTTCGGCCTCGGGCGGCAACATCACGGTAGAATGATCCCCGAATAACGACGACAGACGAGATACGGATATGAATAAAAAAACGCTATATGTCGCAATCCTGCTGGCCGCGCTGACCGCCTGCCAGAAAGCGGAATACACCGCC
>ULUO01014319.1_pt1 | contig 10521 bp, 7 predicted proteins | sample 1958611 | NCBI WGS metagenome assembly ULUO01 (sample SAMEA4835762, study PRJEB28245) | human gut metagenome | biome: gut microbiome; material: fecal sample | place: Denmark | collected 2008
GCGCCGCCGCTTTTGAGGATCATCAGATCCTCCGGGCAAAAGAGCACCGTGGGCAGCACCCCCGTAAGCTCGGAAGCGCTTTTCTTCTTCACCCCGTTTTGCCACAGCTGCCGGGGTCTTCCCCCGGGAAAAAGCACCCAGCGCAGGGTCTGCTCCCGGTCCTGGGACTGAACCACTCCTTCCAGCTCCCCAAAGTCCCGGGAAAAGCCGATCATTTCCGCCGTTTTCTGGGCACGGAAGCTCTTTCCGCTGCCCAAAAAGGCGATGGCTTCCAACAGATTGGTCTTTCCCTGGGCATTGCGGCCCACGATCAGGTTTACCCCCGGATCGAAGGAAAAATGCTGGTCGTCGTAGTTCCGAAAGCCCCGCAAATTCAGCTCACACAGCTGCATGGCCGCTGATCTTATAGCTCTCGCCGTTGAAGCAGAAGCTGTCGCCGGGGCGGAGCTTCTTGCCCCGCATGGTGCACGGTTCGCCGTTGACGGTGACCATTCCTTCCGCGATGACCTCCTTGGCCTCACCACCAGTGGCTACCAGGGCCGCGTATTTGAGTGCTGCATCCAGTTTGATGAACTCCGTCTCAATGGGCAGGAGCTTGCTTTCATCCTTTTTCTTGACGGTTACTTTCATGATTTCACTTCCAAAATGATTCTTTTTCCGATTTTTCTTGCCGCTCTGGTGGGGAAACGCCCCTCCTCAGTCAGGGCTTCACCGAGCCAGCTCCCCCGTAGGGGAAGCTTTTTTATCCCTTGATCCGTACCGGCAGGACCATGTAGGCGAAGTCATATTTTTCGTCTACGGGGGTCAGGACGATGGGGCTCAGGCCGTTGGTCAGCTCCAGGGTGACCTCCTCGCTGGGAACAGCCCGCAGGGCCTCCAAAAGGTACTTGACGTTGAAGCCAATCTCCGTTTCCTGGCCGTCACCGGCAAAGGAACACTTATCTTCCGCAGCTCCCAGCGTATTTGAGGTGCGCATTTGAACTTCCTGGTTGGAGAAAATGCAGCGCACGGGGCTCTTGTTTTTTTCGGAGACGATCAGGCCCACACGCTCTACGCTCTGGGCCAGGTCACTGACGTTGGCAACCAGCTTGATGGGGCTGCCTGTGGGCACCACCCGGCGCCAATCCAGGAAATCACCCTCCAGCAGGCGGCAGACCAGGGTTGCTGCACCAACCTGGAAGAGAATGTGCTTACTGCCCAGCAGGAAGGAGGCCATTTCCTCGGAATCCGTTAGAATTTTTTCCAGCTCCTTCAACCCCTGAGAGGGAACCACGAAATCCATCTGCCGTGCCAGCCCCTCTTCGGGGCGGTAGGTCCGACGGGCCAGACGGAAGCCGTCCACTGCCACGGCGGTAACAGCGGTATCGGATACCTCAAATTTTACGCCGTTGTGGATAGGCCGGGCCTGGTTGTCGGCCACGGCAAAGATGGTTCCGGAGATCAGCTCCTTGAGCTTGCTCTGGGGAATCTGAATGGGACGGCCGTCGTTGACATCCGGCAACTCCGGATAGTCCTCGGCATCCTCGGCAGAGATGGTGAAGGAGGCAAAGCCGGCCCGGATGGAGACCTTGAAAGCAGGGTCAACCACCACGGTGACAGGTCCTTCCGGCAGGCGGCGAACAATGTCGCCAAACAGCTTGGCAGGCAAAATGCATTCGCCCGGTTCCTTGACATCGGCTTCGATGTCATAGGTGATGCCGGTTTCCATATTATAGCCGGTGAGAGAAATACCGTTTCCGGCTCTGCACAGAATGCCTTCAATGAGGCTTAAGGAGCTTTTCACGGCAACTGTCCGGGAGGCAATATTGAGTCCCTGGAGCAGCTGACTTTTTTCACAGGTAAAGCGCATATGCGTTCGTCCTTTCCTTGATTACGATATAGATATATATTTATTTACAGGATATTAGGTAGTAACAGCCGCAGTAGTGGAAATTTATGTGGAAAACCTGGGAATCCTTTAGAGGCGGCGGCAAATTTTGTCCACAACCGGATGTGGAAACTTTTTATTTTTTCCACAGGGCCTGTGAACGGAATTTTTTCGAGAAATTTTTCCACAGGTTATCTTTTCACATTTCACAGGGGCTGTGGAGAAATTTTTGGGTAAAAAAAGTCGTTTAAAAACCATCCCCTAATTGTCCGAGCAGGAGAAAATGGGGGGAAAGTTAGAGAAGGGCATTTACAGGCAGGCGTTAATATTGGCCGTAATGGTCTGGATGTTCTCCTGGATGGTCTTGTCGCCGTTTTTCAGGGCCACTTCCACCTTGCGGATGGCATAGAGCACCGTGGAATGGTCCTTGGCAAACTCCTTGCCGATGTCCGGCAGGGAGAGGTTCGTCAGCTTCCGGATGAGGTACATGGCCATCTGACGGGCCTCGGCTACGCCCTTGTTTTTCAGGGTGCCCCGGAGCACGTTTTCATCCACAGAGTAGAATTTGCAGACCTGGCTGATGATCAGGCTGGGGGTGGGCAGGGCGTTGCCCTCGGATTTGAACATATCGTCAATGGCCCGGCTGACGTTGGGCAGGTCCAGGGGCATATTGTTCAGGTCCCGATAGGCAAGAATTTTTTTGACGGTGCCCTCCAGCTGCCGGACGTTGTTGGTGACGTTGACGGCAATGTAGTTCAGCACATCGTCGGAAAGAGTGAGCCCCAGGCTCTTGGCCTTGTTTTTCAGGATGGCCATCCGGGTTTCATAATCCGGGGGCTGGATGTCCGCCAGCAGGCCCCACTCAAAACGGGTGCGGAGCCGGTCCTCCAGGGTGAGCATATCGCTGGGCTTCCGGTCGGAGGTCATGACGATCTGCTTGTGCTCCTCATAGAGCTTGTTAAAGGTATGGAAGAATTCCTCCTGGGTGGATTCCTTACCGGCGATAAACTGAATATCATCGATAAGGAACAGGTCGCTTTCCCGGTATTTGCTCCGGAATTCGATATTTTTGCCGTTGGCAATGGCGGCGATCAGCTCATTGGTGAACTCGTCGCCCTTGATGTAGACAATGTTGGCATTGGGATTCTGCTTGCGGATGCCGTTGGCAATGGCGTAGAGCAGGTGGGTCTTGCCTACACCGGCGGGGCCGTAGATGAACAGGGGATTGTACACCTGTCCCGGGGTTTTGGAAACGGCAATGGCTGCGGAATGAGCGAACCGGTTGGAGGGGCCAACCACGAAATTATCGAAGGTGAACTGGGGATTGAAGTCCATGGAGGGGGTGGCAGCTTTTCCCTTATTGAGATAGTTTTCCCGTTCCTCGTCTCCAAAAACCAGCAATTTGGCATCGGAATTAAAAATTTCCTTCAGGGCATCCTGAACATAGTCGGTGCAGCGGCGGCGGATGATCTCCCGGCGGAAGTCCGAGGGGGAGTAGAGAATCAGATTGTTCTCATTCAGTTCCACCACTTCCGCGTCATCAAACCAGGCCGACACGGTCACGGCCCCCAGCCGCTCCTCCATATGGCTGAGGATCTTTGCCCAGACATAGGCAGATGAATACATGGCTTGCTCCTCTCTATCTTTTTTCTATGGGAAGCTCTGCAAATGGACAGTCGTTTCCCTGAGTCTGCACAGATTCAAACGAAAAAGCCACGGGAAGCACCCCGGTGGAAAACCCGTGCAGAGGCATACTATTTCATCCTCTATTGTAACACATTTTTCCACAGATTACAACCACTTTTCCACAGGCATTGTATGGAAAGGATGAACAAAATGCGCCAACGTTTTCCGGAAATCTTTGCCTTTGCCCCCGGGAAAAACCCTCTTGACCGGGGCGAAACCCTATGCTATAGTATTGTATCAAAGAAAATCCATTCGGTCAAATTGGAGGGGAGAAGGTTATCCACAGCCAATTGGCCGAAAACTATTACATAAAGAGGTTAAAAACGGAGAAATGCACAATCTGAAACGGGTCTGGACCTATCTCGTCATTGTCGCCGTGGCAATGCTGGCGGCACTGAACTATGAACTGTTCGTTTTTCCAAATTCCTTTGCCCCCTCGGGGCTCAACGGCATCTGCACCATCATCCAATATGTCAGCGGCATCAGCGTAGGCTATATGAGCCTGCTGATCAATATTCCTCTGGCGGTGCTGGTCTTCTTTAAGGTCAGCAAACCCATTGCCGTCAGAAGCATGGTCTATGTGGTGGTATTCTCCGTAGGATTGCTGATTTTGGACAAGGTGGATCTGTCCGCCATTGCCTATTCCACCGAGAACGGAACCAGCCGCATTCTGGGGCCATTGACTGCGGGTATTATTATGGGCTATGTGTATGCCATTCTCATGAAGGCCAGCGCCTATACCGGCGGCACGGATTTCGTGGCGGCCATTATTCACAGCAAGTACCCGGAGAAGAGTGTGTATGGCCTGAGCTTCATTATGAATGCCATGGTTGCCATTGCCAGCTACTTCGTGTATGATTTTAAGGTAGAGCCGGTGCTGCTGTGTATCCTCTATTCCTTTGCCACCACCACCATGGCGGAGCGCTTCCTGAAGAACGGCCGCAGCGCCGTTCGCTTTGAAATCGTCACCAACTACCCCGAGGAGATCTCCCGGGAAATCATATCCAAGCTCCACCATACGGCCACGGTATTCCCTGCAAAGGGAATGTACAATGGCAAGGAAGTGGATGTGGTTATGTGTGTGGTCAATAACAGCCAGGTAAACGCCCTTTCCGGCGTGGTGGAGCGGTATCCCCATACCTTTGCCATTATGAGCCAGGTAAACGAGGTCGTTGGCAATTTCCGTCATTATTCCCGCCAGGGTCAGGAGGTTGTCCCGGTACTGGACCAGGGCGATGGGAAGACGGTGTAGTTTTCGTTGACAGTTGACAATTGACAGTCAAGGAATTTTTTTCGGAAATGGATCGAAATAATTATAATCGTCCCGAAGGGACACCATAACTGTCAACTGTACACTGTCAACTGGTCCATTTGAACAGCTTATTTATTCAGCAACAGAGTCAACTAAGGAGGAAAAGAAACCATGGCTTATTACTATCCCGAACCCAGCCACACCTTCAGCGAGTACCTTCTGGTGCCCGGCTACACTTCCGAGGAATGCATCCCGGATAAGGTCAGCCTGAAGACGCCGCTGGTCAAGTTCCGCAAGGGCCAGGAAGAGCCCGCCATTTCCCTGAACATTCCCCTGACTTCCGCCGTCATGCAGTCCGTGTCCAATGACACGCTGGCCATTGCACTGGCGAAGGAGGGCGGCATCAGCTTCATTTTCGGCTCTCAGTCCATTGAGAGCCAGGCGGCCATGGTTGCCAAGGTCAAGCACCACAAGGCCGGCTTCGTGACCTCCGCTTCCAACCTGACCCCGGAAAACACCCTGGCAGATGTGCTGGCCCTGAAGGCCAAAAACGGCTTCTCCACCGTGGCCATTACCCACGACGGCACCGCCAACGGCAAGCTCCTGGGCATTGTGTCCAGCCGGGACTACCGGGTCAGCCGCATGGAGCCTACGGACAAGGTTTCCTCCTTTATGACCCCCCGGGAAAAGCTGGTTACGGCTCCTGCGGAGACCACTCTGAAAGAGGCCAACGACATCATCTGGGAAAACAAGCTGAACAGCCTGCCCATTGTGGACGAAAACGACCATCTGCTGTATTTCGTCTTCCGGAAGGACTATTCCTCCCATAAGGCCAACCCCCTGGAGCTGCTGGACAGCCAGAAGCGCTATCTGGTTGGCGCAGGCATCAACACCCGGGACTATGAGACCCGGATCCCCGCCCTGCTGGAAGCCGGTGTGGACGTGCTGGTCATTGACTCCTCCGAGGGCTACACCTGCTGGCAGAAAAAGACCATTGAGTGGGTGCGGAAGACCTATGGCGACACCGTGAAGATCGGCGCCGGCAACGTGGTAGACCGGGATGGCTTCCGGTTCCTGGCCGAGGCCGGTGCGGACTTTGTAAAAGTGGGCATTGGCGGCGGCTCCATCTGCATTACGAGAGAAACCAAGGGCATTGGCCGGGGCCAGGCCACGGCCCTGATTGAAGTGGCGGCAGCCCGGGATCAGTATTTCCAGGAGACCGGTGTGTACGTGCCCATCTGTTCCGATGGCGGCATTGTCCACGACTATCATATGACCCTGGCTCTGGCCATGGGCGCAGATTTCCTGATGCTGGGCCGGTACTTTGCCCGGTTCGACGAGGGCCCCACCCCCAAGGTCATGGTAAACGGCGCCTATATGAAGGAATACTGGGGCGAGGGAAGCAACCGTGCCCGGAACTGGCAGCGCTACGATCTGGGCGGCGCCACCAAGCTGAGCTTTGAAGAAGGCGTAGACTCCTACGTCACTTACGCCGGCCCCCTCCACGACAATGTGGAGGCCTCCCTGTATAAGGTCAAGTCCACCATGTGCAACGTGGGCGTCACCAACATCCCCGACCTCCAGCGGGACGCCAAGCTGACCCTGGTATCCTCTGTCTCCATCGTAGAGGGCGGCTACCACGATGTGACATTGCGGTCTTCCAACCCCGTGAAGTAAGTATAAAACATCAGCCCGGCGCGGAAAGCGCCGGGCTGAAATTAAGGAACAAACGCAATGACGGAATTTCTGCTTATTCTTTTTGACCTCATCGGCACCGTTGCCTTTGCCATCTCCGGGGCACTGGTGGGGGTGGGCAAAAAAATGGACCTGTTCGGAACGATCGTACTGGCGGTGTCCACGGCCTGCGGCGGCGGCGTGATCCGGGATATGGTGGTGGGCAATATCCCGCCCAATATGTTCCGGAATCCTCTGTATGTGTCCATCGCGGCAGTGGTAGCCGTGATCGTCTTCTTCCTGTGCTATTGGCACCGGAAAATGCCCAAGTGGGCAGGCCCGCTGTACGACAGGATGCTTTTCTGGTTCGATACCCTGGGCCTGGCGGCCTTTACGGTGGACGGCATCATGGTGGGCATCTCCTGCGGCTATGAAAGCAATGCCTTTTTGCTGGTGTTTCTGGGCTTTCTCACCGCAGTGGGGGGCGGCACGCTGCGGGATGTATTGGCGGGCCGCATTCCGGATATTTTCCTCAAGCACATCTATGCCGTAGCCGCCATTGCGGGAGGCATCCTGCTGGTGCTCACCCTGCCTCTGGGAGAGCGGACGGCCATGATCCTGGGCTTCTCCCTGGTCATCGCCCTGCGGTGCCTCGCGGCCCACTACCGGTGGAACCTGCCGAGAATTCGAGGTTGACGATTTGCGAAGGCTGTGATATAGTAAAAGCGAAAAGAGCATTGCCGATAAGCGGTTGGCTCAATTCAGAGTTTCATAATTGACTTAGAAACCGTCACTGGCCAGAGTGGCGGTTTCTGCGTTTTAGTTTTTTCCTTGCTTTTTGCTGATATCTGTGCTATGCTGAACGTGGTGCTGTCAGTAGTACCCCGGTAGGCGGTTCCCCTGTTTTTTGGGGGTAATACATAATCTTTGCCCCCTTCGACAGAAAGGGGGCGGTGCGTCGCGCAGCGAATCTAATAAACGATTGCCGGTGGCAATCGTACCTCTATTTATGGCGGTCATGGGTATTTCATGGAGTGAATTATTTCAATTCTGCATGGTGCTTGTTTCAGTCATAGCTCTGGTTCTCCAGAATAACAAAGAGAAGTAACCGCCAACACTTCTTCCCAAAAGTTACGGTTACTTCACTTTGACTTATAGGGGGAGCCGTCTACTGGCAGCGCCCTTTGCATCTTTACTATACCCCAATTTTGCTCCATTGTCAATTGTCTTCCACCGAACAGGTGGAAATTTATTTATCTATAAAAGAGCCATCTCAAGGTGAGATGGCTCTTTCCATTTTGATACTGTTTAGCTCAGTCCGTTTTCGTAGGTGTAGACCTCGCTGGCGTCCACCATTTCGAAGTAGGCCTTCAGAATAGGCTCGGCCACAGGGGCCATGGAGGAGCCGTGGGCGGTCTTCTCGCCGAAGATGGCAATGGCAACCTGGGGATCATCCATGGGGGCGAAGCACACGAAGACGCCGTGGTCAGAGCCGCCGGAGGAGTGCTGGGCAGTACCGGTCTTGGCGCAGACGGTGATCTTGCTGGGCCACTGGGTGTTGTCCTCGTCCTTGGGGCCGCCGAAGCAGGTGGTGGCGGTGCCGCCGATCATGGTGACCACTCGGCGCATACCGTCCACATAGGTGTTGTAAGTGGTATCGGAGATGTTCATCTTGCTGACCACCTCGGGGCTGTTGGAGTAGACCAGAGTCCGGTAGTCGGAGGAGGTGACCCGGTTCAGGAAGGTAGCCCGGTAGCGGGTGCCCTGGTTGGCCAGGGTGCAGGTGTAGACGGCCAGCTGCAAGGGCGTGAACCGGTTCTCGGACTGGCCGATGGCGCAAAGCACCCGGTCGCCGCCGTTCCAGGCGACATCGGCGCTGTTTTTATAGGACGCCTTTTTACTTTCCCGGTTGGCCCGCCAGCCCACCTTCTCGGTGAGCTCAATGCCCGTGGGCTCGCCCAGGCCGAAGCCCTTGGCTGTCTCATCCATCATTTCAATGGTCATCCGGTAGCCCAGCTCGTAGAAGAACAGGTTGCAGGACACTTTCAGAGCATCCTGGGCGGTCAGGTCGCCGTGGCTGCCGTAGCTGCTGGAATAGAACAGGCAGGTGGGGTGGAAATCGGGGAAGTCGTCGTGGCTGAACACGCCCGTATCATAGATGGTCTCACCGGGGGAGTAAATGGGTGTTCCGGTGGAGTCCACGTTTTCCATAGCGGCCACCAGGGTGCACATCTTGTAGGTGGAGCCGGGGGCGTAGGTTGCGCCGAAGGCCCGGTTGAACAGGGGCTTCAGGTCGTCGCTGTTGATGGCGTCCCAGTCCTCTTTCATGGTGGCCAGGTTGAAGGTGGGATAGCTGGCACAGGCCAGAATTTCACCGGTCTTCACCTTCATGACCACCACGGCTGCGCCCTGGGCATCAATACCTTCGCCCTCGCCGCCGGTATTGATATTGGGGTCGGTGAGCTCCTTCATGCGCTCTGCCAGGGCGTCCTCGGCCACCTTTTGCAGGTCGATATCGATGGTGGTTTCCACGTTGTTTCCGGCCACGGGCTCCTTGCCCTCCAGATACTGCTGGGAGACGATGGTGCCTTCCTTGGTGACCTTGTCCAGACGCTGGCCGTCAATGCCGTGGAGGTAGGTTTCAAAAGCCTGCTCAAAGCCGGATTTTCCCACATCGGCATCCATGGAGTAGCCCAGCTTCTGATTTTCCTGCCACTCGGCATCCGTCATAGCGCCCATGTAGCCTAAGATATGAGCGCCATAGGTGGTGTGGTATTCCCGGACGGTGGAGGATTCCACCATCAGGCCCGGGGTGTTCAGCTCCAGAATGGCTGCCAGGTTTTCGGAATCCACGTCGGAGATGAAGACGTAGCTGGGCAGCTTGGTGACGCCGCGAAGGTCAAATTCGTACCGCAGACCGATAACGGCCCGGGCCTCCTCCTCGGTCCACTCCTCGGGGATGGCGTAAAGGGTGCGCATTTTCTCAATCAGCAGGGGAGCCGTCACATCGGGGTCCCAGCTGCGGTCGGACATATAGTTCTGGTAGTAGCCCTGCCAGGCGGTGGAGTAGTCGGACAGGGTGTATTCAAAGGGACGGGTCATGGTCACAGGCAGATGGTCCTGATGCTCAACGCCCAGCTCTTCACACTTTTTCAGCAGGGTGTACAGGTATTCATTGCGGTTATCTGCGGATTTGATAACGAAATGGTTGAAAACCAGGTCGTAAGAGGCGCGGTTGCCAACCAGAACCTTGCCGTTCCGGTCCAGAATATCGCCACGGGCGGCCCGGACGGTGGTGACGGTGGTGTAATAGGTTGTGTTGTCGGTGTTGCCGTCTGTGGAGATGATCTGCAGGTTGAAAAGCCGCATGGCATAAAGCACCATGATAAAGGCAAACAGACCCAGCAGAATTCTCGCACGCAGGCGTGTCATTCGTTCCATACATGACCTCCGATGGTTCCAATGCGATAGAAAAGATGGTACAGCGGGATCATCAGCACGATGGTATACACCGCTGTTTTTGCAAAATACGGGAGCCGTCCCAAATAGGTCACACCCGTGAAGACGGCCATGCCGAAGAGCCCCAGCTCATACACCAGCATGGCAATGCTGCTGCACAGAAGCATGGAGCCGGTGCTGCGCCGCCAGTATTTCTGCCGGAACAGACCGCAAAGCATGGTAGGCACGGTGATCAGGGCCACACAGTAGGCTCCGGGGGCGGAGCCGGAAAAATAGTAGACGGTGGAGGCCAGCAGTGCAAAAATGCTTCCGGTCTCCGTGCCCTCCAGCAAGCCCACCAGCAAAATGGCGGCCACACCCAGGTCCGTTGTTGCGCCGAAGAGCTTGATGCGGCTCATGACGCAGTCCTGGATGACCAGACATAGAATGCAGCCCAGGATCAGCAGCACCCAGCGCAGAAGATTCATGCGCTGCTGCTTTGTAAAGTGCAGGGAGCGCACAAAGGGCGAGCGCTGCTTATCCGGCTGGAATTCGGCCTGACTTGCCTGGATCTTGTCCACGGTGTCCACCAGCCACCGGGCGA
>ULUO01068415.1_pt1 | contig 10509 bp, 9 predicted proteins | sample 1958611 | NCBI WGS metagenome assembly ULUO01 (sample SAMEA4835762, study PRJEB28245) | human gut metagenome | biome: gut microbiome; material: fecal sample | place: Denmark | collected 2008
GCTCAAAAATATATAGGGATACATTGAATACCGTTACGGCGTAAAGCGCCGGGGCGGTATTTTTGTATATAAAAAACGAAAGGGGAAGAATCAATGAAAAAAACACTTGCGATAATGCTGGCGCTTATCATGGTGCTGGCGCTCGTGCCGACCGTGGCGTTTGCAGCGGGTAATACTATTTATGTTGACGCCAAAAATGGTAATGATGACCAAGAAGGTGTTGGCACAACAAGAGAAAAAGCCTACAAGAGTTTGGATAAGGCGATGGACGTTGCTGGTCAAGAAGCGACCATTTATCTTGCAGAGGGAACTTACTGCGGAAACAGTGCCAAGCCAAGCGAAGAAGGCAAAGGCGCGGGGAAAAACCTTACCTTTGTGGGCGCCGGTTCTGATAAAACAAAGTGGCAAATTCGGGCTACGAAAAAATACGGATCTGACGGCTGGTGTGATTACAGTTTTAAGAACAGCGATAATATTACCTTTGAGAATATGACCGTTATCGGCAGTGTGTATTCGGACAATTCTATTAAGAATAATGATACACAGGGATTGACGTATATCAATCATCTTACATTGAAAGACTGCATTTTCAATGGACGTGCTGACTACTGGGGATATAAAACGACTACATTTGAAGATGTTACCTTCAACGCACCCGGTACAGAGGCATCCGAGATAGAGGACGTAGATTATTCCCTTTGGACTTGGACAGGTACGGAATATACGTTTAACAACTGCACTTTTAATTCTGCTGGTAAGGTCATAAATGTTTATCACGGGGACGGGAAAAGAGCCACCACCATCAACTTTAACAACTGCACGGTCAATTCGACAAATTCCGAAAGCCTGAGCGTAATGAATATAAATGACGCTCTTGTTCAGTCTTTTACAATCAACTTTAACGGGAAAAATACGATCAACGGCATCAAAGCCGATGGTATACAGGTGACGGGCGGAAGCCATGCCTCTGCCGCAAAAGATACGGCAAATGGAAAGAAAACCAGCGCACAGGCAACCTGCTCCAAGCTGTTTGAGTTTAATATGAAGTACGGCAATGGCAACAACGGTAAGACTACCGTTAACATCGATAATACCCCTGTTTGGACAGGCGGCAGGATGCTAAGACATGCTATCGACACCACATACGACAAGTACACCGACGGCTATAAGGATAATGCGTTTGAAATTACCCCCGTTACCACGGGCGGTTATCTGAAAACATGCAAATACTGCGGCTATACGGAACCTTTTTATGGCGAGCTTTCCAATGAAATAGAACTTACGCGCACCGTCAACGTCACTCAGAATAGCAATTCCGTCCATGAAGATGCCGCAAACCCAAACAAATATAAGGTTGAGAACAGCAGCAATATCACCGTTGACTATACCGCTACTATGGATATGGAAAACCTGAAGTGGCTGGTAGCAGGTAAAGACGTAGATGTAAGCACAATAACCGGTAACACTGCAAGCTCTCCCTGGGAACTGCTGAAGACTCTGGCAGCAGCAGGAAGAATAGACAGTCAGACAGAAGTTATACTCAACTTCAATTTTGACGATAAGATCGACTTGGCGGCGTTTAAGGCCAAGTATGAAGCTGCTGTAACGGCGGGTACATCGGCAAATGTGCTTAATCTGACAAGCGATATGTTTGAAATAGCTGCTGACGGGGTTGCTTTCGACACTCCAAACCACAAAATGACCATCACATGCAACTGGAAGGATGAAGCAAAGACTGATGATCCCAAAATCACTCTTTATGGCTATGGACTGCCCGTTAAGAATAACTGGAACGGAAGCACAACGATAGATATTGCAAACAAAGGCTGTGTAAGCGGAACGGTATCCATTAGTTCTAAGCCTCTAATAGCGAAGGTAGAAGTAAACAATACGCTGGTGAATAACGATTCGTCAGAGAAATTCCCCACAATTCAGATACCGATAGTGGGCGGATGCAAAACCGATGAGTTCACCCTCTATTACGGCGGCGGCAGCAGCGGCGACAGCGGTCACAGTTACTACTACCCCACCGCCACCCCCGTCCCCGTGATCGTCATACCCCCCAAGACCGGCGATATGACGGTTTGGCAGAGCATACTGCACTTCTTAGGGATAAGGTAAGCAAATAGCGGAATGAATAAGCCCCCGGCTGCGGCCGGGGGCGATTTTTTGTATCGGGCTTATATCAGGAGCATCCTGTCGTTATTCAGCGCCTTGCCGGATATTTCCTTGAAGCGCAGCAGCAGGTCGGCAACCTCTAACACCTCGCGCTCCGCGCCGGATACGTCCATTACCACGCGGCCCGCGTCCATCATTATGGTGCGGCTGCCCAGCTCCAGGGCGGACTGCATGTTGTGCGTCACCATAAGGCAGGTGAGGCCGTTTTCCTCTACTATGGAGGTGGTGAGAGAAAGTATCTTTTCCGCCGCGCCGGGGTCCAGCGCCGCCGTGTGCTCATCCAGCAGCAGCAGCATTGGCGGGTTTATGGTGGCCATCATAAGCGTAAGCGCCTGCCGCTGCCCGCCTGAGAGCAGCCCCACCGGCTGCTGCATCCTGTCTTCAAGGCCCATGTTGAGCATGGCTACCCTGTCGCGAAGCGCCGCCCTGTCGGCCCTGGAAAGGTGGCTGAGCCAGCCGCCCCTGCCGGAGGCTAAAGCGAGGTTTTCCTCTATGGTCATGCCGGGGGCGGTGCCGCGCATGGGATCCTGAAACAGCCTGCCTATATGCTTTGCCCTGATGTGCTCAGGCATGAGGGTGATGTCACAGCCTGCCATGGTTATGGTGCCGCTATCGGCTATGAAGCTGCCGGCAATGGCGTTGAGCAGGGTGGATTTGCCCGCGCCGTTGGCGCCTATTATAGTAATGAAATCGCCCTTTTCCACATTGAGGGAGAGGTCGTTGAGCACCAGCTTCTCGTTTGGCGTGCCGGGGTTGAAGGACTTTGAAATGTGGGAAATGTTAAGCATCAGGCAGCCCTCCTTCCGTTGCGCTGGGCAAGCTTGCGCTTATACAGCGGAAGCTGCTCCTTGAGGTAGGGTATGGATATTGCCGCCACGACTATGACTGAGGATACCAGCTTCAGCATGAAGGCGGGCATATTGAAGCGCAATGCAACGGTGTAAACCAGCCTGAACACGAAGGCGCCTATAACCATACCGAATATGCGCAGCGGCATCCTGCGCCTGCCCATGAAAACATTGCCTATGAGCAGTGAAGCGAGGGCTATAGTTACCATGCCGGAGCCTATGTCGATGTTTACCGACTTCTGGGACTGAGCCAACAGGCAGCCGGAAAGCGCCGTAAAGCTGTTTGCCACGCAAAGCCCGACTATGGTGGTAAAGGCGGGGTTGATGGAGGATGAGCGCACCATGTCCGGGTTGTTGCCTGTGGCTCGTATGGCGAGGCCAAGGCGGGTACGGAGGAACAGGCCGAGAATAACGGCTATTGCAAGCACCGCGATGACTATAACGAACAGCTTGTACTGGCTGCCCAGAATTCCGCCGCTCAGCATATCCTTAGCTCTTGTGAACACCGTCTCCGTCTTGTTCATGTTCAGTATAGAGGAGCCCCCCATAACGCCTATATTGACGGAATACAGCGCGGTGTTGACGATTATGCCGGAAAGAAGGCTGTTCACGCCCATTTTGGTCTGTAAAATGGCCGTAATAAAGCCTGATGCCACGCCGGAGAGCATCGCGGCGGGAATGGAAAGGTAGGGGTGCCCGGATATGGCGACAGCCGCGCCCACCACTGCGCCCAGCGTGAAGCAGCCGTCCGTGGAAAGGTCGCAGACGTTGAGCATGGAGTAGCTGAGGAACAGCGCCAGTACCGTAAGCGAGGATATGAGCCCCAGTTCAAGGGCAGTCTGTACAAGGCCAAAGGCCGAACTCAGTGACATTGCAATAAGCCTTTCTTACTATTCTATATATATTATCAGTTGAGCTCGTCGAAGCTTTCGGCGGTAACTATGCTCTGAACCTTGGTACAGAAGGGAGCGAAGGTCTTTTCAATATCGTCGAACTTGTAGCCAAGCTTTTCGCAGGTCTCTGTATTTACGGTAGCGCAGCCGTTGTCAAAGGTGCGAACGGGAAGCTCGGCCGGCTTTTTGCCCTCCAGAGCTACTTCGGCTACCATATTAGCGGTTTCAACGCCCAGGTTTGCGTAGTCCACGCCGTAGCCGAGGAATGCGCCGTTGAGGGCGAAGGAGTCCGCGCCGGTGTAGTGGGGTATTCCGGCGTCGGAGAGCAGCTCGCAGATGCTGAGCTCGGCCTTCATTATGGTGTTGTCGGTAGGGGTAAATACCGCGTCAACGCCGTCGGCTATCAGGGACTGCACAGCCAGCACAACCTCATCAACTGTGGTGCCGGTGTAATCGGCGTATGCTACTCCGCGGGCATCCAGATCGGACTTGGCGGCGGCGATGGGGGTTGCGGAGGAATCCTGACCTATGTCGTACAGCAGACCTACCTTGGCGGTATCCGGCTTTGCAGCGAACATCAGGTTTATTACAGCAGCGGTGTCAAGGTAGTCGGAGGTTCCTGTGACGTTGCTGCCGGGAGCCTCGAGAGATTCCACGATGCCGGTAGATACGGGGTCGGATACGGCGGCGAATACTACGGGTATCCCGTTATCCTCGGTGGCAGCCTGCATGGCCATGGCAACCGGGGTGGCAACGCCTACCATTATATCAACGCCGTCGGCGATGAAGTTGGATATTATCTGGTTCATAAGGTTGGCGTCAGCGTTGCAGTTGTCGTAGGATACGTTGAAGGTGACGCCATTTTCTTCGCCTATCTCCTTGAGGCGGGACTGTATGTTGTCCACGATCTGGTTAAGAGAGGCGTCATCAACGTAGTTGCAGATACCGACCTTTATTTCCTTGCCGGCTTCTGTCCCGGAGGGAGCCTTGCCGCAGGCGGTGAGGCAGCTGAGTGCGATAAGTACGGTGAGTGCCAGTGCGATGATCTTCTTCATTTTGTTTTCCTTCCTTTCATAAGCTTGAAGCTTTAAAATTCTTAAAATAAAAACTCCCGTCACAGCAATTAAACACTGCTGGGACAGGAGTGATATTCCTGCGGTGCCACCCGGCTTGACGCAAACTGCGCCCACTTTGCGCGTACTATATAATACGCTGGCCTTTGTTTACGGAGAGCCTTGCTCCGTCTCACATACTCCAGGGCTTATGCCCTGTTTCCGGTCGCCCTCAGAAGTCCATTCGATCCTGTCTTATTCTGCCGCGATCGCACCACCCGCGGCTCTCTGAAGGAACAGCTTCAGAATCTACTTACTCTTCCTCAACGGTTTTTTGCATTGTAGCACCAGGAAAGGCGGCTGTCAAGAATTTTATCAAAATTTGTTTTCAAAACAGCCATAGAATATACGGCGCAATAATGGTATGATATAGCATATGAAATATATGAGAGGGCGGTTACGCATATGCGCTTTGTAGGCAATGCATTATGGTTTATATTTGCAGGGCTCTGGCTTGGTCTGGGCTGGGTGCTGGCAGGGCTGCTCTGGTGCATAACCATAATAGGCATACCCTGGGGCGTACAGTGCTTCAAGTTTGCCAAGCTTCTGTTCTGCCCCTTTGGCAAGGACGTGCGGTTTGGGGGCGGCCTCGGTTCGCTTATACTCAATATAATATGGCTCTGCGTAAGCGGCCTGCCCCTCTGCGTTGAGGCGGTGCTCATAGGCTGCATACTATGCATCACCATAGTTGGCATACCTTTCGGCAGGCAGTGCTTCAAGTACGCCAAGCTGGCCTTAATGCCATTTGGTGCGGATATAGTAAAGACCTGATACGGTATTCAAGGATAATTGTTGATCATGGACAATACAGACAACACGCTTTTGTTGATCCTCAACCCCGAGGCGGGGCTGAGGTACGCAAGAAAGTTCCTTCCCGAGATAATAGCGCTGTTTACCGATTACGGCTATCAGTGCCTTGTATTCGTTACCGAAAAGCGGGGGGACGCGACCGAATTCGTTAAAAAATACGGCGAAAGGGTCAAATGCATAGTGAGCATAGGCGGAGACGGCACCTTCAACGAGACCGTCACCGGCGTCATGCAGGCGGGCCTCAATATACCGGTGGGCTACATACCCGCCGGCAGCACAAATGACTTTGCCAACAGTCTGCACCTTCCTTCGGATATTATGAATGCGGCGAAGAATATAATGGAGGGAGAGCCTGTATCCATAGACGTCGGCAGGTTCCAACAGAGGTATTTTACCTACGTGGCTTCTTTCGGCGCGTTTACACGGGCATCATACGAGACGCCGCAAAACGTGAAGAACGCCCTGGGGCATCTCGCTTATATACTGGAGGGCATGAAGAGCCTCGCCAGTATCCGCCCGGAGCACGTGAAGCTGATAGCTGACGGCAGGACGTACGAGGGAGAGCTACTCTTTGGCGCCGTGAGCAACTCCACCTCCCTTGGGGGTGTGCTGACGCTGGATCCCGATGTGGTGGATATGAACGACGGCAAGTTTGAGATAATGCTTGTGCATATGCCAAATTCCGCCATAGAGCTCAACGAGATACTTACCGCCATAGCCAGCAAGCAGTATGAGTGCAGCATGATAGATTTCATACGCACAGAAAGGGCGGAGATATTCGCAAGCCCGGATATGGACTGGTCGCTGGACGGCGAGCACCAGAAGGGCAGCGAGCACATAGTCATAGAAAACATACACGACGCATTGAGGATACTGACCAAAGAGACCCTTGGCGGCGAAAAGTAAATACCCATAAAGCAAAAACACCCGTCAGGGTGTTTTTTGCATGTTCTTAATTTACTTCAGCAGCTTATCCATCAGGCGGAAAAAGGGGGGCAGGTGATAGCGTCCTAATATATCGGATTCGCCGGCAAATTTCTTGTTGCGGATATCCGCCATGGCGCCGGAGTGGCAATTGAACAGCTTCATAAAATGCAGCCTGCCTTTATCATTTAATGTGGTACAGCCACTTTACCCTGCGGTAATAGAAGAAGAAAGCTACGTCCGTCACTATCCAAGATATTGGATACGCGAGGCATACGTTGAGCATGGTGGGGTGCGACCTGTATACTGTCGCTATCCATACCACCCTCAGCAGGCACACGCCTACGCCGATTATTATCACAGGGACTACCGCGTCGCCTATACCACGGAGGACGCCGGAAATTATTTCTATGTAGGTCCAGGTGAAGTAGAGAGGCACCATGTAGAGCATTACCTGCCAGGTCTTGGCAAGCACCTCCGCATCGTCGTTGAATACCGGCAGCACGGACCTGCCGACGCCCAAAAGGAGCGCGCTGAAAAGCAGCGTCACGCCCATGAACAGCTTAAGGCTCAGCTTTTCGCAGTCATGCACGCGGTCCATGCGCCCCGCCCCGTAGTTCTGGGCGGCGAAGTTCATTACGGCTATGCCGGCGGCGTTGCTGCAGGCCCAGTAAAAGCCGTCTATCTTGCCGCTGAGAGACCATGCCGCCACGGTCGCGGTGCCGAGAAGGTTCACCGCCACCTGGATTATCATGTTGGAAATTGCATACATGGAGGATTGGAGCCCTGCGGGTATGCCTATATGCAGCATACGGCCAAGCAGCTTGCGGTGCAGGCCTATGCCCTTTAGCGTTATGCGGTATGCCTCCTTGCTCCGCATGAGCTTTGCGGTCGCCAGCACCGCGCTAATTATCTGGGAGGCTATCGTGGCTATTGCCGCGCCGGCTACACCCATCTTGAATACCGCGACCAGCAGCAGGTCGAGGAATATGTTGACTATACAGCAGATTGAGAGGTATATGAAGGGGCTTCTGGAATCGCCTACCGCATTAAGCACGCCCGCCTCCATATTGTAAAGAAGCTGTGCGGTGACGCCGAGAAAGACTATGCGAAGGTAGGTAGTGGATTCAGCTATTGTGTCCGGCGGGGACTGCAATACGCGAAGAAAGACCGGAGTGAAGGCGAAGCCGACAATCGTCAGAACTATGCCGGATATTATGCAGAAGGCAATCGCCGTACCCGTGGCCTTTTGTATGGATTCCTCATCCTTCGCGCCGAAAAGCTGGGCTATTACTACCGTGGAGCCGCCGGAGAGCGCCACGAAAAAGCCTATCAGAAGGTTAGTTATATGGGCGGCGCTCCCGCCGACGGCAGCCAGGGCTACCGTACCCACGAACTTTCCTACGACTATGGCGTCGGCGGCGTTATAGAGCTGCTGAAACATCGTACCTGCGGCTATGGGCAGAAAATAGGCTATCAGCTTTTTGACGATGCTTCCTTCGGTAAGGTCATTTTTAACGCTATTCATTTTGACATACCTCACAAATAAGCTAAACAGCAAGGTAAAGCATACATCAGAAACAGAATAAAAGCAACTGATTTAATTATCGGTTTTGTTTTGGTGAGGTATCAGCGGTATATCCTGCCGACAAGCCAGTTTACGGTGGTGGCTGGCAGCAGCTTGTTGATAAGGGTAAAAAGCTTATATTGTGCTCCTACGGTGTACAGCGCCCGGCATTTCCTGGCGTTTGCCGCCTTGAGTATGACTTTTGCCACGGCCTCCGGGGCCATGCCGTTCTGCTCGTCACGCTCCATCACGGCTACCGCGCGGTCGAGGGATTTATATATATGGCTTCCGGCGTGAGATTTTTTCCTTGCGGCGGTGAAGCCTGTACGAATGTCCCCGGGCTGCACAGCGCAGACCTGTATGCCGAAGGGACGGACTTCATTGCGAAGGGCAAGTGTCAGGGAGTTTATAGCTGCCTTAGCCGCGGAATAGAAGGACTGGTAGGGTATGGCTATGGGCGCGGCCACGGAGCTGAGGTTGATGATGCGGCCGCTGGCCTGAGCGCGCATCTGCGGCAGCACTGCCTGTATACAGTTGAATGCGCCGTAGAAGTTCACCTCGAGCTGGGCGTGGGCATCGGCAGGGTCGATAAATTCCACAGGCCCTGATATGCCGAATCCGGCGTTGTTTACAAGAAGATCTATGCGGCCTTCTTTTTCAATTATCTTTGCTGCTGCGGCGGCGATGCTGGCGGGGTTTGTCACGTCCGCTGTTATGTGGAAGATGCTGCTGTAATTCTCGCCTCTACGGCTGAGCTCGTACACGGTATAGCCGTTTTCACAGAGCATGAGGGCGGCTGCTTTGCCTATGCCGCTGCTTCCGCCTGTCACTATAGCTGTCTTTTTCATCTGTTATCCTCCAGTATGCTGCCGAGTATGTCCATTGCTTCGTCAAGTATTGAGTCGGTATGTGTGGCCATGTAGCTGGTGCGCAGCAGGCACTCGGTCATGGGGGTTGCCGGTGGCAGCACGGGATTGACGTATACGCCGCCGTCGTATGCACGCTTTGCCATTATCAGCGTGTTTTCAGGGTCATGGGTATATATGGGTATTATGGGTACGCTGGTGAGCTTGTGGGGTATGGCTCGCTCAGTCAGCCCCTTCTGGACGTAATTCGATATATCCTTCAGCCGTTGTACCCGCCATGGCTCCTTTTTCAGCACCCTTAATGACGCCAAGGCGCAGGCGCAGCTTGCGGGTGGTATGCTGGCTGCGAATATAAAAGGCCGGGAGTTATGGCGAACGTGATCGGCTATGAATTTTGACGATGCCATATACCCACCGAGACTTGCAAGAGACTTGCTGAACGTACCCATGTATACGTCTATCTCGTCCTCGAGACCGTAATAACTTGGGGTACCTCTGCCGCCCTCGCCCAGCACCCCTAAGCCGTGGGCGTCATCTACCATTATGCGCGCCCTGTACTGCCTGGCAAGGCGGACTATCTCCGGCAGGTTGGCAATATCGCCGCCCATGCTGAATACGCCGTCCGTTACTATGAGGCAGCCTGCGGTGTCAGGTATCTCCTTCAGCTTCTTTTCAAGGTCAGCCATGTCCCCATGGCGGTAGCGCATCATAGTCGCCTGGGATAGGCGGCAGCCGTCGTATATGCTTGCGTGGTTCTCTCGGTCGCATAGAATATAGTCGTGGCGGCCTGCAAGGGCGCTGATAATGCCAAGATTGGACTGAAACCCGGAGGGGAATGTCACTACCGCTTCCTTATGCAGAAAGTCCGCAAGCTCCTCCTCTAATTCGAGGTGCATTTTTAACGTGCCGTTTAGGAACCGGGATCCGGAGCAGCCGGAGCCGTACTGATCAAGCGCCCTTTTGCCGGCTTCAATGACCTCGGGGTTATTGGTAAGGCCGAGATAGTTGTTGGAGCCAAGCATTATGCGCCGCTTGCCTTCCATTACGACCTGGATATCCTGACGCGTTTCAAGCGCGTGAAAATAGGGGTATATGCCCTTTTCCATGGCCTCGGCGGCCAATTCGTTTGGCTTGAGCTTTTCGAATAAGTCCATTGCGCCTCCTTATCGGGTATATAAAATGGTTAAAAAAATTGAACGAATGAATTATTAAAATATTTTAATCAAATAGAGCGAATTAGTCAAGGTATTATGTATATACATTGACAAAACTACCATCAGTTGACAAGGACACACAAGGTTTTAGGAGCCA
>ULUO01091212.1_pt1 | contig 10507 bp, 9 predicted proteins | sample 1958611 | NCBI WGS metagenome assembly ULUO01 (sample SAMEA4835762, study PRJEB28245) | human gut metagenome | biome: gut microbiome; material: fecal sample | place: Denmark | collected 2008
ATTACAGGACTTTCTTTAGATGAGCTTGATAACATATTAAAATAAATAATTTAATGAAAATAAAACGATAGTATTAATTTGCTATCGTTTTGTTAAAAAGATTTAATTGTAAAATTAATTTTTTTCTTTATGTTCTTTATATTGAAGCTTAATAAAAGCAATTAAAGCTGCACATCCATTTAATCCATTAAGGAATCCAGAAATAAATAATCCGGCACCTTGAATCATAAAGCATACTGCCCACATAAATGATGATATAGAAAATGATAGCTTAAGCCATTTAACACTAATGCCATCAATCATTACTGCAACAGAATATTCAAAATTTGCGATTATTGGTAAGAAACTATACCAGTGGATTTCATCCATACCCTTCCATGGTGTAAAGGTATTTTTCCCAAATAAAGCACAATATCCGCCAAAAATGACTCCAATAGCTATCAAGATTAGATTAACAATTTTAGTATTTTTATTAAAATATACTAAAATATTTCTTGTAATGGAAATTATTTCTTGGATTATACTTGAAAATGCGTTAGAAATAAATTCGCCAATGCCTAATAAAATATGTCCTAAAACCTGTACTAATAAAATCTTTTTTTTACTTTGAAGACAAGCTGAAAAAATGAAAATAATGATTGCAAGCGATGAAAAAATTGTAGACATCCATCCCCAAAAACTAGTTGGGAAAACTTGATCAATAAATCCTAAAATCATAAAATCCTCCTTAGTTGATTTAATTTTAGCATAAAGAATAAAATAAAAAAAGGCGTTATCCACACCTTTTCAATAAAAGTACAAAAAACAAAAAAGAGTTTTTATACCATAGTCTGAGAATTTATTCGGTTCTCTGGTAGAAACGTAATCACCATATTTGATTACTTATATGTTATTAGAACTACGGCGACAATTATATCACAAAAAAAATATTTGTCAACAACTTTTTTATTTTTTTATTATTCTCAAAATGAGCATATAAAAATTATGCAATGTGTCTTTAAAACAAAGCTTTTATAATGTATAATTATACTATAGAGTGTATTTTGTAAAAGATAACTGGAAATAATAAACAAAAAACTTGACAACTATTAATTATTTTGTATAATATAATTGCATTTAGTTAATGCACACAAATTTAATATTATAGTGTAAAAGGCAAAGCAGTAGAAATGCTGTGACGCAAAGCTATAGGGTCTTTAAATGAGATAGCCAGTTGTCAATAAAAGTAAGTAAACTATTATTGGCAACTTTTTTTATGCTAGGAGGTGAAAAGATGCCCCAAAAGAACATATATGTTAAAGATATTTATGGGCCTAAAAAGAAGAAAAAGAAAAGACTTATAATCTCGCTATGCTTCACTGGTATCTTAGTCACTTTGATTGTTATTTTGGCATATTTTGGTCAAAATGTTGGATCATTTTCAATTAAGCTTGGCGATGATTTAACATCAAGGCAAATTTTCATTTCTGAAAAAGAAGATTTTTCTTGGTATGATTCAAGACTCGAGGCTGCGTCTGTTAAAGATGCCGCGCCTATTTCTTATATTCCATGGGTAAAAAACAATGAGAATAACTTTAAAAAAAATGATGGAGCAATGATTGCATGTGATAATTCAATTATTTCATATACTTTTTATTTAAAAAATATGGGTCGTGAAACAGTTAATGTTATGCAACAATGCTCAATTACGGGTAAGAATGATGGTCTTGAATTAGTAACTTGGCTTGAATATTTTGAGGATGATAATGAAGGAATAGTTTATCAAGGTGGAAATGTTCCAGATAAAACGGTCGATTATGAATTTGAAAGATATCCTGATTCTGAATCATATGATCTTGAAAATAACATTGCTTATGAGAATAAAATTTATGACTTACATCCGGGTGACGTAAAAAAATTTACTTTGGTTACTTGGGTTGAAAGGTATGATCCGGATTTAAGTTCTGATATGCTTGGTGGTACAATTAGATTTGAGATTTATTTCTCATTATTCAGAAGGTGATAATATGAGACGAAAAATTATTGTATTATCATTATCTATTATTTTGCTAATTGGTACAGCTGTAACGGCGACATATGCAGCATATCTTCAAGGTCTTACAGCCTCAGTTGGTAACCTTGAAATGAGTCTTTATAAAGATAATTATTCTTTAGTTTCTATCGATGGAGTAAATTTTAGTGAGAATCTTGGCAATGATGAAATTTATAAAGCAGTTGTAGCTTCTTCAAAGGGATATACAGTTGGCGCTGATGGTAATTTCTATGATGGAATGAAATTGGTTGAAACATCGGATGATTTTGTTAAAACTGAACTCAAAAAGATAAGCTTAAGCCCAATAACATCCTCAGATGGAATTATCTTTGAGAGGGTAAGCTATAGTGGAATTAATCAAAGTGTAGATGTTGCCAGCGGTGCTTATATAAGCTTTGACTTATATTTTAAAGCTAATGTTGATACACCATTTGATTTATGCTTTAATACCGAGGCTAATAATTATGATGCATCTAAGCAAGTTCTTAATATATCATCTGATTATTTAGAACTTAATTCTAATCAAGCATTTAGCTTGAAAAGTGGATTTGAAGCATATGATGAATTAGGCAATATAACTTATTATAAGAAAGATACTAAAGGCTTTAAAATTCGTCCTAGTGACGCAATGAGATTTTCGACTATTGTAGAAGATAAAGCCAAAATATATGAGCCTTCAATTGGCATTGGCTCTTATGCAACATCACTAGATAGTGAGTTGTATAATGATTCATATAAGTCCATAGCTTCTAGATTTGATAGTAATAAGAATGCATCTTATACTTATAGTGTAAATCAAGGAGCGAGTTTTAGTCCAATAAATTATGATGCATGTCCTTCAAGTTATCAAAGCTTTGACTTGCTTGACTCATTACAAATTGTATCATTTAAACAAAAGGACGAAATAAAAAAAGTCAAATTTAATTTTTGGCTTGAAGGCTGGGATGCAGATTGCTTCGAAGGTATCCAAGGAACAAATATAAATATTTCATTATCATTTAGAGGTATGCAAAGCATTGATTCTTATAGAATTAATTACCATGATGGTGATAATGTTACAAGTGTTGATTATCTTAGTAGTGCCCTTTTAAATACAGTACCATATAATATACCTTATAAAAAAGGTAAAAAGTTTATGGGGTGGTATTTAGAAGAATCGTTTGACACCTTATTTGATCAAAGTGTATTAAGTACTGATCAAGTAGGAGACGTGTATGCCAAATGGCAATAATAAAATAGTTAAAAAATAAAGGAGAAATAGAATTATGAAAAAAAGTTTAAGAAGAAAATTAATTATGTCTGCTGTAGCAGTAGGAGCTGCAGCTGTAGGAACTACTGCATCAACATATGCATGGTTTGTAACAAATAGTGATGTAAGCATGAATGAAGTAACTGGTGATGTTGCTGCTGCAAATGCGAACTTATCAATTAGTGCGACAGCAGATGGAAAATATGGAGTTAGTGCTACACCAACATTAACTGGATCAGCTTTAAAACCTGTAACAGTTTCTGGTGGAAAATTTGTGAATGAAAATAATCAAGAAATATCAGGGGGATATTATACATTCTCTTTAAGTTTTAAGGTTACAGGACTTGAAACTAATAAAAAATATCCACTTTCAATTAAGAGTGTTCGTGCTGTTGATAAAGATAAAGAAAGTAAAAAATATGTTGCAATTGTTGATTCAAATTCAAGCAAAACGTCTATTAAAGTTGGTGATGAATTAACAGAAGATGTAACAAAATCATTGATGTTAAGTTATAAGGCTTCATCAACGGCAATGACTGGTACTGATGTTTCTGCTAGTAATACTTTCCATTTAAATAATTCTGATGCAACTTATGATGCAAAACAATATTACATTGATGTAAAGAAATCATCTAATTCGTCATATGATGGTTCCGATTTACCAGCCGGACCTACTGTAACAAATGCATTTGATGTTGATGGTAATCAAGTAGAATCAGGAAATTTTGTAATTACAGAAATTACTTCTGCAGATGCTGTAACTGTTCAATTTTTAGTTTGGTTAAATGGTGCAGATGAGGCTTGCTTTGATGCCATTGCTGCTCATGCATGGACACTTTCAATGAACTTTGAATTAGGTGAAGGAACTGCCATTGCTGCATAGTATTACTCTGTAAAATTTAACGAAAGGAGCATACCATGGAATATTTCTTAAAAAAAATATGGTTATCAGCTATACTTAGTATTTTAGTGTTAATAACCGGTGTTACATCAACATATGCTTGGTATGCTATGACTCGTACAAATAATGTAGAAGATTTTAATTTTGATATCAAAGGTGGAAATTCACTTGCAATTTCCACCAATGGTATTGATTTTCAAGATTCTTTATCATCACTGGATGTAAAAAAAGCAATTCTTCAAAAAAGAGGAATAGATGCTTCCGGTTTAAGTGATGATAAGGTTAACTCTTTATTAAATATTGTCCTAGATCCTGTAACTCCTAAGGATTATACTTCCTTAGATAAAGGATTTCAGTATGTAGATAATAAAGATGCATCTGATTATAAATACATATCATTTGATATTTATCTTGCTTCTAATAACGATAATAACGAAGAAGCTACGTCTGTCAGGCTTTCAACAATTAATCCCGTTAAAGCATCTGATAAGTATGTAAGCTTTGATGGTGAGAATGTTAATGATGAAACATCACTTGGCAAAATATCAGATGGTGTTAAAATGAATGTTGCAAATGCAATGAGGCTTGCTCTTACAACATATGATGCTTGTTTATATAGTGATATTTTAAATTCTAGCAATAATCCACATACCACTATTTATTCTATAGGAGGAAATGCTCCTAATGTAAAGAATAATGTATATAATTTTGGTGGAATTAATACAGAATATAATTTGGCAGTAGATTTATATAATCAAAGAAGTGAAAATAAAATATCAATTCCCCAAAATGAAAGAAATGATCTTGATTATGATACAACTGAAATTATTTCTTCAAATGATGGTTTATATTCAGATATGATGAAAAAAATGACAGTGTATTTGTGGCTTGAAGGATGGGATGCAGATTGCATTACTGAACTTCAAGGTGAAGCATTTACATTTGAGCTTGGTATGTCATCAAGTATTTAAAAAATAAAATGCGTTTTTATAATGCTATTTTATGTTAATGTTTTAAAATGATTTTATTTGTGTTAGAATATTAACATAAGATTGAAGAGAGGTATATATATGCAAGAAAACACTACCAAAGAATTAAAAACTCCGATGACTACTAAACAAAAAGTTTGGTTTGGAGTAAAAATCGCTTTAAACGTTGTATTTTATATATTAATTTTATTGGTACTTTTATTTTCTATTTCAAATATTAGAGCTAAAAACAAAAATGATCAAATTCCTAATATTTTTGGAAAAGGTTATTTAAATGTACTTTCTGATTCAATGACTGGTGATAATGAAGACTCATTTAATACAGGAGATATGATTATTGTAAAAATCGCTAACAAGAAAAATATTTCAAAACTTGAAGTGGGTAATATTGTTACATTCTATGATTATCGTCTTGCATCTAATAAGGGAGCCGGTTCAGCATTAGATACTCATAGAATTGTTTACATTGATAAAACAAACAATGATTCATATGTATATTACACAGTTGGTGATAAGATTGCTAAACAGTTAAATTTTGATGCATCCAAATTAAATGCTGATAATTATTTGACAATATTAAATAGTCTAGGAAGTAATAATTATCAAGCCTTTGGATCTACAGAGATTCGTGGTATTTATTCTGGAAAATGGTCTGGTTTTGGTAAAACTATTCAGACTATAAATAATCATTTTATTGCGATTATTATTGTACCAGTTGCTATTCTATTGGTTTTTGAAATTGGTGTTTTAGTTTTAAATATAATGCGTGCAAGAGAAGAAAAGTTAAAACTTGAAATGAAAGAAACTAGTCAAGAGCTTGCAAATCAAGAGACTATTTCTGCAGATGAAAAAGAAAAGCTTAAGGCAGAACTTCGTGCAGAGCTTTTAAAAGAAATGCTTAAAGAATCAGATAATGAAGAAGAATCAAAAGAAAAAGAAGAAAACAAATAATTGATTAGATTAAATTTTAGTAAGGAGGATTAAATATGGCTGAGTTTTCAAAATATTTTATAAGCTTTTTAAAGAAATTCTTTGAAAATTTTCTTGATTGGTTTAAAACCTTATTTAGTCTTTTTTCTAAGATATTCTATTCATATCCTAAACAATATATAAATGATATTATAACATCTTGTGTTAATAATGAAAATTTTAAAGTATTAGATTGGATTGTTCTTGTATTAGTATCAATTGTTTTAGTTATTTTCTTTGGCTTAGTAATTGTTGTTATTTTTCAGTTCCTACGTAAGTATATAAGATTTAGAAAGCGTGAGATTGAAAAAGATGAGCTTGTTGATGAAATAGCAGTTTTAAATAATCGTGTTTTTGATTTAGTTGAGGAAAAGAATAAGATTTTAGCTTTACGTATTAATCAAATTGGTGGTACTGAAGCCTATGCAAGACAGGCTGATATGGAAAGAGGAACTTCATCTCTTAAAGGTAAAAGACCTGCTCTTCAATCTGATTCACGTTTCGTTAAGCTTACACAGGTTGATAAAGACTATGAAATTTCATCTGAATTCACGGTAATGCAATCAAGCGATATGGTTAATTTACCTGAGCTTATTGATAGATTTATTAAATACAGTGCTTCTCAGCTTCATCTTTATTATACAAAAGAGATTATTGCTAGATTTTTTGCAGGAATGGCCACTTCAAAGGTTTTAATTTTGGAAGGTATTTCTGGTACTGGTAAAACTTCCCTTCCTTATGCAATGGGTAAATTCTTTAACAAGGAAACATCTATTATTTCTGTTCAACCATCATGGCGTGATCGTGCAGAATTGCTTGGCTATTTAAATGAATTTACAAAGAAATTTAATGAAACTGATTTCTTAAAAGCTGTTTATCAAGCAGGTTATTCTGATAAACCTAATTTTATTGTTCTAGATGAAATGAACCTGGCTCGTATCGAGTATTATTTCGCTGAATTCCTATCAGTTATGGAAATGCCAGATGTTCATGAATGGAAAATTGATTTAGTTCCTGCTTCTGAGCCAAGTGATCCTAAGCTATTAATTAATGGTAAGCTATTTATTAATCAAAATACTTGGTTTATTGGTACAGCTAATAAGGATGACTCAACATTTACAATTACTGATAAGGTATATGACCGTGCAACCCCAATTGTAATTAACAATAAAGCGGAATTAATTGATTGTGATTATACTAATAATGTACAGATGACATTTGATTATCTTGACGAGTTATTTAAAAAGGCTCAAGCTGAGATTACTATGTCAACTAAGGTTATGGATTCATTTAAAAAAGTCGACGAGTATATTCAACAAAACTTCAAGATTGCTTTTGGTAACCGTATTATGAAGCAAATTAAATTATTCGTTCCTGTATATGTTGCCTGTGGATTTACAGAGGTTCAAGGTCTTGATTATATGTTGGCTAATAAGATTTTACGTAAGTTTGAATCATTAAATTTATCTTTCCTTCATAATGAGCTTGATGGATTAATCGAACTTCTAGATAAATTATTTGGAAAGAATTCCTTTAAAGTATCAATTGAATATATTGAAGATTTAAAGAAAATGATGTAGGTTAGGATGTGATATTATGGCTTTAGAGGTTTTAAAACCAACTGAAGAAGAGTTAAGTGATAAGGCCGTTTCGCAATTCTATGAAGCATTTTATTCTTGTATTGAAAATGCAAAATCACCTTTGGGTGATTTTCTTTTTAATGAATTGCAGCAAGGCGAAAAAACAATATATAATAAAACAGTTCGCGAAACAAAGATTTTTGATGGAAACTTTCTAGATGTTGTTATAGGGGCATATCCAAGCTTGTTAAAAATATGTCGTGATCCTAAAAAGACACTTGCTTATATGCAAGAGGTTGTAGCAATGGAAAAGGCTAAAAAGGTTGATTCAGAATCGATTAGACATTTAGCCTCTCATACCCAATATATACGTGATATAAATGAGCAAAATGAAGTTATTCCGTCAAAAATATTATCTACATATGCGGAAGATAATATTGGTATTTATGAAAACCGTTTTATTAAAAGTTTAATCAATCGTGTGATTGTTTTTTTAGATACAAGATTAAAGCTAATGGATGAAAACCTAGAATCAATTAGTGCTGATGAAATTAGGTATAAAAATAATATTAAGTTATCACATCGTAAAATCGATTTAGAAATGAATATAAAAATATCTAATGAAATTTTGGATGAAACGCAAAAGGCAAGAGAGCTTTTTGACAAAACAAAGAATGCTCTTGATAAGTACCGGGCATTAAAAGGAACAGGATTATATCAAGCTGTAGCTAAGCTTAAAGATGTTGTACCTCCAATTATGAAAACTAATATAATTCTTCATAATCCTGATTTTAAGATTGCTTATAATTTATGGCTTTATATTGACCGCACAACTGAGGTAGGTTATAATGTTCAATCTGATGAGAAAACTAATGATGACGATGATGTAATTCTTAATGATTTTAATCATATTGGAGTTTTTCTTATTAATGATTTGATGCATCAAAGAGGAATCCAATCATTAGAAGCCTTTGATGGCGAAAAAAATGTTCGTGAATTAAAACATGATGATATTACTAAATATGAATTAGAACCTAAAGATATTAAATTATCCCACCAAGAAATATCTGAGTATCTATTGAGTCGGATATCAGAAATATTTGAAGAAAAATATAAAGAGTCATTGTCTCAAGGTTTAAGCTATGAAATGAGTGTTAAGCGTGTTTTCAGGGAAATGATTGATGTTTTGAACCGTATTTATCCTAATTTATTTGGGGTTAATACAGAAGATATGAAAAAAACACCTGAGTTGCTTGAAATATTAAAACGTAAACAACGTGTTATGAAGCTTATTAGAGAGCAAAAACAAATTGATTTAAATAAAATGGATAGAGAAACTCAGACTTTAGATACAAATATAAAGAATCTTGAAGATTACTTAAAACGCCAAGAGGAAAGACAAAAAGAAAGAGAAAGAAAAGAAGCTATCCGTCTTGAAAAGCTTCGCCTTCAAGAAGAAAAGCGTAAGGCTCGTGAGGAAAAACGTAAAGAAGCAGAAAGACTTAAGGCTGAAAAAGAAAGAATAAAGGCAGAGCAGGAAAGACTTAAGGAAGAAGAAAGATTAAAGAAAGAGGAAGAAGAAAGACTAAAAAAAGAAGCAGAAAAGCGTACTGAAGAGCAAAAAGAAGAATTACTTGTAGAACCGTCTTTATTAGATGAAAAGACAAAAGAAACATCTAAGCCGGATGATGAATATGCTAAATTAAAATCAAGAAAATCGCAAACAACAATAAAAAATAAATATCTTGAGGATTTAGATGAAGATGTTGTTTTAAGATATAGTGAGGACGAATTAGTTGAAAATAATCGTGAAAATTTTGCATATGATGAAGATATTGATAATGATGTTATAATTCGCTTTGATGAAAATGAAGTAATTGAAAATATTCTTGTAAAGGAACAAGCTGCTAAAAAAGCTAAGGCGTTAGCTAGAAGCAATATTAAAGATTCTAAGGGAATATCTAAAGATAAAACAAAAAAGGTTCCTAAAGGAAGAAAGTCTATTTATATTGATGATGTTAAAAGAGGACATAAACCTTTGAGAAAAAATAGAGTGAATAAACATGCACATTAAAAAAATAATAAGTATAATAATTACATCTATTTTAAGCTTAATTGTTGCGGGACTTTTGATTATATTAATAAAAAATACAATAGCATTAAAAAATAATCAAATTTCATCTTTTTTTGGTTATTCAATATCTTATGTTCCAACAGAATCAATGGAACCCACAATTAATCCGGGAGAAACGGTTTTAATAAAAAAAGGTTCAATTAAAGATGCTAATATTGGTGATATAATTGTTTACTACGATGGTGAACGTTACATCATTCATCGTGTCACAAGAATTTTAGAAAATGGAAATTTAAAAACAAAAGGTGATAATACATATACTAATCCTGTTGAGGACTCTTTGCAAATTGATGAAAATATGTATTATGGTAAGTATATTAAAACGGTAAATTTCTTAAATTTTACTAGCATCTTTAAAAATAAAAATTTCATTTTTCCAATTTGTATATTAATATACGTTGTTATTCTTATCTCGGAGGGGATTTCAATTGCTAAAACAATTAAAAAGAAAAATGATGAGAATATAAAGAAGATGCAAGAAGAGCATAATCTTAAAATGCTTAAAGAAACACTTCGTGAAGAAGTAAAAAAAGAAATATTAGATGAAATAAATAAAAATGCCCTCAAAAAGTAATTTAATACAATTAAGATGTTATCTTTTGGTAGCATCTTTTTTTTGTTATTAAAGGTTAAATAACGTTGAAATTGGCCTT
>ULUO01006671.1_pt1 | contig 10388 bp, 10 predicted proteins | sample 1958611 | NCBI WGS metagenome assembly ULUO01 (sample SAMEA4835762, study PRJEB28245) | human gut metagenome | biome: gut microbiome; material: fecal sample | place: Denmark | collected 2008
ATAGTTCTTTTATCACTGGATATTGCTAATAATTTTTGTAGTTCTTTTTCTTTATCTTTTAACTCATTTTTAAAACATGTTGACATAATGACTCCTTGTAAGGAGTTATTCTAACACATTTTTTGTAAATATGAAAGAAAAAACTTTATATTAATAAAAAATAATGTTATAATTATAAAAGAATAAGGGTGATTATAAATGGAAAAAGTAAATGGACGTAAATTAAGTTTAATTTTTATATTTATTTTAATACTTTTAGTTATAGCTTTATTAGTGGGTAAATTAACATTTTCTTATTTAGGACCAACTTTAGGGGAAGATTTAAGTAATGAAGGTGAAGTTACTGCTAGTGGGGATACTTTAATATTTACAAAGGGTTCTAACCTTAGTTTAAGTGCTACAACTGATAATTTTCAAACTGGTGGTTCTAATTTAAGTAGTACAACTAATCCAAAGGTTAGACTAATTGCATCAAGTAAAACAAATAGTGCTAGTGCTACTTATTATGTGGGAGTTGTTATAAATAGTAATTCATATACTTATACAACTAGTGATAATACTGCAGAAGTAATACTAACTATTAAAGATGAAAATGGTAATAATGTTACATCCGGAGTAGATGGTTTAACTTATGTTACTTCAGGTGGTGTTTCAGGTTTTGATGTTACTGGTAAAAAGGGTTTATTTAATATTAAAACAGATTATCCAATATCTACGACATCATCAAGTACTGGAACAACTCACACTTGGACATTTACTTTAACGTTTGTAAATTTAGGTACAGACCAATCAGAAAATGAAAATGCTAGTATGGATTTAGATATTTATTTACAAAAGACAAAGGTACCAACATCAGTTGCAGAAGCATGTACAAGTGGAGATAATTTAGCTGATTGTATTGTAACTTTAAGTGATAAAAGTGCAAGTGGTATTACAAATATATATCATCACGATGGTTCTTTAGCCAATGGAATAGATGATGGTAGTTATAGATATGCTGGTGGAGATTATGTCTTGACAGAAGAAGGAAAAGCAACTGGAGCAACAATGATGATAGGATATAATAATACATTAACAACAGCATTAATAGATTTCTATTGTAATGGAACAAAATATTATGTAGGTTCTGAGTGTATTTCATCACAAACACATTATTATTTAATAAAAGGAGATACAACACAACATCAAACATATAACGAAACATTAAATAAAGCGGTAGAAAAAGGATATTTAACAAAAGATAATGTAAAGAACTTTGTGTGTTTTGGAAGTGATGCAACAACTTGCCCAACAGAAAATTTATATAGAATTATTGGTGTATTTAATAATCAAGTAAAATTAATAAAATATGATTATGCAAAGTCAAGTTTACTAGGAACAGATGGAGATTATTCAAAAGAATATGCATACAAATATTATAGTGGAGAACAAGGAGAAAGTCCATCAAGCGATTCATTGTATTATTGGAATAGCTCTAGATTAAATACATGGAGTGAAAGTGATTTAAACAAAGTTAATTTAAATGTAAATTATATCAACAATTTAGGAAATATATGGACAAATAAAATAGCCACAACGACATGGAAAGTAGGAGGAAATACGGTTTCAGATTTAACAAAAGTAATTCCATCTATAGTATATAAAAATGAAGTTGTTAGTCCGGTGAATAATACAACATATGATGCAAAAATAGGATTAATGTATATATCAGATTATTATTATAGTGCAGACCCAAGTGCATGGTTATTAACGGGGTATAAAATTGAAGAAAAGAATCAAGATTTTTCTAGAACATATGCATTTGCAAAAGAAAAAAATTGGTTGTATGGAGGGGGTGATGATTGGACAATTTCCTGTCGTTCTGATGATTCAGATTATGCTTTTCTTGTTGATAGTAGAGGGTTAGTATTTGAAACTGGTGTATTTGCTGATCGTAGTATTAGACCTGTCTTTAATCTTGAGTCTTCGGTAAGTTATGTATCAGGTACAGGTACTCAATCTGACCCAATTATCATAAATTAATAATAAAATGAATAATTTATTTTAGTTTATCTAATTCTTGTTGCATTTTGTTTAGTGCATCTAGTAGGAAGTCTACTTCGTTTCGTTGGTTTTGGTTACTTTTGTGGTTCTCATTATCTGTGTATGGGGAACCACCTTTTTTTGCTTTCTTGGAGTTGGAGTTGATGTTGTTGTTTTCAATTCGTGACTCAATTAGTTGTTGTTGTGCTGCATGTGTTAGAATATATTGTCCCACAAGTATTAACCAGTTACCAATTGAGTTTTGTTCATTGGCATTATAATCCCCGACGCAAGCATAACCAACTGCTACGGCGATGATTGAAAAAGTATGTGGGTCTATTGAAGGAGGAAAATTAGTATTGTGCATGTAGTTTTTCCTCCTTTATTTGTTAATAATATATATGAAAATTTGCATTTTTAAATGAAATAATATATAATTAAATGGGTGATGCAAATTATGCAAATTGAAAGTGTGAATGAACCAATTATTGCTGTAAGAAGAAGTCAGTATCCAGAAGATAAAAAGTCAGAATTTTTACTTGTGGGTAGAAGTAATGTTGGTAAGAGTAGTTTTATAAATACATTAATTGAAAGAAAAAACTTTGCTAGAACAAGTTCTAAACCTGGTAAAACTCAAACATTAAATTTTTATAAAGTTAATGATGCATTTTATTTAGTTGATGTACCTGGTTATGGTTATGCAAGTGTTAGTAAAGATACTCAAAAAAAGTTTGGTTTAATGATTGAAGAATATTTAAAATCTAGAGAAAATCTTAAACATGTATTTATGTTAATAGATTATAGACATAAACCAACTGAAGATGATGTTTTAATGTATGAGTTTTTAAAGTATTATAATTTAGATATTACTATTGTTGCTACTAAATATGATAAAGTAGGTAAAAATGGTAGAATTAAACAAGATAAATTAATTAAAGATACTTTAAAATTTGATGATAATGAATTTATAACATTTAGTTCAGTTACTAAAAAAGGAAGAACTGAAGTATTAAGTATAATCGAGGAAAAAATATGAAAAAAAAGAATGGCTTTACATTAATTGAATTATTAGCAGTTATAGTAATACTTAGTATTATTATATCTATGTCTACTTTTGGAGTTATGAGAATTAGAAATAATTCTTTAAAGAAGTTATTAGATACTAAAATAAATGAATTAGAAGCAAGCGCCATTCTTTATGGGCAAGAGAACCAAAGTTCTCTTGGTGGTGCATGTACTGTAGATGGGGTTGAAAGTAAGTTTTGTAAAGTAATAACAGTTAAAGAACTAATAGATAGTGATTACTATAAAAGTAATGAAGTAAATAGTAGTAATAAGAAAGATTTAATAAATAATGTTACTAATAAGAGTATGTTGTGTGATGAAATACAAATATATAAAAAGAATAATAGAGTATATGCTAAAGCATTAAATATTAAAAGTAATGATGTAAATAATGTATGTGATAAAAGTTATTAGATAAGGAGGTTAGTATGCAAACAGTATGTTTAGTTGGTAAACCTAATGTTGGTAAAAGTAGTATATTTAATAGATTAATTAAAGAAAATAAATCTATTATAATGGATACACCAGGAGTTACTAGAGATAGAATATATGGTAAAGTAGAGTATAATAATAAAAGATTTCATTTAATTGATACAGGAGGTATTTCTTTTGGAGATGATGATTTTCAAAAAGATATACTTGCTCAAGCTACTTTAGCAATTGATGAAGCAGATTTAGTTTTGTTTGTAGTAGATGGTATAGAAGATATTGATGCAAGTGATAGAAAGGTTGCTGAAATATTACATAGAACAAGTAAACCAGTTATTGTGGTTGTTAATAAACTTGATAATGATAAAAGAAAAGATAATTTATATAATTTTTATGAATTAGGTTTTAGTGAGTTAATTGCCGTTAGTGCTTCACATAATATTGGTATTAATGAATTACTTAATACTATTACTAAAGATTTACCAGAAGAAGAAATAAAAGAAGATAATACAATTAAATTTTCTATTATTGGAAGACCTAATGTTGGTAAAAGTAGTTTAATTAATGCTATATTAAATGAAGATAGAGCAATAGTTAGTGATATTGCTGGTACTACTAGAGATGCCATAGATACTAAATTTAAATATAATCATGAAGATATTACTGTTATTGATACAGCAGGAATGCGAAAAAAAGGTAAGATTTATGAAAGTGTTGAAAAGTATAGTTTAATAAGAAGTCTTAAAGCAATTGATAGAAGTGATGTTTGTGTGTTAGTAATTGATGCATTAACTGGTATTATTGAACATGATAAACATATAGCATCATATGCTTTAGATGCTGGTAAAGGTATTGTAATTTGTGTAAATAAATGGGATACTATAAATAATCCAGATAGCGATATAAGACATTGGAAAGAAGAAATAAAGAATGAATTTCAATTTATTCCTTATGCTCATGTAGTATTTTTAAGTGCTAAAACTAAAAAACGTGTTAGTACTTTAATGCCTGAGGTAATAAATGCTTATAACAATAATAGAAAAGAAGTAAAAACAAGTTTACTTAATAATATTATTATGGAAGCAGTTAGTTTACATGAACCACCTTCTTATAAAGGTAAAAGACTTAAAATATATTTTGTAAGTCAAACTGGTAATTGTCCTCCGAAATTTACTTTTTCTGTAAATAATAAAGGTTTAGTTCATTTTAGTTATGAAAGATATTTAGAAAATCAAATTAGAAATAATATTGATTTTGATGGTACACCGATTATACTTCAATTTAAAAATAAAAGTGAATAAAGGGCATAAGTAATTTATGTTTATTGGACTAGCTCATATGATATAGTAAGATAAATTAACCTTTAAAGGGGGTGATATCTTGACTATATCATTATCAGTTATAATAATGCTTGTAGCATATATTTTTGGAGCAATTACAAAAATATTTATTGAGAATGTTCCTAATAAGTTTATTCCTATTCAAAATGTTGTGATTGGCATTTTAAGTGGGGTTGTATGTTTTTTTCTACATATAGATGATAACTTGCTTAATTCTATTGTTGTATGTATTATGTCTACGATGAGTGCAGGCGGAATAGCAGACTTAATTGAAACAAGAAAACGACAAGATAATGAAACGAAAGGTTAAAGAAAAATAACGCACATGATAACATGTGCGTCTTTTATATTAAAAATTTTTTTATGAAAGGAGGTGCTTTTTGAAGAAGATTTTATCTTCAACAAAAAATATTTTCATGATGGTGAAAAATTTGCAAGTCTTATATAAGAAAAATAAATTGTGTTCTAAGTAGCTAAAAAAAATCATAGACTTATTCTGGGAGGACAAGCATATGGGTTTAAGCGAAAAAGAAGTTATACAATCTAGAAAAGAACATGGTACAAATGAAATTACTAAGCAAAAGAAGAATACTTTTTTGCATCTATTATTGGAATCTTTAGGAGACCCAATTATTAAAATATTGTTGATAGCATTAGGTATTAAAGTGGTAGTGCTTTTTCGTGATTTTGACTGGTATGAAACTATTGGTATTTTAATTGCTATTTTTTTAGCATCATTTATTTCAAGTATTAGTGAATATGGTTCTGAGAAAGCATTTTCAAGATTACAAGAAGAGCAATTAAAAACTAAAGCGTGTGTTAGAAGAAATGGTAAAATTGTCGAAATACCATCATCTGAAATAGTAGTTGGTGATGTTGTTATCCTTAGTAGTGGTGATAAAATTCCAGCGGATGGTTACTTAATTAATGGTTCTTTAAGTGTCGATGAGTCAGCTTTAAATGGGGAGACTAAAGAAGCTAAAAAGATAAGTAAAAATGGTCCGGTGATTAGTGATGTAAATAGAGTTTATCGTGGTTCAGTAGTTTATAATGGTGAAGCTGAAATGTTGGTAAGACTTGTTGGAGATAAAACAATATTAGGTAAAATATCTCAGGAATTACAAGAAGTTGTTCCTGAAAGTCCACTAAAAATAAAGCTTCGTGGTCTTGCTAAAACTATAAGTCGTATTGGTTATGTTGGAGCTATTCTTGCAAGTATATCATATTTATTTTCTAGTATTGTAATTGAAAATAGTTTTGATATAGATTTAATCAGAGCAACAATTAGTAATTTTCCAGTGATGTTTAATCATTTGTTATATGCTTTAACATTATCAGTTACAATTATAGTGGTGGCAGTTCCTGAAGGACTTCCAATGATGATTACATTAGTATTATCAAGTAATATGAAAAAGATGTTAAAAGATAATGTTTTAGTTAGAAAATTAGTAGGTATAGAAACTGCTGGTAGCTTAAATGTCCTCTTAACAGATAAAACAGGTACTTTAACCAAAGGTATTCTTAAAGTAACTGAGTTTGTTACTCCTGATAATAAGGTTTTTAAAGATGTAAGTGAAGTAAAAAAATGTAAGAATTATGAAGTAATGTATAAATCATTTTATTATAATAATGCTAGTATAATAAGTGATACAGGTATTATAGGAGGTAATTCTACTGATAGAGCATTAATGTCTTTTATAGGTAGTGATAAAAATATAAAAGATAAAGTTATAAAAAAAGAACCTTTTGATAGTAAATATAAGTACAGTAGTGTTACATTAAGTAATGGAATAACATATTATAAAGGGGCTTTAGAAGTAATAATGCCAAAGTGTAAGAAATATTTAAATTCTTTTGGTAGTGAGGTTAGTTTAGTAAATAAAAGTGTTATTTTAAAAAAGATAAATATGTATACTAAAGCATCAGGAAGAGTGTTAGTATTTGCTTATGGCGAGTGTTTCGATGAATTAACTTTGTTAGGTTTTGTTAATATAAAAGATGAATTAAGAGATGAAGCTAAAGAAGGAATTAGATTAATTAAGAGTGCTGGTATTAAACCAATTATGATAACGGGGGATGCAATGGATACTGCGACTTCTATTGCGCGTGAGGTTGGTCTTATTGATATAAATAGTAATATGGTAATAAGTAGTAGTGATTTAGAAAAAATGAGTGATGAAGATATAAAGAAGAATTTAAATAAAATTGCTGTTATTGCAAGAGCATTACCTCAGGACAAAAGTAGAATGGTTAGCATTATAGAAGATATGGATTTAGTTGTTGGTATGACTGGAGATGGTGTAAATGATGCTCCAGCTTTAAAGAAAGCTAATGTTGGTTTTGCTGTTGGAAGTGGTACTGAAGTTGCTAAAGAAGCTGCAGATATAGTAATATTAGATAATAATATTTTATCAATTAGTAAAGCTATTTTGTATGGTAGAACTATTTTTAAAAGTATTAGAAAGTTTATTATTTATCAATTAACTGTTAATATGTGTGCACTTGTTTTATCAATAGTTGGTTCTTTTATTGGAGTTACAACACCGATTACAATTGTGCAAATGTTATGGCTTAATATGATTATGGATACTTTTGCAGGGGTAGCATTTTCTTATGAAGCACCTTTAATTGAATATATGGAAGAACCTCCGAAGAAAAAAGATACACCGATTATGAATAAATATATGTATAGTGAAATTATTTGGACAGGTGTATATTGTGCATTATTATGTATTTTGTTTTTAAAGTTACCTATATTTAAATCATTAATTAGAGTAGGTGATAATAATAAATATTTAATGACTGCTTATTTTGCAATGTTTATATTCATGGGAATATTTAATGCTTTTAATGCTAGAACTGTTAGAATTAATACATTTGCTAATTTAGGTAAGAATAAAGTATTTATTGGAGTATTTACATTTATCTTTGTTGCGCAGATGTGGATTATATATAATGGGGGAGATATTTTTAGAACTTATGGTTTAAAATTAAATGAATTATTGTTAGTTTTAACTTTAGCTTTAAGCGTATTTCCAGTTGATTGGCTTCGAAAATATATTTTAAAAAAGAAAGGTATTGCTATAAGAGTATAAATTCTTATAGCTTTTTTATTTTAAATGATTTATAATTTATGTGGTGATTATTGTGAAGAAAATAAATAAAAAATATTTAATTATTGGTATTTTGGTTTTCGTTTTTGTATGTTTGGTTAGTTTAGGTATTTACTTTTCTAATAAAAAGGAAAATACAAATAACAATGATGATGTAAAGTTGGTTATAAAAAAAGATGTTAGTGTTGAAGTTATGAGTGAACTTTTAAATGCTAAAGATTTTTTTGATAGAGATGTTAATAGTAATGCAAAAATATTATATTATCTTGATGATGAAAAAATAGATTTTAATCTAAAATATGATAAAGTCGGTACATATAAAGTAGTTATAAATATTGATGATACAAAATATGATACTACTTTAAATGTAGTTGATACCACAAAACCAGATTTAAAATTAAAAAGTGTTAGTATAGTTGTTGGAAAAAAATACGAAATAACTGATTTTGTTGATAACTGTACTGATAATAGTGGTGAAGAATGTATTTTATCATATAAAAATGATAAAATTTATGATAAGGTTGGTACATATGATATTGTTATTATTGCTAAAGATAGTAGTGGAAATGAAGTAGAAGAAACTACAAAGTTAGAAATTTTAAAGAAACAAACAAGTAATAAAACAAATACAGAAACTAAAAATAATACAAAAAACAATAATAATAAAGTAAAAATCGTTAAAGAAGAAACTGAAACAGAAAAAGAAGAAAAAGATTTAAAATATGGAACTAAATTAACTTCTTGGCATGTAAAAACTTATAATGTATATAGTGATGGGTCTAAAAAGAAAGTTAATGAATATACTCACAATGAAGTTGATGGAACTAATTTTAATGCAAAAACTTCGGATATGTTACCTGAAGCTATTGAAAATATGAGTACATATCAAAATGAAGTGAATGATGTAGTAAAATATACCAATGAATTTAGAATTGAAGCAGGTAAGGAACCATTAAAACTTGATGAAACTTTAACTAAAGCTGCAATGGTTAGAGCTATTGAAATGGCTTATTCAAATAAATTTTCTCACGAAAGACCTGATGGAAATATGTGCTATTACATAATGCGTGATTTTGGTCAAGATATTTATGGTGTTGGTGAAAATATAGCAATGGGGCAACGAAATGCTAAGGAAGTTTCATATGCTTGGAAAGGTTCTCAGGGGCATTATGAAAATATGATTGATTCTTCTTTTACTAGAATTGGTATAGGTGTAATTAAATTTTATGGTACATATTATTGGGTACAATTATTTCAATATTAGGTGGTAACATGAAAAAAATAGATGTTGATAAAATGGATAGAAGAAAAACTTATGAATGGTTTAAAACATTTAAAAATCCTACTTATGGAGTTAATGTTAATTTAGATGTAACAAAATTAGTTAAATATACTAAAGAAACTAATAGTTCATTTTTTATTAATTTTTTGTTTATTTTAGTTAAATCATTAAATGATATACCTGAAATGAAGCAAAGATTTGTAGATGGAGAACCAGTGGAATATGATGTTTGTAATCCAGGGATAACTGTTTTAACAAAAAAAGATACTTTTGAAAATGTTAGATTTTTATATGTTGATAATTATCATGAATTTTATAATATTGCTAAAGAAAATATTGATAAAGCAAAGAATGAAGATGTTTTAACTAGCGATAGTTATAACTTAGAAAATACTTATAATGAATACTATATTACTAGTGTTCCATGGATAAATTTTACGAGTGTTACTCATCCAATACCTGAAGATGTTAGTTCTTTAAGTGTTCCAAGAATTTGTTTTGGAAAGTTTGTTTTAAATAATGAAAAATATGAAATTCCATTTAATATTACTGTTAGTCATGTTTTTGTGGATGGACTTCATATTTCTAAACTTTTGAAGAAAATTGAAGGTTATTTGGATAATGTTGATGATATTTTGAAATAAAAATATAAAAAATGTCGAAAAAGACTTGTCAAAAGTCTTTTTTTTTGGTATTATTTAGTAGTCATGGCGAGATAGCTCAGCTGGCTAGAGCATCCGGTTCATACCCGGCAGGTCGAGAGTTCGAATCTCCCTCTCGCTACCAAGAGTTTACTAAAGAATATTAGAAATAATATTCTTTTTTTTATGCAAGTTGGCCATTAAAAGTAAAAAAATAAGTTATTATTACATAAATAGATGTATGTATAAATTTGACAATTCTTATATTATTATGATATATTTTAAATACCGGAAGCAATAATGCTTTGTCATGGTGGACAGATTTATAGTGGTCTGTGGACTAAGTGTATAATTACACCACATAAACTGGAGAGTGGTACAATTCCACTTTTTTTATTTGTAGAAAATTTTTTAACCTTGTGGGTATGAAAAATAAGCCCTAAATTAAATTACCGTTTATTTTTTACCGTTTCCCTTATTAAATAAGGCTTCGCTC
>ULUO01042817.1_pt1 | contig 10360 bp, 9 predicted proteins | sample 1958611 | NCBI WGS metagenome assembly ULUO01 (sample SAMEA4835762, study PRJEB28245) | human gut metagenome | biome: gut microbiome; material: fecal sample | place: Denmark | collected 2008
ACAGGCGTATCAAGCGATGCACTGAAAATAGCTTCGCAGGTCTTACTGTCAGGATGGTTTATATCAAGCGAGGTAATGGTAAAGCTGCCTTCCAAAACCTGCATGTATGAAAGTACCGGCGTTATTGCAAGAAGTCCCCTGAGATCATCGGCGTTATGCAGAAGGATTGTGTCAAGAGCATTGCTGTCCGAAGTGCTGACGTAGTTTTCATATATTTTTATCAGCTCACCACCGTTGTATATGTCCTCACGGTCTATTCCGAGAAAATGCTCAACTGACTTCTGCTTGTAATTCTCAAGCTTGAGAAGTGCTGATAATGGCTTTATCTGCCTGAAGATATCAATGCTCTCATATGCGTCTAGTGTGTATGGAAGATTGTAGTGTCGGCAGCGTTCGTTAACGTATGGTATATCAAAGCCGTTACTATTGTAACCGCATATTTTGCTGTGCCCGCCGAGAATTTCAAAAAATGAGGCAAGCACTGCAGCTTCCGCCTGCTTATTCTCGGCAAACCACTGCCTGAGGATAAGCTTTTTGTTATCACGATATATTGCACCTATAAGATACAGGTATGTGCTTCTTGAGGAAAAACCCGTTGTCTCTATATCAAACATAACTGTCTCATCATCTATTGCAGGTTCGGGACAAATGATTTCTTTTGCAAATGTCAGCATGTATACCTCCGGAAAACATTTTTAGACTATTATAGTCCAAAATACGCTTAAAATAAAAGAGATTTTGTATATTTTGCTTTATTTTTCTCATTAATTGCGGTAAAATGATATAAGATATTTTTATTCATTAAGGAGAAGAATGCAATGGGAAAGTTGACATTTAAGGGTGGAGTTCATCCTTTCGACGGAAAGGAATTCTCGAAAGACAAGCCTATTAAAGAGCTTCTGCCGGAAGGCGATATGGTATTTCCGCTTTCACAGCACATCGGAGCTCCGGCAGTGCCTGTCGTGGCAAAGGGTGACCATGTCCTTGCGGGACAGCTTATTGCTGAGGCCGGCGGTTTCATTTCAGCCAACATTCACTCATCTGTATCCGGTACCGTTAAGGCTATAGAGCCAAGAACACTTGCTACCGGAGGCAAATGCAATTCAATCATAATTGAGAATGATGGTAAGTATGAAGAAGTAGAGTATGTTAAGACCAAGTTTGAGGATCTTACTAATGATATGATCCGTGAAAAGGTCAAGGCAGCAGGTGTAGTAGGTATGGGTGGTGCCGGTTTCCCGGCTAATGTTAAGATTACACCGAAGGATCCCGAAGCAATAGACTATGTTATTGTTAACGGAGCTGAGTGTGAGCCATATCTTACTTCTGATTACAGAAGACTCCTTGAGGAGCCTGAAAAGGTGGTTATGGGTCTTAAGATTGTCCTTAAGCTGTTTGACAAGGCGCAGGGCGTAATTGCAATCGAGGATAATAAGCCCGAGGCTATAGCTGTAATGGAGAAAGCATGCGCAGGAGAGGACAGAATCTCTGTTAAGGTGATGAAGACAAAGTATCCTCAGGGCGGTGAGCGTTTCCTGATATCAGCAGTGACGGGACGTGAGATTAACTCATCAATGCTTCCGGCCGATGCCGGATGTATTGTGCATAACGTAGATACTGTTACTTCAATCTATTTTGCATGTATAGAAGGATTCCCGCTTACTAAGAGAATCGTTACTGTTACAGGTGACGGAGTTAAGGAGCCACAGAATTTCTATGTATATCTTGGCATGAATTTCAGACAGCTTCTTGACGCGGCAGGTGGTCCTGTAGGTGAACCTGAGAAGTATATATCAGGCGGTCCTATGATGGGATTTGCAATGTATTCACTTGATGTTCCTGTGGTTAAGGGAAGCTCATCACTGCTTGTGCTTCAGAAGGATCCTGTTAAGGATCTCAAGGCTTCAGCATGTATCCGCTGCGGTAAGTGCGGAGAGGCATGCCCTGAGCATCTTCTTCCTGCAAAGCTTGCAGTACTTGCATCAAAAGGCAGAATTGAAGAGTTTGAGAAGCTTGACGGTGTTGAGTGTGTAGAGTGCGGAAGCTGTTCATTCACATGTCCGGCGAAGAGACCTCTTGCACAGTACATTAAGTCAATGCGTAAGCAGGTTCTTGCCAACCGCAGAAAGAAAAAATAACGGAAAGGTGGATATACAACAGTGAGCGATTTATTTAGTGTTTCAACATCACCTCATGTGCGCAGCAGCCAGACGACATCTTCAATTATGCTTGATGTACTTATTGCGCTGATACCTGCAAGCGTATTTGGTGTATATAATTTTGGACTTGGTGCACTTGCAAGAATAATTATAAGTATTGCAGCATGTGTAGCCATAGAAGCAATTTATGAGTATTTTATGCATAAGGAGATTACTGTAGGCGATTTCAGTGCGGCAGTAACAGGTCTCCTTCTTGCACTTAATGTTCCGGTAACACTTCCAATCGGAATGCTTATCATAGGTGATGCATTTGCAATAATCATCGTTAAGATGCTTTTCGGCGGACTCGGACAGAACTTCATGAACCCTGCGCTTGGTGCGAGATGTTTCCTTTTCATCTCATTTGCAAAGTGGATGTCTGATTTTGCAACAGATGCATATACAGGTCCTACGCCTCTTGCAATCCTTAAGGGAGGAGAAGAAGCAGCAGGACTTGCACAGCCGGAGCTTCTTAATATGTTCCTTGGTTCTACGGCCGGTACAATCGGTGAGACTTCAGCACTTGCAATCCTTATAGGTGCTATATATCTCCTTGTTAAGAAGATTATAAGCCCGAGAATACCTGTAGCTTACATAGCTTCATTTGCAGTATTCATACTTATCTTTGCACCGGGACATCAGTTTGATTTTATGTATATGCTTAAGGAGATCTGCGGCGGCGGTCTTATGCTTGGAGCATTCTTCATGGCAACTGATTATGTTACATCACCTATTACACCTAACGGCAAGATTGTATTCGGTATAATCCTTGGTATCCTTACAGGCCTGTTCAGAATGTTCGGTGCCAATGCAGAAGGTGTTTCGTTTGCAATTATCTTTGGCAACCTTCTTGTACCGCTTATCGAGAAGGTAACTGTTCCGAAGTCATTCGGTAAGAAGCCGGAAAAGGAGGCAAAGTAATCATGAATATGAAAGCTATTATAAAAGATGCACTGATTTTATTTGCGATTACACTTATTGCCGGACTGGCACTTGGATTTGTACATAAGATAACAGAGGCTCCTATAGCAAAGGTTCAGGAGCAGGCAAAGCAGGATGCATACCGTAATGTATTTGAGGGTGCTGATGAGTTCAAGGCACTTGAATCGGTACCGGCTGATAATTATGCATCAGTTCTTGCGGCAGCAGGAATCGAGAAAGACGAGATTTCAGATGTAGTTGCAGCAATGAAGGGTGGCAGCTATCAGGGACTTGTTGTTACTGTAATTGCTAATGACGGATACGGCGGAGATATCAAGTTTTCAGTAGGTATCCGGAAAGACGGAACAGTCAACGGAATATCAATTCTTTCAATCGGCGAGACAGCAGGACTTGGTATGAAGGCTAAGGAAGAGAAGTTCCAGTCTAACTTTAAGAATAAGAAGGCATCACAGTTTGTTGTAACCAAGAGCGGTGCAGCAAAGGATGGCGATGTTGATGCAATAAGCGGTGCAACAATTACATCTAAGGCAGTTACCAAGGGTGTTAACAGTGCACTTGCAGTATTTGAGAATCTTACAAAAGAGGGTATTAAGCTGACAGGAGGTGTTTCTGTTGAATAAGTGTATTGAACGACTTTATAATGGTATAATCAAAGAGAACCCGACACTTGTACTCATTCTTGGCATGTGTCCTACTCTTGCGGTAACAACATCAGCAATCAACGGTATGGGAATGGGACTTACAACAACGGCAGTTCTTGTAATGTCAAACTTCATGATTTCCCTCCTCAGAAAAATCATACCTGACAAGGTAAGAATGCCGGCGTACATAGTTATCGTTGCATCATTTGTTACAGTTATACAGATGCTTCTTGAAGGATATCTTCCTTCACTTAATGAGTCACTCGGGGTATATATTCCTCTTATCGTAGTTAACTGTATTATTCTTGGACGTGCTGAGAGCTATGCTTCTAAGAATCCTGTAGTTCCATCAATCTTTGACGGACTTGGAATGGGTCTTGGATTCACATTATCGCTTACTATTCTCGGTGCATTAAGAGAGATTCTCGGTGCAGGAACATTCTTCGGACTTACGGTATATACCGAGGAATTAATGCCACCTGTAAGCATAATGGTACTTGCACCCGGTGCATTCTTTGTACTCGCAATGGTAATCGCCGTGCGTAACAAGATTATCAGAGGCAGGAAGACTGCGGCTGAGGCAGGATGCGATAAGATAGACTGCGGACACTGCGGTAATACTGCATGTGCCGGACATAAGACAGGCAGCGCCGAATAATAGACAGAAGGCTGTAATAAGCCAAATAAATGGAGGTAAACATGAATCTGATTATCATAGCAATCAGTGCAGCACTCGTTAATAATGTTGTGTTGAGCCAGTTCCTTGGTCTGTGTCCGTTCCTCGGTGTATCTAAGCAGACAAAGACGGCAGCCAGCATGGGTGTTGCAGTTATATTTGTAATTGCAATATCATCTGCATGTTCTAATTTAATTTATAAGTTTATTCTTATACCTACAGGTATGGAATATCTTCAGACAATTGTATTTATTCTTGTAATTGCAGCACTTGTTCAGTTTGTTGAGATGTTCCTTAAGAAGTCAAGTCCGGCACTGTATTCGGCACTTGGTGTGTATCTTCCACTGATTACTACTAACTGTGCAGTACTTGGTGTTGCACTTAACAGTGTATCTTATGGTTACAGTTTCATTGAGACTGTAGTATACGGCGTATCAACAGCAATCGGCTTTACAATTGCAATTGTACTTATGGCCGGTATCCGCGAACGTATTGCTGATAATGATGTCCCTGAGAGCTTCAAGGGAATGCCGATTGTTCTGCTTACAGCAGGACTTATGTCAATAGCATTTGTCGGATTTTCAGGACTTGTCTAAGGAGGATATGATATGAGTGGAATTATTATAGCTGCCGCAGTTGTCGGCATAACAGGAATTCTTATCGGTATCTTCCTTGGTGTTGCAGGAGATAAGTTTAAGGTCGAGGTTGATCAGAAGGAAGTTGATATACGTGCAGAACTTCCGGGCAATAACTGTGGCGGATGCGGTTATGCGGGATGTGACGGACTTGCAGCGGCAATAGCAAAGGGAGAGGCTCCTGTTAATGCATGCCCTGTCGGTGGAGCACCTGTAGGCGCTAAGATTGCAGCAATAATGGGAACTGAAGTTGCTGACAGCAAGCGCATGACAGCATTCGTTAAGTGTGCAGGTGACTGTAACAAAGCAAAAGAGAACTACTACTATTCAGGAGTTAAGGAATGTACCCAGATGCCATTTGTACCTAATGGCGGTTCAAAGGCATGTACATATGGATGTATGGGATACGGCTCATGTGTAAAGGCATGTGAGTTTGATGCAATTCATGTAGTGGATGGAATAGCAGTAGTAGATAAGGAAAAATGTAAGGCATGCGGTAAGTGTGTTGCGACATGCCCAAGGAATCTTATCGAACTTATTCCTTACGATGCACCGCTTACTGTTAACTGTGCATCAAAGGATAAGGGCAAGGATGTAATGGCAGTATGTTCAACGGGATGTATCGGATGTATGCTTTGTACAAAGCAGTGTGAATTCGGTGCAATCACTGTAGAGAACAACATAGCACATATCGATTATGATAAGTGTACAGGATGCGGCAAGTGTGCCGAGAAGTGTCCTAAGAAGATTATAACAAGACATAACAACTAGTTTTAATGGAAAGAAAGTAGAAAAATGAGATTAAAAAGATTTTTAAACAGTAAAATGGCAAAATCTGTTATGGCAGTTACTCTTGCAGGAGTTATCACAGCGGCATGTGTAGCTGTCGGTTCAGACAGTATTAACAGTAACAGTACAGATATCAATGCACAGAATATACAGACTGTAACAGCAGGTGCGGATTCATATGTGGCTGATGAGACATCACAGATGACCGGCAGCGATGCTAAGGGTGCATTTACAACAGAAGACCTCGGAATCAGTGCTTCGGATTATACTGATGATGAGCAGATAGCGAAGGCAGCTGATACAATTGCCAATGCAGATGCACAGAATATTGTTAATACCCAGTTTGAACTTATTCCTGTAGAAAAGCTTGCAATTACGGCTGACACATCTTCTGAGAACGAAGTAATGGGAGGCAGGAAGGAATATATTGATAATGGAGGAGCTAAGCAGTCTGCGGCAGTTAAGTTTGCTGAGACACCAATGTACGTGTATGGTGTTGATGTATCTAAGTGGCAGGGCGATATTAACTGGGCAGCAGCCAAAGCGTCAGGAATCTCATTTGCAATGATTAAATGTGCAGGAAGAAGTACAGGTGACGGATCACTTTATATAGACCCTTACTTCGTACAGAATATTCAGGCGGCACAGTCTGTAGGTATTCAGTGCGGCGTGTACTTCTTCTCACAGGCAACTAATATTGTAGAGGCATATGAAGAAGCATGCCTTACGGTTCAGCTTTGCCAGCAGTACAATATTACATATCCGGTAGCATTTGATTGGGAGTCAGCAAGTGATTACAGAGTTGCACTTGTGCCACAGAACCAGCTGACAATGAACATGATTGCAGCTACATTCTGTAACACTGTTGCAAGCTACGGATATACACCTATGGTATATGCATGCAAGAATGATCTTTATAATACATTTGAGCCTGCGTCACTCAGTGCATCATATAAGATCTGGATGGCTAATTATTATAATGATTATTATTACACAAGCAATATCTACATGTTCGAGAGACCGCTTCCTGCGACATCATTCACATATCAGATGTGGCAGTTTGGTGTAACCAATGCAATCCCGGGATTCAATGGTTATGTAGATATGGATCTTGGTTTCTTCTATTACATGCCAACAGTGGCTGCAACAAGCTTCCAGCTTACGGTTACGCAAAAGGAGATATCTACAACATTCGGTTCTCCGGTTAATCTGCTTGACGGCGTAATAGCAGTAAGCTCAGCAGGTATCGATGCAACACCGTTTGTTACATATCTCATATCAGATGTTAACGGACAGCTTGTGACAGAAGACTATGCATATGCTAATGTCGGTATATATGCGGTAACATATACACTTACGGATGTGGATGGAACGACTGCATCTGAGCAGGCACTGCTTTATGTATATCCGCCAACAGGTGCATAATTAACGGACTGTGACCGGGCTTTCCGGTCACAGTTTTTTCTTATAAGGCGCAGTAATGGAGGTCAGTATGCAGAATTTTGTATTTAATGCTACAACAGAGATGAATTTTGGTCGCGGACAGATTGAAAAGCTTCCGAAGATACTTGGCAGATATGGCAGAAATGTTCTTATGGTATACGGAATGGGAAGCATAAAGCGCAATGGAATATACGATAAGGTTATGTCGCTTCTTGATGACTTTAATGTATATGAACTTGATGGCGTCACACCGAATCCAAGAATAGACAAAGTACGTGAAGGTGTAATGATATGCCGGAACTATCATATAGACGTTGTACTTGCAGTTGGCGGCGGAAGTACGATAGATTGCAGCAAAGCAATAGCCGGGGCATATTATTATGATGGTGACGCCTGGGATATTGTAATGGATAATTCGAGAATCACTGATGTACTTCCCATAGTAGCTGTACTGACAGCAGCGGCTACAGGTTCAGAGATGAACAAGAATGCTGTGATATCCAATCCGGAAAGACATGAAAAGATAGGAACATCCAGCCTTAAGTTTATTCCGAGAGCTGCAATATGTGACCCGGAATATACATATGGTGTGTCAAAGTTCCAGACTGCTGCAGGAACGGCAGATATAATGTCGCATGTATTTGAAAACTACTTTAAGAGCGAAAAAGGTACATATATACAGGACAGATTTGGCGAAGGTATTATTGAAGCATGTCTCAAATATTGTCCGAGAGCAATGGAAGACCCGTGCGACTATGATGCAAGGGCTAACCTTATGTGGGCAAGCAGCATGGCACTTAACGGACTTATAGGTTGTGGCAAAGGTTCGCAGTCATGGTCATGCCACCCTATAGAACATGAGCTCAGTGCATTTTATGATATAACACATGGAGCAGGCCTTGCAATTGTAACTCCAAAGTGGATGCGTCACATACTTAATGAAAAGACAGCGAGAAGATTCAAAAAATATACGCGTAATGTATTTCATGTGCAGGATACAGGAGATGATTACGAGATGGCAGAGATTGGGATTGACAAAACGGAGCAGTTCTTCAAAGACATAGGACTGCCGTCAACACTGTCAGAGCTTGGAATAGATGACAGTAAAATACAGGTCATGGCACACAATGCTGTTATACATGGCAGACTGGATAATGCATATGTGCCGCTCGATGACATGGATGTAGAGAAGATTTTGAGGGCATGTTTGTAAGTTAGGGTAAGACACTTTGTGAAATATGTCTAAAAATGTCATATTAATTATATAGATATGTAACAAAGTGTTTATTGCTGAATACTGAATAAAAAACATGCGGAAACTCTGTTGACACGGCACTTCTGATTATGTAATATAATCACATAAACAAAAGCACATAAGAGCATTTCCCCAAGGCTCTTGACTATATATTGTTCCCCTCGCAAAAAGATGAAGTCCCCTATAAACTTCATCTTTTTCATTTGCGTAAAATTCCATCTGGTATTATAAATATTATTAAAACTGGCATTTTACATGTTGCCACATTTGCTATAAGATGTCTGCATACATGATACAAGATTTGCATTTATCTGCAGACTTGGCATGCCCGGAGGTGTGGGCAGAAATGGAGGAAAACATGGAAAAGAACAAAAAGTACATTCCACTTATAGTGGGAGCAGTAGTCACAATTGCCGGAATAATAGCAGACGTGATTACTTACGAGGCGGGCAATTATAAGAATGCGCCATATGCATATTCGCTTATTGCAACATTTGCAGGTATTACAATCATTATTGCCGGACTTATAACTGCATTTAAGAAAGAACAGAGCCGGAACATAACCAACACTACAGTATTGGCACAGGCTGCATTGTGTGCGGCATTAAGTTATGTAGGATGTACATATTTTAAGATACAGATACCGGTTGCAGGAACAGAGGGAACGATGTTTCATTTTGGTAACGTGTTCTGCGTACTCGCAGCATTGCTTATCGGTGGCTTCTGGGGTGGAATGGCAGGAGCGGTTGGAATGTCAATAAGCGATATTCTCTCAGGAATATATATTACAACAGCACCGAAGACATTTGTCCTTAAGCTTTGCATTGGTCTTATTACAGGATTTGTTGCTCATAAATTGTTCAGAATATCAAAGCCGAATGACAAGGGACATGGCTACACGGTTGCGGCTACAGTTGTATCAGCAGCAGCAGGAATGATATTCAACATAATAGCAGAGCCATTCGTAGGCTATTTCTATAAGACATATCTGTATGGACTGCCTCAGGATCTTGCTAAGACACTTGCCAAGATTAACGGACTGACAACAACAGTCAACGCTGTTGTGGCAGTGGTGGCTGCATCAATTATATATCTTGCATTAAGACCGGTTATGAGAAAAGCCGGACTCTTAAGAGAGATAGATTAATAATAAAATAATTCAAAAAAGACATCCGGTTGTATCCCGCTATATGAGAGAAACCGAATGTCTTTTTTATTATGGCATGTAAGGCATAGACCGTATTGCCTGACATTTTGAACTTAAGCTGTTATTGTAGTACCTGTACGTCCGGCAAGACCGTCCTTTGCATGCTCAAGGCTGCATATTATTGCCTTGCGGTCAGGGTCTGCTGTTACAAAACGTATTGCTGCATCAACCTTAGGGAAAGTTGTTTTAGCAGGGAAGTGACCTGCCTTAATATACTGATGAAGTTCTCTTGCAGATACAGTATCAAATACCTTCTCGTTAGGAGTACCTTTTTCTATAGTAAGCTTATCATAAGCTGTAAGGAAAAGAAGTACGTCAGCGTTAACAAGCTCAGCAAGCTTCGCAGCTGTGTAATCCTTCTCGATAATAGCGCTGGCTCCTTTAAGCTTAGTACCCTGTTGAAGAACAGGGATACCACCGCCGCCGCCTGCGATAACAACCTGACCTGCATCAACAAGAGCCCTTACGGCATCTATCTCGTAAATATCTATTGGCATTGGAGATGCTATTATACGACGATACCTGCCATCTTCTTCGACTACATAATTACCTTTGGCTTCTTCGGCGTCAGCCT
>ULUO01008248.1_pt1 | contig 10325 bp, 5 predicted proteins | sample 1958611 | NCBI WGS metagenome assembly ULUO01 (sample SAMEA4835762, study PRJEB28245) | human gut metagenome | biome: gut microbiome; material: fecal sample | place: Denmark | collected 2008
GCCCGCTCCAACATGCGTTTCATAACGCTGTCGTAGCCGCCATAACGTATGCGGCTCACATAAACCACCTCGTCGCTCGCGGCTATCAGGGGATATACCCGTACGGCATCGTCACGTATGACACACCTTCCGGGAGTGCGGGTCCAGCAGCCGAAGCACCCCACGCAGGGGGCGATCTTCAGCGCCGACAGATCAACATATTCGAAATCGCGCCCGACAGGGACACTCGTCAGGGCGCGGTCGCTAAGTACCAGTCTCATAATCTCATGTGTTTATTCACGTGGGACAAATGTCATACCACAAGATAACGCATCGCAACACCCGTTTAGTACATACGCCGCGGGGCGGCCTGTCGACCCTTAAGGTCGCAAGCCGCCCCGCATGCCGCCGAAGAGGGCACCGCTACCATACCGAACTCTAAAAGTCGTTCATGGCCATGATACGCTTGTACTCGGTGGGGATGACCTTGATGAACTGCTTCGAATAGACATCCCAAGCGTCGATCATCTCCTTTGCCAGCTGGCTGCCCGTGTAGTACATATGGGCGCTGATGAGCGTATGCAGCTCCTTCAGGTCGGCCTCCGTCTCCACAAGCGATAACTCCACAAGCTCCATGTTGCAGTAATAGTCGAAGTCGCCATCCTTGTTCCAGACGTATGCTACGCCGCCGCTCATACCTGCGGCGAAGTTACGTCCCGTCGTACCGAGCACGACGACACGTCCTCCGGTCATATACTCGCAGCAGTGGTCACCCACGCCCTCGACTACAGCCACGGCACCACTGTTACGCACACAGAAACGCTCGCCCACAACACCGTTGACGTAGAGTTCGCCCTCCGTTGCGCCATACATCAGCGTATTGCCGGCAATGATATTGGCTTCGTGGCGGAAGGTCGAGCCGTCGGGCGGCGTCACGATGATACGGCCGCCGGAGAGCGACTTGCCCAGATAGTCATTGGCATCGCCCTTCAAACGGAACGTCACGCCGTGGCAGAGGAACGCGCCGAAACTCTGACCTGCCGACCCCTTGAATGTGATCTGCACCGTATCTTCTGGAAGGCCCTCGCCACCGTAGCGGCGGGTAATGTATCCCGACAGCATGGCCCCGACCGAACGGTCCGTGTTGTGTATCGGGAAACTCAGCTGCGCCGGCATCTTCGAATCGATGGCGGGCGAGAGCAGCGATATGAGCATGCGGTCCAGAACCGAATCTATCTTGTGATCCTGCACCTCGCAGCAGCGAACGGCATTGACGGCCGACTCGGCGGGACGGTACAATATCTTAGAGAGGTCAACCTTCGAGAGACGATCCGTGGCGGGATAGCTGCGCGGCGTGAGCAGATCCGTACGGCCGATGATATCGTCCAGACACGTGAATCCCATCTCGGCCAGATGCTCGCGCACATCCTCGGCCAAGAAACGGAAGAAGTTGACCAGATGCAGGTGGCTGCCCTCGAAACGCTTCACCAGTTCGGGGTTCTGCGTCGCCACGCCCATCGGGCAGGTGTTAAGGTGGCACTTGCGGATCATCTTGCAGCCGAGCACGATCAATGCGCTGGTGGCAAATCCGTACTCTTCTGCTCCGAGCAGCGCGCTGATGATGATATCGCGGCCCGTCTTGAGCTGACCGTCAACCTGCAGCGACACCTTGCCGCGCAGATTGTTCAGCACGAGCGTCTGCTGCACCTCCGCCAGACCTATCTCGGGCGGCAGGCCGGCATGCTTGATCGAACTCATGGGGCTGGCGCCCGTACCGCCGTCACATCCGCTGATGAGGATCATGTCGGCCTTGGCCTTGGCGACGCCCGCGGCGATGGTGCCGATACCACCTTCTGATACCAACTTGACGCTGATGCGGGCATCGGGATTGACATTCTTCAGGTCGAAGATCAACTGCGACAGATCCTCGATCGAGTAGATATCGTGGTGAGGCGGGGGCGAGATGAGCGATATGCCGGGCAGCGAGTGACGCGTACGCGCTATCACCTCGTTGACCTTGAATCCGGGCAGCTGGCCGCCCTCTCCGGGCTTGGCGCCCTGCGCCACCTTGATCTGTATCTCGTCGGCATTGACCAGATACTCAGCATTGACGCCGAAACGCGCCGAGGCAACCTGCTTGATGGCGCTGCGCGACGACGTGCCGTCGGCATTGGGCTTGTAACGTGCCGGATCCTCGCCGCCCTCGCCCGTATTGCTCTTGCCGCCGATCATATTCATGGCCTTGGCCAGAGCCTCGTGCGCCAGAGCGTTGATCGACCCGAACGACATGGCCCCCGTAGCGAAACGGTGCATGATCGACTCTACGGGCTCGACCTTCGATATGTCGATCGGATTGCGCTTGATCTCCAGCATGTCGCGGATGAAGATCGGGCGCTCCTTCTCGTCAACAAGGCGCGTGTACTCCTTGAACTTGGCGTAGTCGCCCGTGCGTGTCGCCGCCTGAAGCGCCGCCACAACCTGCGGGTTCCACGCATGCGTGATACCGCCCTTACGGTATGCATACTCGCCCGAGGGCTGCAACAGCGTCTCGGAATCGGCATCTGCAGCAAAGGCCGCACTGTGGTTCTTCAGCAGGTCGGAGGTGATATCCTCCAGATCGGAGCCTCCGATCGACGAGGTGATGCCGCTGAAATATTTGTCGAGGAACGCCTTCGACAGACCCACAGCCTCGAATATCTTGGCGCCGCGGTAACTGCGGATGGTCGAGATACCCATCTTCGAGATGATCTTCAGCATACCCTTGTTCACAGCCTTCACGTAACGTTTCTCGGCCGTGTCGTAATCGAGCTGCAGCTCCTTGCGCTTGACCAGATCGTCCAGCACGGCAAAGGCCATATAGGGATTGACAGCGCTGGCACCGAATCCGATCAGAAGGGCGATATGCATCACCTCGCGCGCCTCGGCCGTCTCGACGATAAGGGCTATCTGCGCACGCTTGCGCACGTTTATCAGATAGTGGTGTACGGCCGACAGGGCCAGCAGCGACGGAATGGGGGCATGCTCGACATCGACGCCGCGGTCACTCAGCACGACATAGTTGATGCCGTCGTCGACCGCCTTCTCGGCCATGCGGCACAACTCCTCGACGGCCGCCTCGACGCCCTCGGCACCGCGCGACGGATCGAACAGCATGGGCAGCGACTGAGTGTTGAAACCCTTGTAGCGAAGGTTGCACAATATGTCGAGTTCCGTATTCGATATGACGGGGCTCGGCAACTTAACCACCTTGCAGTGCTTCTCCGAGGGGTGGAGTATATTGCCGCCCACGGCACCGATGTAGCTCGATATCGACATCACGAGCTCCTCGCGCAAGGGATCCACGGGCGGGTTCGTCACCTGTGCGAACTGTTGCCGGAAGTAGTTGAACAGCGGCTGCGGACGCGACGAGAGTACCGCCAGCGGCGTATCGTCACCCATCGAACCGATAGGCTCGGCCGCATCGCGGCTCATCGGAAGGATTATGCGGTCGACATCCTCACGGCTGTATCCGAAGGCGCGCATCTGACGCTCCAGATCGGGCAGCGAGTGCACCACATGGCGGCCCGACGATATCTGACTCAGGATGACACGGTTCTTGCGCAGCCACTCCATATATGGATGCTCGCGTGCCAGCGCCTCCTTGATCTCGGGATCGTACTGTATGGTTCCCGTCTGGGTATCGATCATGAGTATCTTCCCCGGACGCAGACGACCCTTCTCGCGCACCTGCGACGCCTCGATATCGAGTACGCCCATCTCCGAGGCTACGACCATCATGTTGTCCTTGGTGATGAAGTAGCGTGCCGGACGCAGGCCGTTTCGGTCGAGCATACCGCCCGCATAACGTCCGTCCGAGAAGAGCAGCGTCGCCGGGCCGTCCCACGGCTCCATGAAGATACTGTGATACTCGTAAAATGCCTTCAACTCACCCGAGATGGGGTTCTTGTCGTTATAGCTCTCGGGCACCAGCATCGAGAGCGCATGCGGCAGGCTCATGCCGCTCACCACGAAGAACTCCAGAACGTTGTCCAACGTGGCGCTGTCGCTCATGTCGGGCTGCACGATGGGATAGACATCCTGCATGTTGCCGAAGCCCTCGACGTTGAACAGCGCCTCGCGCGTGATCATCCAGCTGCGGTTGCCCTTGATGGTGTTGATCTCGCCGTTGTGCCCGAGCAGACGGAACGGCTGCGCCAGATGCCACTTGGGGAAGGTGTTGGTCGAGAATCGCGAGTGTACCAGTGCCAATCCGCTCGTAAAATAGGGATTTATCAGATCGGTGAAGTAGTATCGCAGCTGCATGCTCGACAGCATGCCCTTATAGATAAGCGTACGCGTCGACAGACTCACAACATATACCTGCTCCTTGTCGTGCAGTTCGTGCGAGGCTATCACCGCATGCTCGATCTTGCGGCGCGCAACATATATACGTTTCTCGAACGACTCCAGATCCGATGCCGCGGCACCTCCCGTATCGCATACGAATATCTGCTTTATGGCCGGCTCCGTCTCCCGCGCCGCATCTCCCAGAATATCACTGTTGACGGGGACGTTGCGCACGTGTGTCAGCGACAGACCCTCGGATTCGATCTGGTCACGTATAATACTGAGCGTCAGCTCCTGCTGCTGCCTGTCTTTCGACATGAACACCATACCCGTGGCATAACGTCCCTTCTCGGGAACGGGAATACCCTGCAGGAGAATGAACTCGTGCGGTATCTGCACCATGATGCCGGCACCGTCACCAGTCTTGTTGTCGGCACCCTCGGCCCCGCGGTGCGCCATGTGCTCGAGAACCTGAAGGGCATTTTCAACCACCTCGTGCGATTTGCGCCCGTCGATATGCGCCACAAGTCCGACACCGCACCCGTCCTTCTCGTTGTGCGGATCATAAAGGCCCTGCGCCTGCGGAGCCCTATGGTTCGTTCCGATATTCTTTGCCATGGTTACTCTGTTTTATGAAGGTTTGATTCTATACGATGCTTGCGATCCTCCGTGACGGCCTCCCCTCATTTAGCCGCCGTCTGCATACGTCATTCGGGGCCTGCCGGACAACAACGCCACATCTGTCGCCGCCACACTGCCGGCACACATCCCGCCGCTATGCAACAGATGCCGCCGACGGCTCCGATTCCGCACCGGAGGTTACGGATGCAAAGTTAATAAAAATTATCAAAAAGCGTATATCCAACCATCCTTACGCAACGGCGAATACGCTCACCCAAGCCGCAAAACAAATCATATATCGTTGATTGAAAATATAATAAGTATACGAAAATATTTTTATATTTTTTTACAATATTTGATTCGCGCCTACCGAAACAACATTTTTATGCAACAATATGCAGCCAGCGGCTTATGCCGCTTCAAGACCCATGACACATCGTAACCGCCCAACGCCCGTCTCCATAGCACGATACGAAATGTACACCATGTCCGACAATTTTCACATGATATGCACTCGACAAAATACCTCCGCACGGACACAGGAAGGCCTCGCCGCCGCAACTTCCAAAGGTTGTCACGGCGCGAGGCCATAAAATTCATACCGACGGTCTACTCCTCTCCGAGAGGTACCACCGTAACCTTGACGCCCTGCTCCTGCATCGCCTCGATCATCTTGCGCGGTGTGCCCGAGTCGGTTATGACCATGTCGACCTCCCCCACATCGCATATCTTACTGAAGCCGCGCCGTCCGAACTTCGACGAATCGGCCAGAACAATGGTCTTGGTCGCAGCGTCGATCATGGCACGGTTGAGTATCGCCTCCTGAAGGTGCGTCGTCGAGAGTCCGTAGACGGGGTCTATGCCGTCAACGCCCAAAAAGAGTTTGCTGCACGCAAAGTTCTCCAACATGCGCACGGCATATTCGCTCACCACCGACGCCGACGAATGGCGTATGATACCGCCCAGCTGTATGATCTCGATATCGGGTTTGTCCAACAGCTCCATCGCCACGTTCATCGCCGACGTTATCACCGTCATGCGCATGTTGCCTATGCAGCTGGCAAAGGCCTGTACGGTCGTTCCCGAGGCTATCATCAACGCATCCTGCGGCGCGAGCAGCTCCACGGCCTTCAGGCCGATGCGGTGCTTGGCTTCGGGGTGAAGCTTCTCCTTCTCCGAGACCTTGCGCGTAGCGATATACGGGTCGGCCATGATGGCGCCACCGTGTGTACGGTACAAAAGGTTCTTCTCCTCCAGAAGGTCGAGATCCTTGCGTATGGTCACGGCCGACACCTTCAGCCGCACACTCAGATCGGCCACATCGACACGCCCCGCCTCGCGCAGCATGTCAAGGATAGTCTTATGTCTTTCGGATAGTGTCATGATCGTATCGTCATGTTTAAGCAAACATCATAATTTGGATTCTTGGTCACAGGCCTCGTCAGAATATCAGGCAGTACAGCCCTGCCGCAAGCAGACCGCCCGCGACGGGCCCCACAACAGGCACCCACGCGTAGGCCCAATCGCTCGGGCCTTTGCCCTTGATCGGCAGCAACGCATGCGCCACACGCGGCGAGAGGTCTCGCGCCGGATTGATCGCATATCCCGTGGTGCCGCCGAGCGACATGCCCAGCGCAACGATCAGCATGGCCACGGGGAATGCCCCCAGTGCGCCCATACCCATCTCGGGAGTGTTGCCCTCGGTTGCAAGCGCCAAAATTACGAATACGAGCACGAAAGTGCCCAACAATTCGCTGAAGAGATTGCGGCCGTAGTTGCGTATGGCCGGAGCCGTACAGAATGTGCCCAACTTGGCAGCGGCATCGTCCGTAGCATCATAGTGATCCTTGTAGAAGGCATAGACAAGCACCGCGCCCACAAATCCGCCCAGCATCTGCGCCACGATATATGGCACCACAAGGTTCCAACCGAATGTACCCGCGGCGGCCAGTCCCAACGTCACGGCGGGGTTGAGATGTGCGCCCGAATAGGGACCGGCAATGAATACTCCGAGCATGACGGCCAGACCCCATGCGATGGTTATGACCACCCAGCCGCCATTCTCACCCTTCGACTTACGCAAGACGTTCGAAGCAACGACGCCGTCTCCGAAGAGCACCAGTACGGCCGTGCCGATAAATTCGAACAGGCATTTAACAAAGATTTCGTTCATATAGGTTCAGGTTTCAGGTTCGCTTGAAATGCCGGTATGAGCCGGGCCGCAGTACGACCCGGCCCAACGTCCGGCCGAGATGTCATCCCGCTCTATTTGGTATAGCTGCTCAGCGTACGCTTTACGGCATCCTCCCAGCCGTCCCGGGCCTTAGATATGGCCGTCTCGTCCCACGTCGGCTCGAAGATACGGTCGACATGCCACTGCTTGCGTATCTGCTCCACACTCGACCAGTAACCGACGGCCAATCCGGCCAGATAGGCCGCACCCAGCGCCGTGGTCTCAACCACACGTGGACGGATGACACGCGTGCCGAGAATATCGGCTTGGAACTGCATAAGCAGATTGTTGCGCGAGGCGCCGCCGTCGACCTTAAGCTCACGCAGCGGCAGACCCGCATCGCGCGACATGGCAGCCGTGATATCCATCGTCTGGAAGGCTATACCCTCGAGGGCGGCACGCGCTATATGCGCCGTGGTGGTGCCGCGGCTGATACCGACGATCGTACCGCGGGCATACTGGTCCCACCACGGGGCTCCCAGACCCGTCAGCGCCGGCACGAAATAGACACCGTTGGTATCGGGCACACGCGAAGCCAGCTCCTCAACCTCGGACGATGATTTGATCACGCCCAGACCGTCACGCAGCCACTGCACGACCGAACCGCCGACAAAGATGCTCCCCTCGAGCGCATAGTTCACCTTGTCGCCGATCTTCCACGCAACGGTGGTGATGAGGTTGTTCTGCGAGATGATGGGTTTGTCACCGCTGTTCATCAGCAGGAAACAGCCCGTGCCGTAGGTGTTCTTCACCATTCCCGGCTCGATGCACATCTGTCCGAACAGGGCGGCCTGCTGATCGCCCGCAATACCGGCAATAGGCACCTTGTGAGCGAAGATCGTAGTCTTCGTATGGCCGTAGATCTCGCTCGACGAACGCACCTCGGGCATCATCGAACGCGGTATGTCGAACATCTTCAACAACTCGTCGTCCCACTGCAGCGTATTGATGTTGAAGAGCATCGTACGCGAGGCGTTGCTCACGTCCGTAACGTGCACCTCACCGCGCGTAAGACGCCATATAAGCCACGTATCGACAGTACCGAACAGCAGTTTGCCCTTGTTGGCACGCTCGCGCGCACCCGGCACGTTGTCCAGAATCCACTTGATCTTCGTAGCGCTGAAGTAGGCGTCGATAATGAGGCCCGTCTTGCGGCGTATCATCTCCGTTACGCCCTCGCTCTTGAGTTTGTCGCAATAGTCCGACGTACGGCGATCCTGCCATACGATGGCATTGTAGATCGGCTCCTCGGTATCCGAATCCCACACGATCGTCGTCTCGCGCTGGTTCGTGATGCCGATACCGGCAATGTTGAGTCCGTTTATGTCCAGTGTGGTGATGGCCTCGGCTATAACCGACGCCTGCGACGACCATATCTCGTGCGGGTCGTGCTCGACCCAGCCCGAGCGCGGAAATATCTGTCGAAACTCCTTCTGCGCCACGGCACACGTAGCGCCCGTCTCGTCGAATACGATGGCACGCGAACTGCTCGTGCCTTGATCCAGAGCAAGAATATACTGTTTCATTTGAGGTTAGTTGTGTATTTGTGTTTCTATTAAGGTTCTTTTACATATCGGCGGCAGACATCACACTGCGGCCGCCCCGTCACGGCATCCGCCCGTCACGATATCGCATCGTGACAGCATGCCGCCACACTCACCGTCAAGCCAGACGCGAGGCCAGAATCGACAGAGGATGCTCGCAGCGCTTCGAGGTCGACATCTCGATCTGCCACTTGCAGGTCTCGCAGTCGGTGGCGACCAGATCGGCACCCGAAGCCTCGATCTGACGGAACAGAGGCTCGCCCACGGCCTGTGAAGTTTGATAGTTCTCCTTCTTGAATCCGTATGTACCGGCTATGCCGCAGCACTGCGAATCGAGTACCGTGACCTCAACGCCGGGGATCATGCGCAGCAGCTCGATCGAGTAGTACGCCCACCCCATCTTCTCCATGTGGCAGGGGGTGTGGTAGGCCACGCGCAGCGGCCCGACATCCTCGCGGAAACGCAGTTTTGCGCCCTGCTCGTTGATCAGGCGGTAGATATATCGCGTCGCCAGCTCCACATGGTCGCGTACGTCGCCGTTCTCCAGATCGAGCAGATGGGGATACTCGTCGCGTATGGTGAAGGTGCAGGTCGACGAGGTGGTTATGATGTCGCGCCCGTCGCCCTTGACAGCCGTACGGATCGACTCCATATTCGTGCGAGCTTGACGCTTGGCCTGAGAGTAGAGGCCGTTCGATATGAGAGCCACACCGCAGCACTTCTCCTTCTCCAGAAGCCGCACGCCGTAACCCAGCGCATTCATTATACGGATCATATCCTTGCCAAGCTGCGGGTTGTTGTAATTGACGTAGCAGCCGTGGAAATACGAGACCTGACGCTCGAACGACGCCTGCTGCTCCGCCGCGTGACGACGGTACCACGACTCGAATGTTCCGTGCGAGTACTTGGGGAAGATACGGCGGTGGTCGATGCCCATCACCTTGTCCATGATCATACGCACGGGCTTGGTCGCCACGGCCGCATTCACCACCGGCGCCAGAGGCGTGGCAAGCGTACCCACGAGATCGGTGTTGGCAAGGATGTAGTTGCGGATCGAGGTGTTATGCTTGGGGCCGTACTTGATACGCGCCGCCTGTATGATGTCGCCTATGCGCACGTTCGACGGGCAGGCAACCTCACACCGCTTGCAGTTGAGACAGTACTTCAGCGCGCTGTCGAAGAAGTCGGGCTGCTTCAGACGCAGGCGCTCGCCGTCGGGGCCGGCCTGCTTGGGGCCCGGATAGTCGGGATTCACCGCCGCTACGGGACAATAGACCGTACAGATGGTGCACTTGATGCACTGTTCGAAATTGTTTTCGCTGACTGTATTCTGTTGAATGTTCATGATCATTTGCCATTTAGAATCTTGTCCGCAACATATTGAGCCGAGAGCATCGACACGCCGGCGCCGCAGCCCTCCTGCACGGGATGAAATCCCGCGAGCCCGGCACCCGCACAATAGAGGTTTTCGATAGCCTTGCCATCCTTGACAGCATGCAGCCCGCCGTCGGTTTTGACGCCGAAAGCCTGATACCTGTGACGGTCGAAGAAACGCAGCGTGTACCACTTCGAGCGGTCGGCATCGTACACCGTATCCAGACCGAATACCGGCTCCACAACAC
>ULUO01062349.1_pt1 | contig 10263 bp, 11 predicted proteins | sample 1958611 | NCBI WGS metagenome assembly ULUO01 (sample SAMEA4835762, study PRJEB28245) | human gut metagenome | biome: gut microbiome; material: fecal sample | place: Denmark | collected 2008
CCCCTCGAACGTTATCCGCTGCTGCTGATGCGGGAGCGGCTGGACAAAGGGGAAAAACTTACGGCGGAGAACAAAAAAGAGCTGGAGCGGCTGGCGGAAAAATATGACGTTTTTACCCGGATGAAAGGCGACGGCCGCTATGAGATTCTGCTGGCGGAACTGCTTAACCGGGCGGACGAAGTGCCGCCGTCGTTTCTGATTGCCGCCGCGGCGGCCGAAAGCAACTGGGGAACCGCGCGGGAAGTCAGACTCGGCAATGCGCTTTACAAACGGAAGGTATGGTATACGGAAGAGGGAATCAAGCCGCTTGAAGACCCCGACGACAGTTACCGGATCAAAACCTATCCGACGCTGCTGGCAGCAATGGAAGACTATGCGCTGATCTTCAACAGCGACGTAAATTTTGCTCATTTCCGCGATCTCCGGCGGCAGCGCCGCAATCATGACAAGCCGCTGAGGGGCAACGCCATGGCCTACAACATGGTGCGCGGCTCGCCCTTGGAAAATTATGCCGGTCTGATTAGTTATATTATTACCTTTTATGATCTGGTCAATCTGGACGAGGCCGAACTCGGCAGCGTCAACATGTTTTGGAAAAAGAAAGAATAGCCATGCTGAAAATTACCCCGATTTTGTGCCGTGCCGGCAAAATGGACAATTATGCCTATCTTCTGACCGATGAAGCGACCGGCGTGTCGGCGGTGCTCGATCCGTCGGAGGCGGCGCCGGTGATTGCCGAATGCGAAAGGCAGAACGTCCGCCCGGCCTATATTTTTAACAGCCATCATCATTTTGACCATGTTGAGGGCAACCTTGAGGTAAAGGAAAAATACGGGGCGAAGGTGATGGTTGGCGCTTATGACTGCAACCGGATTCCCGGCGCCGACGCAGGCCTTGCGGACGGCGACGTTTTTCGTCTGGGCGAATCGGAAGCGCGGATCATTCGTGCCGACGGCCATGCGACCGGGCATATTTTGTGGTATTTTCCGGCGGACGGGGTCTTGTTTACCGGTGACGTTCTGTTCAACCTTTCCATCGGCGGCCTGTTTGAAGGAACGGTTGAAGAAATGTGGGGCAGCCTGCAGCGGATTAAAAAGCTGCCCGACGACACGCTGTTTTATCCCGGGCATGAATATACCCTTTACGGTCTGAACGGGATTTACGGTCCCGCCGCCGAACGCTACGCGGCCAAGGCCGAAGCCCGGCTGCGCGAAGGTCTGCCGGCGGCGCCGTTTACGCTCGGCGAGGAAAAGGTCTGCAATCCCTATCTGGCCTGCCGCAATTTGGGCGAATTTTACCAAATAATGGGTTCTTAATCTTTTGTTAGCCTTTTGCGGCTAAACTTTCAGACGATAACGTTTTGATTGACGGTAAAAAATTATGATTTACGCTGTGTACGGCTTTGTTGCCGGATTTCTTATTCCCTACATGTCGCGCCGGTTTGCCAAATTTATGCCGGCAACCCCGGCCTATGCGCTTTACCGGCTGGTCAAGCCCAACAAAACCGCGCGCAAAGTGAAATTTTCCACCCGTTACAAGCAGCTTAAGCGCAAATATCTGAGCCGCTCGCTGGTTTACGGCGCGCTTTCGGCGCTGCTTTCGTTGCTGGCCTTTTGGCGGCTGGGAGAAGAGCACCTGTTCTGGTATCTGACTTTCGTCTGGATTTTGCTGCTGCTGGCGGAGATAGATCTGAAAATGCTTCTTTTGCCTGATATTCTGACTATTCCGCTTCTGATCGGCGGTTTCGTGTTTGCCGCGTTTTTCGGCGTCAACGTATCGGCGGAAGAAAGCGCGGCGGCGGCGATGGCCGGTTACGTGCTGCCGGTGGTCGCCACTTTGCTGATGCTGTGGCGGAGCGTGGACGCGTTCGGCGGCGGCGACATCAAGCTGCTTTCGGCAATCGGCGCCTGGCTGGGACTGGAAGGGGTGATTTATACGATTTTGCTGTCGTGTCTGGTCTTCGGGCTGTATTCGGCCGTCCGCCGTCAGCGGGCGGGTGCGTTCGGGCCGTCGCTGTCGGTGTCGGCGGTTATTATTCTGCTGTGGCTGTTTTAACTGAAAAACTTTTAAGAGGGGGCGGAAATGGTGATGAATATTGTTGATGAGCGGAGCAAAGCGAGAAAAGTGGTCGAAGATACCAACTTCGACTATCTGATCATGTTTCTGATCTGTATGGACGCGGTGGTGCTGGGGCTTCTGACGGTCGGTTTTGCCGACGTTAATTTCGTAACCACGCTGTTTTTGCTCGACCGTTTGTGCATGGCGATTTTCATCGTCGAAATGCTGATAAAGATGTATGCCTACGGACCGCGTTTTTTCAAATCGGGCTGGAACGTTTTTGACCTGGTGGTGATTACGGTTTCCTCGCTGCCGGTGGCCAGTTGTCTGATCGTTCTGCGGACTTTCCGCCTGTTCCGTCTGCTGCGTTACGTCAACCGTTTTAAACCGATGAAGAACATCATCAATATTTTTTTGATGATTTTGCCGAATTTTGCGGCGATGGCGGCGGTGCTCGGCGTGTTTATGTACGTGTTCGGGATTTTGGCGGTCAGCCTGTTCGGCGATGTGTTCGTCGAGTTTGCCGAGCTGCCGTCGGCGTTGTTTGCGCTGGTTCAGGCTTTCAGTCCCGACAGCGGCATCATACGGCCGGTGATGGCGGTTTATCCCCATGCCTGGATCTTTTTCCTGTCGTTTTCGATGATTTCCTTCCTGATCGTTACCAGCTTTTTCTTAAGCGTGATTTCCGCAATGGTGCACAAGGAGTTCAAGATCGCTTCAAACCTCTGAAAACGGGGAACCAAACGACAAAAGCGCCGGAATTTTTCCTTCCGGCGTTTTTATTTTAAAAAAATCCCGCCGGTTGCTTGACATTGAAAATTTCAATTCCTAATTAAAGTGTAGAAATTTTGAATATAAAGGAGTTAAAGGCTATGAAATTTGTACCATTGTATGATCGCGTACTGGTTAAGAGAGTCGACGAAGTCAACAAAACTTCGGGCGGTATCATCATTCCCGATACGGCCAAAGAGAAACCTTCGGAAGGCATTGTCGAAGCGGTCGGCAACGGCGGCCGCGGCGAGGACGGAAAACTGATCCCGATGTCGGTCAAGGCCGGCGACCGGATTCTGTTTGCCAAATGGTCGGGTACCGAAGTCAAACTGAACGGCGAAGACCGGCTGATCATCAAGGAATCGGAAATTTTAGGCGTAATTGAAGAATAAGGAACAAAACAATGGCAGTAAAAGAAATCAAATTCGGCAGCGATGCCCGGGCGAAAATGCTCAAGGGCGTGGAAATTCTGGCCAAAACGGTAAAAGTAACGCTCGGACCGAAAGGACGCAACGTTATCCTTGACAAGTCTTACGGCGCTCCCAAAATCACCAAGGACGGCGTTTCCGTCGCCAAGGAAATAGAGTTGGCCGACAAGTTTGAAAACATGGGCGCCCAGCTGGTTAAGGAAGTTGCCCAGAAGACCGCCGACAAGGCCGGCGACGGCACCACGACCGCGACCGTTCTGGCCGAAGCCATCATCAACGAAGGCTGCAAGGCGGTAGCCGCCGGCATGAACCCGATGGATCTGAAACGCGGTATCGACATGGCGGTTGACGCGGTTGTCGCCGACGTCAAATCGCGCTCGAAAGCGATCAAAACTTCGGAAGAAATTGCCCAGGTCGGCACCATTTCCGCCAACGGCGACCGCACGATCGGCGAATATCTGGCGCAGGCGATGGAAAAAGTCGGCAACGAAGGCGTAATTACGGTTGAAGACGCCAAAGGGCTGGAAACCGAACTGGAAGTGGTTGAAGGTATGCAGTTTGACCGCGGTTACCTGTCGCCTTATTTCGTCACCAATCCGGAAAAAATGAACTGCGAGTTCGACAATCCGTATATTCTGCTCTATGACAAGAAGCTGAGCAACCTGCAGGCGATGATACCGGTTCTGGAAGCCGTCGTTCAGTCTTCCCGCCCGCTGTTGATCATTGCCGAAGACATTGAAGGTGAAGCGCTGGCCACTCTGGTCGTCAACCGCATCCGCGGCGGCCTCAAGGTTTGCGCGGTCAAGGCGCCGGGCTTCGGCGACCGCCGCAAGGCCATGCTGGAAGATATTGCGATTTTGACCGGCGGTCAGGTCATTTCCGAAGACCTCGGCATGAAGCTGGAAAACGTTACCCTGGCAGATCTCGGCACCTGCAAGAAGGTTGAAGTTACCAAGGACGAAACCACCGTTATCGACGGTGACGGACAGAAGGACCTGATCAAGGCCCGTGCCGATCAGATCCGCAAACAGATTGAGGAAACCTCGTCTGACTATGACCGCGAAAAGCTGCAGGAACGTCTGGCCAAGATTTCCGGCGGTGTGGCAGTAATCAAAGTCGGCGGCGCTTCGGAAGTTGAAGTAAAGGAAAAGAAAGACCGCATTGATGATGCTTTGCACGCAACCCGTGCCGCGGTCAAGGAAGGCGTTGTCGCCGGCGGCGGCGTAGCTCTGCTTTACTCGCACAAGGCTCTGGAATCTCTCTCTCCGGCCAATCAGGATCAGAGAGTCGGCATAGACATTATCCGCAAGGCCATTCAGGCTCCGATCCGTCAGATTGCCGAAAACGCCGGCGTTGACGGTGCGGTTGTGGCCGGCAAACTGATGGAAAGCACGGATACCAACTTCGGTTACAATGCTCAAAGCGGCGAATATACCGATATGATCAAGGCCGGTATCGTTGATCCGACGGAAGTTGTCCGTACGGCTTTGCAGGACGCGGCTTCGGTTGCGGGTCTGCTGATTACCACCGAATCGATGGTTACCGAGGCTCCGCAGAAAGAATGCCATTGCGGCTGCGGCGGCGCGGGAGCCGGTGCCGGCGGCATGCCGGGCGGCATGGGGTTCTAAAAAGCTTGCAACCGGGCTTGTCCGGAAAGAGAAAAGGGAAGGCAAAAAGCTTTCCCTTTTTTGTATTGATGTTTTTCAGATACCCCATCTTAATGGAGATTGAATGCTGCTTGTTCCGAGGCATTAACAATAAAGCGGTTTTCAGATACCCCCATGGGGATTGAATGGTTACGACGATGATACAATCAAGAAAATATGGAAGTTGTACAAGGTCAACATAGAGTTTATCGTTTAAGCCGCCGCGCAGTCTGGGTGTGTAAATATCGTCGTCGTGTCCTAAAGTCCTGTGTCACAGATTATATAAAGCAGGTCATAGCCTGAGCAACCGGGAAGTGTTCCCGGTTGCAAGGCAGTGAAGGATTGGTTTTGATAAAAATCATGTTCATTTTGTAATGACAATATCCCCGAGATATGCAATAGCAGATGTAACAGCACAATTGAAAAGTCAGTTTTCATTGCAGATAAGAGCAGAGTTTACCCGGCTTAAGCAAATGTATTTTAGTTACGGGGATAGTTTGTCAGCAGCGTCGGCTCAGAAAATGAACATTATGCAGAATTTTAAGGACGACAGGATTTGGGTCGGTTCCGACTGGAGCTGTAACGAAATGGCATCTGCGCCTTTTCTATAAAACTCTCAGTTTACCGGGGGATATCTGTTAAGAAAAACGCGCGGATAGCCGGGGTTTGGAGAGCTGCAGCTCTACAGAAATAAAACTCCTTTGCCAACAATGTAATTCTTCATAATTATAAAAGTAAAAAAATTTGTACCAAGAAAACCTAGCGTTAGACGCGTGGCGGCAAAGAGCTTACGGCTTTTTTCCATTTCGCTCTTTGTCGTTTTCCGTTCTTCTTTTTTCGCTCTTTCCGTCTTTCCCGTTTTGTCCTTCTTCCCTTTCTTTTTCTCTCTTTCCCGCTTTGCTTTTCCTTCTTCCCTTTCTTTTTCTCTCTTTCCCGCTTTGCTTTCTTCCTTTTTCTCTTGTATTTTTTTTGCCTTGTTCTTTGCGTATAAAAAACTTTTTACCATTGTAAGAAAGACATCCGGCAACTGTCTGAACAGAAGCAAAGGAGTTTTTATGAACATACGTACGATAACTCCCGCAAGTTGGAGTCCTCAAAAAACATGTTGTCTTTACACGGAAGTATCGCGGAAAAGCGTTTTACGGCGATGGATACGTTACAAGGCGCCCTTATTTCAGTATTTCCTTTGGCGGGGTTTGGGTATTTAAAGAAATTGCGACACTTATTCTCCGGTTTTCCGGATGCAGGATCGGTATTAAGGAAAACACCGGTCGTTGACAAGCGGAAAGTTATTTCTTCTTTTTGGGTAAAGTGAGAGAGAATCGGGGAATGTTCGGCCGATGTGAGTTTGAGGTTAAAACAAAACCCTGCCTTGTGGACAGGGTTTTGGAAATTTCAGGCTCCGCTCGTATGCGGGCCGGGTTTTTCAGGTTTTTCATAAAGGTCGAATTTTAAGTTAACTATTTGGCATCCTGTAGTTGTTTAACGGTAGGACACCTGATATTCACTGTTGCTTTCATGGTATGAGATTTGATTAAATCGGCGGTTTTGTATTTTAATACAGGTTTTTGGCAGGTGCTTATACCGTCGGACCGCGGATAAATTTTATAATTTTTCTCATAAGTTTGGCATTTTTCAGAAGTTCGGTTTGATTTGTTTGTCCGGGCTTCTTGTTCTTTTTACTCTGTTTTCCATTTTCGGGCTTAAAAAGTTTATGAATTTTTTGTCATAATTGCATAAACGTAGGCTCACGGATTTTTATGAAGTTCGACATCATGAAAAGAAAATATTTAATTAGGTTAATAATGGTTTGTAAGGGCTTTATAGGTTGTTTATTTTCTTTTGTCAACAAAAATTTTGTACAATTTGTCTTATTTTCTTTTTTTGGGGGCTGATTCCTGCTTTGATCCGGATTTGTTTTGTCTAAAATGCGTGTGATAAAAAAGAAACGCCCGTGTTTTCTTGGAAAAACAGGGGCGTTTCGGGGTGGGATGTTTGGGCTTCACAGCAAAAAGATCCCTGCGTTCGTGAATGTATTAACGCTGTATGGTAAATTTCATGAGTTTATTCTGTTCTGAGAAAACATCCGGGCTTCGCAGTCGGGATGTTTTAAAAAATTCAATCACTTGTGGTTAATTACAAAAATCCGAATATCCGAATTTCACAATTCATGATTATTCGTTAATCCAAAATGATTAAAAAGTTGTTTTTTATTGAGATGAAAAATTGTCAAAATAGTAAATAAGCGAGCATTAATATAGCAACAGCCGTTTGAATGTCAACAGAAATTTTTCGGATGAGCGATCAAAGGCGGCAGCGGAAGAGAGTGGAAAAAACGGTATTATAGCCGGGACAGGGCGTGCGGCGAAAAAAAAGGAAGAGAGGCATGGCGGCGCCGCAACCGGAAAAAGAGTGATGCTATGCTGCGGGAGGTGAAAAACGTTGTTTGCGGCGGCGGGAAGTCGTGTTGCGGAATTTATCGGAAAGGAAAAGGTAAGGGCAAAAACTTTTGATGGCCGACTTGAAGCGGATGACGGAGAAGACGATCGATACTGGTGCAGGGAACAAAAGCGACGAGAAAGCCGACCAGTCGGAAAATGGCAAGCATGCGGCCGGCGGAAAGGTGACGAAGCGCGCAGCCGCCGAAAGGCGGGTGACGGAGAAGACGATCGATACTGGTGCAGGGAACAAAAGCGACGAGAAAGCCGACCAGTCGGAAAATGGCAAGCATGCGGCCGGCGGAAAGGTGGCGAAGCGCGCAGCCGCCGAGAGGCGGGTGACGGAGAAGGCGGGAAAGATAAGGTGATGAAGAAAGCTGGAAAGGATAAGGTCGGCGGAGAAGACGAGGAAGGATGGGACAGCGGAGAAGGTGAGGAAAAAAGTTGCCGGCCGTGCGGGATATGGCGGGGCGTATATAAAAAACCCCGGATTTTCGTCCGGGGTTTTTTACTTTTTTGTTTAGAAAAACTATTCTTTGTTAAAAGCGTTTTCCTGTTTTTTCGCTTCGTCATCCGTGCGGGCAACGTTGACCAGGATGGTCTGGCTGACTTCCGGGTGAAGGCTGAGCTTAACCTGATAAACGCCGAGGTCTTTGATCGGGCGTTCGAGGTTGATATAACGGCGTTCAACGTTAACGCCGGCTTCTTTCATGGCCGAAGCGATGTCGCGGATGGTAACCGAACCGTAAAGCTGGCCGGTTTCGGCAGCCTGACGGATCAGCACGACTTTGAAGCCCTGCAGTTCTTCAGACTGCTTGGAAGCGCTCTCGAACAGAGCTTTGTTGTGAGCTTCCAGTTCCGCTTTCTGTTTTTCGTAAAAAGCCAGATTTTCGGCAGTTGCGCGAAGGGCTTTTTTGGTCGGCAGCAGATAGTTGCGGGCGTAACCGTTCTTGACGTTTACCTTGTCACCCATTCTGCCCAGTTTGTTTACATGTTCCAAAAGAATAACTTCCATCTCATTTCTCCTTAGTTGGCGACAAACGGAAGCAGAGCAATGTAGCGGGCGCGTTTGATGGCGCGGGCCAGTTCTCTTTGTTTCTTGGCGGAAACCGAAGTGATGCGGCTCGGGATGATCTTGCCTTTTTCCGAAATGTAGCGGGAAAGCAGCTTAACGTCCTTGTAATCGATTTTCATGCCGTCTTCGCCGGAAAACGGGCAGGATTTCTTTTTCTTAAAGAATACTTGTTTGTTCATGATCAATTACTCCGCTTCTTCAGTTTCTTTTTCTTCGGCGTTGACGCTTTCCGAGAATTCGTCGACGCGGATGGTCATATAACGAATGATGTCTTCGTTAAAGCGCATGATTCTTTCGTACTCGGCAATGGCGTTGGCCGGAGCGGAAATGTTCATGATAACGTAATGACCTTTGCGGTTTTTCTTGATGCGGTAAGCCAGGGTCTTCAATCCCCAGTTATCGACTCTTACGACCTCGCCGCCTTCTTTCTTAATAACTTCGGACAGGTTTGAAACGATGTTATTAACCTGAGAAGCGCCGAGATCCTGACGTGCGATCAGCACGCTTTCGTATTTTTGCATTAACTGTATCTCCTTGTGGATTCTCAACAATGTTTTCTCCGTTTGAGCGGAGAAAACGGTTTTTTGTATAGCCAAGGCCGGAGGCTTTGGCAAGGGACGCCGCTTACTATAGCTTAAAAGTTTATTTTGGCAAGCTTTTTTTGCCGGCTGCGGTTAAAAAAACGTTTTCCGGCCGGCTGCCGGCGGACAGAGCCGAGCGACGAAAAAGCCCGGAAAGCGGCAACAAAATTTATTGCAAATAAATATAAATGCCTTATTATGGGGAAAAATGTCTTAAAACAAGGATGAAAAGATGAAGGCAAAACTGATCGCATTGGGGGCGGCGTCGCTGTTGGCGCTTTGTGCCTGTTCGTCAACTTCCGCAGACGACGAGTCTGCCAAAGCCATTCTGCTCGGCAACGAGCCGCAGAACGTGCAGCCGGTGATATTGCTGCAGCATCAGACGACCGGCAAGCTGGCCTGCTGCCGCGATACCGGGGAAGTGACCGCGGAAGATTGCGCCCGCGTGCTGGAAGCTCATTGTTTCGTGCGTGTTCAGGATCTGCCTTATCGTCCGGCCAAATACGATTTTCTCACGACCGACACTTATCCCACCCGCCGCTGGAGAGAGAACGAAAAAGCGCCGAGGTGGTAGCGCATGCTGTCACGGGTGAACACCGTCGCTTTTAACGGGCTGGAAATCTTGAACGTAGAACTTCAGGTGCAGATTTCGGCAGGCATGCCCGCGTTTGCCATTGTCGGCCTGCCCGACAAGGCGGTGGCCGAAAGCCGCGAACGGATCCGCGCCGCTTTTACCGCTCTCGGACTGAAACTGCCGGCCAAAAGAATCACCGTCAACCTGTCTCCGGCCGACCTGCTGAAGGAAGGATCGCATTTCGACCTGCCGCTGGCGCTCGGCCTTTTGGTCGGGATGGAAGTGATTCCGCAGGAAAAAGTTTCTCCCTATATTGCCCTCGGCGAGCTCGGCCTGGACGGAAAGCTGGTAAACGTCAACGGGGTGCTGCCGGCGGCAATGGCCGCCAAAAGGCAGGGGTGCGGCGTCATTTGTCCGGAAGCGCAGGGCAGTGAGGCGGTGTGGGCGAAGGTAAATGACATTTTGGCAGCGCATTCGCTGCTGCAGCTGATCAATTTTTTCCGCGGCAACGGCGAGATTCCCTTTCCGCAGGCCAGACGCCGGGAAAGCGCCGCGCGTCCGGCAGACATGAAGGACGTCAAAGGGCAGGAAACCGCCAAGCGGGCAATCGAAATTGCCGCTGCCGGCGCGCATAACCTGATCATGTCGGGGCCGCCGGGCGCGGGCAAGTCGATGCTGGCTGCCCGGCTGCC
>ULUO01090453.1_pt1 | contig 10221 bp, 6 predicted proteins | sample 1958611 | NCBI WGS metagenome assembly ULUO01 (sample SAMEA4835762, study PRJEB28245) | human gut metagenome | biome: gut microbiome; material: fecal sample | place: Denmark | collected 2008
ATGGCCACGCTGAACCTGACCCTGGACACCTACGCCCTGGGTATGATTCTCTATCGGATTTACAACGGTGGAAAGCTGCCGGAGCTGCCGGATGACCCCGCCCGCCCCCTGGATGCCCCCCGGTACGCCGACGAAAAGATGACCTCCATCATTCTGCGCTCTCTGTCACCTGCCAAGGAGGACCGCTGGCAAGACCCTGCGGATATGGGCCAGGCTCTGGCCGCCTACCTGCAGTCTGCCGCCCCTGCGGATGAACCCATCGCCCCGCTGGCTCCGGAGCCCCAGAGCGCACCCCAGGATGCCCAAGAACAGCCCCAGCCGGACTGTGAACAGGCGCCGGAAACGCCGGGCGAGGCACCGGTCGATGTGCCGGAAGCGCTTCCCATTGAGGACACCCCGGAAACGCTTCCGGAAGAAGACATTCTGCTGACGGAAGAGGTTCCGGTCACGGATGGGCAGGTGCCCCTGTCGGATGCCACCATCCGCATGGATCTGTCAGAGAGCACCTCCTATACGCCGGATTCCTCCGTGCTTGACCAGGGGACGGTGCGCTTCTCCCCTGCGGGTATCGCCGTTGAAGAGCCTCCTGCGCCGGAGCTGTCCAAGGAGGAGGACGATGTGGTGTTCCCCGTCATCGGCCCCCAGATGCAGGACAACTTCGACCTGGACAGCGAACTGGACGCGGTGAAAGACCTTTTGAAAACGCCAAAGTATCCCACGCAGCCCCCCCGGCCTGTCCGAAAGCCCGTTATGCAGAACGTCACCCCTGTGAACGTGGAGAAAAACCGCCGCAGCAAGGCCCCGCTGACCATTGCCCTGGTGCTGGTTATCCTGATGGCCGTTGGCTTCTTCTCCTACTGGTTCTACAATAATTATTACTTGGTATCCGTGAACGGCATTACCGTTTCCGGCAGCCAGACCGAGCTCACTGTAACCCTGGATACCCAGATTGCAGACAGCCTGCTCTCCGTCTCCTGTACGGATGCCTATGGCTCTGCCAAGGTTGCCCAGGTCTCCGGCGGCACCGCCGTATTCTCCGGTCTGAGCCCCAACGCCCTGTACAATATTCAGGTCCACGTTTCCGGCCTGCACAAGCTGACGGGGCAGATCTCCGATGTGTTCACCACGGAGGGCCAGACGGAGGTGGTCAGCATGACCGCCGTCACTGGCCCAGACGAGGGCAGCGCCCTGGTGAACCTGACCGTCAGCGGCCACGACCCGGAAGAATGGGTGCTCTCCGCCTCCTGTGAGGGCGAGGACAACATCATGCAGAATTTTACGGGCCACTCCGTCACCATCAAGGGCATGCACGTGGGCAAGGAATACACCCTTCGGCTCACCGCTGCCGACGGCTCTCAGCTGGCAGGCCAGACCACCATGAAATATACGGTGCTCAGCCTCGTCTCTGCCAGCAACCTGGAGGTTATCTCCCGGCTGGACGGAGACCTGACCGTGGGCTGGGATGCACCGGACACCCCTGTGGAGAGCTGGACCGTTCGCTGCTACTCTGACGACTATGACGAGACCCAGACCGTTGTCTCCACCCTGGCCACCTTCCGGGGCACCAGCGACGCCAAGGCCTATACCATTGAGGTCACCCCTGCCGGCATGACCCAGCCCTCCCGGCTGAACATCTCCGCCAACCCCATCACCGTCACCGCCTTCCACTTCACGGAGGACGAAGAGGGGGGACTGGACGTGAGCTGGGATTTTGAAGGCAACGCCCCCAGCGAGGGCTGGCTGCTGATGTACTCCATGAACAGCTCCGATGCCACCAGCGTTGTCAAGTGCACCGAAGCCAAGGGGACCATCGTCCCCCGCATCCCGGATACAACCTACAACATCACCTTGCAGCTGACCTCTGACACCTCCATCTTCGGCGGGACCCAGAGCTACACCACCGCCGCCGCAGAGACCTTCTCCACCCAAGGTCTGTCCGCTGACAAGATCCAGTCCCGGCTGCTCAAGACCCCGGACGGCACCAAATGGCTGGCCGACGATGTGAAGGAAGAGGATTACGCCACCACCTTCCAGTCCGGTGATAAGCTCTCCATGGTGCTGGAGGCAACCGTCAAATTCTATGTGGAGCACGAGGACATCGACGTTATGTACGTCTATCGGGACGCCAACGGCAATCCTCTGCCCAACCTGGTATCCGAGGAAACCATCGACTGGTACGACCTGTTTTACGACGGCAAATACCAGCTGGGCGAGCTGAATCTCCCCAAGGCACCCACAGAATCCGGCAGCTACTCCGTCACCGTGTACTTCAACGGTGCCCCGGTTGCAAACAACAGCTTCAGCATCGAATAAGCCTCTGCTGGGCGGCCGTTTGGGCCGCCCAGTTTTTTGTCTTTGCCGATACTCCGACTCCTCTGAAAGGGGAGCTCATAGGAAAAGGCCTGCTGCGAACCGCAGCAGGCCTTTGATGTGTTTTTATCCCTTCACCGCACCGGCAGCCACACCTCTGATGATGTACTTCTGGCAGGTCAGGTAGAAGATGATGACGGGCAGGATGCTCAGCAGGATCAGGGCCATTGTTGCACCCATATCTACGGAGCCGTAGGAGCCCTTCAGATACTGGATATGGATGGGAATGGTCATATACTTCTTCCGGTCCAAAACCAGATAGGGAAGCAGGTAGTCGTTCCAGACCCACATGATTTCCAGAACGCCCACGGAGATCATGGTGGGCTTCATCATGGGCAGCACCACGGAGAAGAAGGTCTTCACAGGGCCACAGCCGTCAATAGCTGCCGCCTCCTCGATGGACAGCGGGATGGACTTGACGAAGCCGGAGAACATAAACACTGCCAAGCCTGCGCCAAAGCCCAGGTAGATAATGGGAATGGTCCAGGGGGTATTGAGCTTTAAGCTGTCCGCAGTCTTGGGCAGGGTGAACATGACCATCTGGAAGGGCACCACCATGGAGAACACGCACAGGTAGTACACGATTTTGGAGAAGGCACTGCCCACCCGGGCGATGTACCAGGCCGCCATAGAGGTGCAAACCAGGATCAGGGCACTGGAAACAATGGTGATAAACAAGCTGTAGCCAACGGATTTGGCAAAGGGGTAGTTGCCGAAGGTCATGCCCTTGACATAGTTGCCAAAGCCAACAAAGGATTCTTCATTGGGCATGGCAAAGGTCTCGGTGTTGACGTAGGCATTGGCCTTGAAGGAATTCACAAGCACCAGGAAAATGGGCAGCAGGTACACGATCGCAACCACTGCAAAAACAATGGTCAATACGGTTTTGCACCGCTTTTCTCCCTGGATGGTAGCGGGTTTCTTTGCCATTACTGCTGCACCTCCTTATCATGGGTGGATTTCATCTGGAAAATGCCGATAATGGCAACCAGAACGAAGAACATGACGGCCTTGGCCTGTCCAACGCCCTTGGTTTTCAGGGTATTGGAGTTGACGATGTTCAGGGCCAGCATTTCGGTGGTGTGGATGACACCTTTGTAGGGGCGGCCATTGGTCAGGGCCAGGTTCTGGTCGTAGAGTTTAAAGGAGTTGGTCAGGGTCAGGAAGGTGCAGATGGTGATGGAAGGCATGACGTTGGGGATGATGATGTCCCACAGGGTCTTCCACTCGGAAGCACCGTCGATCTTGGCAGCCTCCAGCATATCCCCCGGCACCGCCTGGAGTCCGGCAATATAAATGATCATCATATAGCCGATCTGCTGCCAGGCCATGAGGATGATGAGACCCCAGAAACCGTAGGTGGAGTTCAGCAGGATGGAGGTATTGTACCGGGACAGAATGCCGTCAAAAATCATGGACCAGATATAGCCCAGGACGATGCCGCCGATCAGGTTGGGCATGAAGAACACGGTTCTGAAAATATTGGAACCCTTAATGCCCTTGGTCAGCAGGTAGGCCACGGTAAAGGCCAGGATATTGATGATCAGCAGAGAAACCAGGGCAAAGCCTGCCGTATACCAGAAGGCATGGAGGAAGCTTTCATCCGCAAAGGCCTTTACATAGTTGTCCAGGCCCGCCCAGGTCCATTTGCTGGTAGTTTTGAAGTTACAGAAAGAAAGGAACAGACCCTTTGCAAAGGGATAAAGGAACCCAATGCAGAAGGCAATAAAGGTGGGAAGCAGGAAAATGGGGAAGCACTTCTGAATGGGACGACGGACCAGAACGGAGTTCAGTGCCGCACCGTCGTTCTTTTTCTTGAATAAAGCCATAGTCATCTCTCCTTTGAGGAGTACCGAGGGAACGGCCTCCGGATATTCCGGTTTGAAAAGCTCTGACGGATCAGAGTACGGTCATGGAAACTCTGAATAAAAATCGGGGCGAGCGAAACCGCTCGCCCCGATAGATTGCATGGGAAAATCTAGGAATTAGCCTACGTTCTTAGCGTACTGGGCGGCCCAGCCGTCAACGATGGCAGTCTCCACAGCGGCCCAATCGCCGGTGCCGGAAACGTACTGAGTCAGAGCGTCCACAACAGCGGCACGGAAGTCATCCACGCCGGGAGTCCAGTTGAAGGCCCAGGTAACGGAGTAGTTGCCGTCAGCAATCAGTTTGTTGGCGTCAGCACAGAACACGTTCTCGGGAGTCTTGGCGTTCTTGAAGGGGCAGGGACCGAACTCAGCGGCCAGCATAGTGGTGCCTTCCTCGGAGGTAACGACCCACTTCATGAAGTCCAGAGTAGCCTGGACGTCTTCAGGAGCGGCTTCCTTGTTCACAGCCCAGCAGTTCTCAGTGCCGGAGCACAGGCCAGCCTTCTCCTCGCCTTCCACACCGCAGTAGATGGGGATCATGGCCAGGTCGTCGGGGTTCATGCCGAAGGTGCCGGTCAGGTTGCTGTACTCCCAGGTACCGTTCTGGTAGAACACGGCCTCGCCCTTGCCGAACTCAGCCTCAGCCTGGTCACCGGTAGCGGTGGTCAGAGCAGCGCCGGTGGTGGCGGAGTCAGTGGTGTACAGGTCCCAGATGGCCTTGAAGTTGTCCAGGTAAGCATTGGTGATGGTGGCGGGCTGCTTGGTCACGCCGTCGTCACGGAACTGGTAGAACAGGGGCATATTCAGCAGGTGGCCGGAGAATCTCCAGGAGGAGGAGCCGTCCAGACCGGCGGAAGTGAAGGCATCGAAGCCCAGCTCAGAAGCACGGGCGTGGATGTCGTCGGCAACAGCCTTCAGAGACTCAAAGTTGGTGATCTCGTCCAGGGAGTGACCGGCCTTTTCCAGCAGAGCCTTGTTGACGATGATGCCGAAGGACTCGTAGCAGTAGCCGATGGCCAGCACGGAGCCGTCTTCGCCCTTCAGGTTAAAGTCATCGGTGGTCATTTCCTTGTAAACATCGGTGTCCCGCAGGTCCATGCACCACTCGCCGTAAGCATCGATGGCGCCCTGGTTGCCGGCCTGGAACATGGTGGGAGCAGCGGCCTTGTCCAGCTCGGCGGTGAGGGTGTCGTCATAGGTACCGGAAGCGGCGGTAACGACGGTGACCTTCACGCCGGTCTGCTCGGTGTAGGTCTTGGCCAGTTCCTGCCAAGCGGCATCGGCCTCAGGCTTGAAGTTCAGGTAGTAAACGGAACCGGTAGCGGAGGCAGCAGGAGCCTCGGTCTCGGTCTCGGCAGCGGCAGTGGTCTCAGCAGCGGGAGCTGTGGTGATTGCCGCGGGGGTCTCGTTCTTGGCACCGCAGCCTGCAAACAGGCCCACGATCAAGACGAGAGACAGGAGAATCGCAAGTGTTTTTTTCATTTCAGTTCCTCCAAAGTAATGATTTGCATAAATGGCGAATCCGCAGGACCTCCTCAAAAAGCCCTGCATGACCCGGTTTGCGCCAAACCATCCATGCAGGGCATATTATACACCTAAGATATATGCAAAGTCAACAAAGAAATGTGCATTTTCGGCTATCGAGAGTGCCAAATTCCAGCTTCACATTTTGTTAAAAATTAACAATTTTTTGTGTTTTTGTCGAATTTAGGCCGAAACTTACACCGTTCTGTCGTACCGCTTCGTCAGCTCCAGAATCTTCGCAGCCAGGGCATTGGAGCAATAGCCCTTCTTCACCCGCCAGGTCCAGTTGGAGCCCACGGTGCCGGGGAAGTTCATCCGGGCCTCGCCGCCCAGGTTCAGATAATCCTGCAGCTGCACAATGGCCCGGTCGGACACGGAACTCATGCAGGTACGGATGGTGCCCCAGACATAGCCCTCCTTGCGGGTCAATGCCATATAGTCCGCAGCAATCTTCACCGCCTCGGCAGGGGCGGTCTCGAACCACTGCCGCATGGTCATATTGTCGTGGGTGCCGGTGTAGCAGACGGTGTTGCGGGTATAGGTATGGGGCTGGTAGTCGCTGGGCTCCTTGGAATCAAAGGCGAATTCCAGCACCTTCATGCCGGGATAGCCGGAGGCATCCCGCAGATCCAGCACCTCCTGGGTCAAAAAGCCCAGGTCCTCGGCGATGAAGTCCAGCTGGGGCAGCCCCTTTTTCAGAGCATTCACAAAGCCCATGCCCGGGCCCTTGACCCAGTGGCCGTTCCGGGCGGTCTCGTCCCCATAGGGCACGGACCAGAAGGCCTCGAAGCCCCGGAAATGGTCCAGGCGCACCACGTCAAAGAGCTTGCCTGCGGCTCTCAGCCGGTCCAGCCACCATTTGTAGCCGGTTTCCTCCATCACGTCCCAGCGGTACAGGGGGTTACCCCAGAGCTGGCCGTCGGCAGAGAAGGCGTCCGGGGGGCAGCCTGCCACATCTGTGGGTTCCAGCTTCTCGTCCAGCTGGAACAGTTCCGGATTCTTCCAGACCTCTACGGAGTCATAGGGCACATAGATGGGCACATCGCCGATGAGCTCTATACCGTACTCCCCTGCCTTCTTTTTCAGGGCATCCCACTGCTTGTAGAATTCATACTGCACGAAGCTGTAGAACCGGATGGGCTCCGCCAGCTCCTGGGCAGTCTGTTCCAAAGCCTCCGGCTGGCGCAGCTTCAATGCGTCCTCCCACTGGAACCAGGGTGCAAAATTGTGGGTCTCCTTCAGAGCCATGTACAGGGCAAAGTCAGGCAGCCAGGAGGCGTTGCGCTTGATAAAGGCATTCAGGGCCCGGTCGTTGCGGAAGCGGCTGTAGGCGGTTTTCAGAATGGGGGTCCGGCCGTTGTAGAGCTTACCAAAATCCACCTTCCCTTCGTCATCGCCCCAGTCCACAGCCAGGAGCTCCTCCTTGGTCAGCAGATGCTGCCGGACCAGGGTGTCCAGATCGATCAGATAGGGGTTGCCCGCATAGGCAGAACAGGACTGGTAGGGGGAATCTCCATACCCCGTGGGACCCAGGGGCAGCAGCTGCCAGGACTGCTGGCCGGATTTGTGGAGGAAGTCCAAAAACGCATAGGCATTTTTGCCCATGGTGCCCACGCCGTAGGGCCCGGGCAGAGAGGTGATATGCATGAGAATACCGGATTTGCGCATAATTGATACACTCCTTATAGGTATATTTTTTTACAGCACCGAATACAGAACCGGACAGGCAATTGCCGTCAGGATACCCGCCACCACCAGGGAAAGGCTGCTGACCGCGCCGGTAAGCTCGGAAATTTCCGAAGCCCGGCTGGTGCCTACCACATGAGAAGCAGTGCCAAAGGCCACGCCCTGGGCAATGGGCTCCTGAATTTTCAAAAGGCGGCACAGAGAGCTGCCGCAGATGTTGCCAAGAATGCCCGTAATGATGATCACGGCGGTAGTCACCGCAGGCACGCCCCCCAGCTGCTCGCTGATGGCGATGCCCATGGCCGTGGTGATGCTCTTGGGCAGAAGGGAAGCCAGCATTCTGTCCTCCATGGCAAAAACCCGGCAGAGGATTGCCACGCAGCCCAGGCTCACCGCCGTTCCCGCCAGAACGCCAACAAAGATGGCCGGCAGATTCTTTTTCAGGACCTTTACCTGCTCGTACAGAGGTACAGCCAGGCACACCGTAGCCGGTGTCAGCAGCCAGGAAAAGGTTTCACAGCCCGCCGCATAATCGCGGGGGGCTACATCCAGGATTTTGATTGCGGCAACCACCAGGATCACCGCAATAAGGATCGGATTGCAAATGGGGCTTTTCAGCTTTTTTTGCAGCCAGATGCCGAATTCATAGGCCCCCAGCGTCAGGACAATGGCAAACAGGGCGGTTGCGGTCAGGAGCTCACTCATGACTCTTCCCTCCCCTTCTCAGCATCCACTGGGTCACCAGGCCGGAGACGGCGAAGACCAAAACTGTGGATACCGCCAGCACCACCCCAATGGGCAGCAGCACCGGGGCAATCTCCTGCCAGATCTCCACAATGTTTACGGCAGGGGCCACAAACAGCAGTCCCATAATGGCGATGAGAAATTTACTGACGGCGTCCACCTGGTGCAGCTTCACGATTCCCGTTTGCAGGGCAAAAAACAGCAGCACCAGCCCGTAAATCGCCGCAGGCACAGGCAGGGGCAGCAGAATGTGCAGAAGCTCTCCCAAAAGGGTAAAGCCGAAAATGATCGTTGCTTGGTATATGTATTTCATGATGTTTCTTTTTCTCTTCTCTCGTTGAAGGGTTCGATTCTCTCGCCCACAGGTCGCCTTTGGCTCAAAACCACAGGTACTCCATGAACTGGGGCACCTGTTTTTCCCAGTCGGCTTCGCAGTGGTGGCCGCCCTCCTGGCAGTACACCGTGGCCATGGCGTGCTTTTTCCAAAAAGCCTCGGCGATTTCCCGGTTGGCAATGGCCGCGGGGTTCATTTTGCCCACCATCTTGCTCTCCTCGGTGCACCAGCTGAGATACACCCGTGTGTCCGGGTCGATGGTGCCAATCTCCGAGAGCAGCTGCTTTCGGCACAGGCGGATGGCGCTGCTGAGGCAGGCCGCCTTGGAAAAGGTCGCATTGTACTTTGCCGCTGCATAGATGGACATGAGGCCACCCATGCTGGATCCCGCAATGCCCGTGGCCTCTCGGAAGGAATAGGTCCGGAAGGCATTGTCCACCCAGGGCTTCACCTCGTGGACAATCCACTCCATAGTCTTTTCCCCCATGCCATGAATTTCTCCCAGACTGCCGCCCCGAACATCGTAGGGGCAGTATTCATCCAGGCGCTCCCGGCCCTCATGGCCGCACTCCATGCCAACTACGATCATTTTCTTCTGCCAGCCGTCCAGAAAGGCCTCCAGCCCCCAGCATTTGCCGTAGGTTGCATCGGAATCCCGGAACAGGTTGTGCCCGTCGAAAAAGTACATAACGGGGTAACGCTCTGCGCTTGCATCGTAGTCATTTGGCAGGTAGATGTGCAGCGTCCGGTTCTGATTCTTCGGAGAATAATTGAATGGCTGCTTAATGACCACAGCCCCTCACCTCACGCTTCGTATTTGGGTTCGCAGGTCAGATTTACGCCCAGGCGGCGGAACATATTCATATCCACACTGGACAGCAGCACGGAGGAATGGACCTCACAGCCCCGCAGCTTGCTCAGCTGCTCCATGGCCATCTCCGCCGTGGGATTGGTGGCCGCACTGATAGACAGGGCGATCAGGGTTTCATCGGTATGCAGCCGGGGGTTCCGGTTGCCCAGGTGGTCCACCTTCAGGTGCTGAATGGGATCCAGCACAGCCGGGGCAATCAGGTGCAGCTCGTCAGGAATACCTGCCAGGTTTTTCAGCGCGTTCAGCAGCAATGCCGAAGAAGCGCCAAGCAGCTCAGAGGTGCGGCCGGTGACGATCCGTCCATCCGGCAGCTCCATGGCTGCCGCAGGTGCGCCGGTCTGTTCTGCCCGGGTAAGGGCAGGTTCAATGACCGCCCGCTCCTCAGCCCTTACGCCGGCCTTCTTCATGAGCATTTCCAGCTTATAAACCACCTCATCGGCGACCTTGCCCTTCTTCTGGTCGTCCAGAGCGGTGTAAAAGCGGCGGATGATCTCCTGGCGGGAGGCATAGCAGGCAGCCTCATCATCGATGATGCAATTGCCAACCATATTCACGCCCATATCCGTGGGGGACTTGTAAGGGCAATAGCCCAGAATTTTTTCAAAAATAGCCACCAGCACCGGGAAGGCCTCCACATCCCGGTTGTAGTTCACCGTGGTGGTGCCATAGGCCTCCAGATGGAAGGGGTCGATCATGTTCACGTCGTTCAGGTCCGCCGTAGCGGCCTCATAGGCCAGGTTCACAGGATGGTTCAACGGCACATTCCAGATGGGGAAGGTCTCGAATTTGGCATAGCCCGCCGTAATGCCCCGCTCGTGCTCATG
>ULUO01047961.1_pt1 | contig 10158 bp, 9 predicted proteins | sample 1958611 | NCBI WGS metagenome assembly ULUO01 (sample SAMEA4835762, study PRJEB28245) | human gut metagenome | biome: gut microbiome; material: fecal sample | place: Denmark | collected 2008
GGGAATCCAGAATTTTGTACAGAAAAGTTTGGAAAAGAGTATGGTCAGATCTTCGCATTTTTATATGCAGAGATGCGCAGTGGATTTATCTATGCGATCGAAGGAAGACTGTTTGACCTTGTGATCAACAATGAATTGTTCTTGGAAATCAGCAATTTATTTTTATCAGGAGAAGAACATCCGCAGAAGATCAAGCATATTGTTTTTGATCATATGAGAGATTACAGCGAGGATGTTTTTGAGTACAGAATCAGAGAACAGTTAGACCCAGAACTTGATTTTGCAACAAAGATCGTGATGGAATCTGATCTCAGTGATCCAGATATTTTGTATCAATATGGAGAATATATTTCCGAAAATGAAATTGATACTTTAAAGTTTTTAAATAAATTGCCACAAGAAGAGATCACAGCAATGGCCAAAACATATGTTGATGGATTTCATGAAGGATTTATCATCAATAACATTGATATGAGTCCAAAACGAAGTGTTAATATCCGTTATACGATTGGATTTGAACCAGTTGTCAGAGAGGCAGTTCGTTTATTCTCAGAAATTGGGCTTGCACCGATCATCTATAGAAGTGGCGTATCTGTTTTAACACGAGGACTTCATAAGATTGGTTATGTTTCATCTTCTCCAAACCCACAGTATGAATATGACCACAGATATGATCAGGCGATATTCTTTGATAATCGTTTTATGAAACACAAATTAGAATGTTATCATAATGCATATGAACATTATAAAGATGAAGCGTATGTGTTTGCTGGACCAGCTTGCATGGAAACATTTGGGGAAATACCTTTTTTACCAGAGAATAAAGAAGAGAATTTAAAATTAAGCAAGAAGCAGCAGGAGCTTTCTGTGGAATTTCAGATGAAAGCCTCAGAGATCATGAATCAATATATCAAACCAGAGCAGAGGAGCTTTACGATCATTGCATATCCAATTCCTGAGATCGGGGATAACTTTGAAGAGATTTTTAAAGAAGTTGTGAAAGTTAATACATTGGATAAAGACAAATACAGACAGATTCAGCAGCATTTGATCGATGCCCTGGATCAGGCAGTGGAAGTTCATGTCAAAGGAAAAGGAAAGAATAAGACCGACCTATACGTAGCGATGCATGAGATGGATGACCCATCCAAAGAAACGAATTTTGAAAACTGCCTTGCAGATGTCAATATTCCAGTTGGAGAAGTGTTTACCTCACCAAAATTAACAGGGACCAATGGAGTACTGCATGTTGGAGAAGTCTATTTAAATGATCTGAAATTCATTGATCTTGAAATTACTTTTAAAGATGGAATGATTTCTGAATATACATGCAAAAACTTTAAAACAGAGGAAGAAAATAAGGCATTTATCAAAGAGAATCTCTTATATAACAGAGATACGCTCCCAATGGGCGAGTTTGCGATCGGAACAAACACAACAGCATATGTGATGGCGAAGACATATGATATCTTATATCAGCTTCCGATCCTGATCGTTGAGAAGATGGGACCTCATTTTGCAGTGGGAGATACTTGCTACAGTCATTGTGAAGAAACTGAAGTTCACAATCCAGACGGCAAAGAAATCGTTGCAAAATATAATGAATGCTCCAAAGAAGGCGAGTATTTCCAGTGCCACACAGATATTACGATTCCATATGAAGAACTGGATTCTATTTGTGCGATCACCCTTGGCGGAGATGAGATTTTACTGATCAAAGATGGTAAATTTGTACTTTCTGGTACAGAAACATTAAATGAACCATTGACGGAAATCGGTTAAATCAGTACAATGATAAGAAAGATAAAATCCTGAAAGGGAAGTTTTTGTTAATTTCATAAGATAAGGAGAAAGAACATGGCAAAAGTAGCAATTGTAATGGGCAGCGATTCTGATATGCCTATCATGAAAAAAGCAGCAGAGTTTTTAGATCAGATGGGGATCGATTTTGAGATGACGATCATTTCCGCACACAGAGAACCAGATATTTTCTTTGAGTGGGCAAAAGGTGCGAAGGACCGTGGAGTGAAAGTGATCATTGCAGGTGCTGGAAAGGCAGCACATCTTCCAGGTATGTGTGCAGCTTTATTCCCAATGCCAGTTATCGGTATTCCGATGAAGACTTCCGACCTCGGTGGTGTTGATTCTTTATATTCTATCGTACAGATGCCATCTGGAATACCAGTAGCGACTGTAGCGATCAATGGAGGACTTAATGCAGGAATCCTTGCAGCGAAGATCCTTGCAACATCAGACGAGAAATTACTTGAGAAATTAGAAGCTTACAGCGAAGAGATGAAACAGTCAGTTGTAGAGAAAGCAGAGAAACTTGACAAAGTTGGATACAAAGATTATGAATAAGAAGATTCTTGCAGCGTTTTTATGCGTATGTATGGTTGTAGTTACAGGAAGTTTTCCAGTAAGTGCAGCAAAAACAAAGAAGACATACAAGATTGCAATTGATGCAGGACACCAGGGAAAGGGAAACAGTAAGACAGAACCTATCGGACCGGGCGCGAAGATGCGTAAACCCAAAGTAGCATACGGAACGCAGGGAGTCAAAACGAAAGTACCAGAATCCAAATTAACTCTGCAGATTGCATTAAAGCTTGAGAAAGAGTTAAAGAAACGCGGTTATGATGTGTATATGATAAGAAGAAAACAGAATGTAAACATTAGCAATAAGCAAAGAGCGATCCGTGCAAATAAAAGTGGTGCTGATATCTGTATCAGACTGCATGCGGATGCAGCATCAGCGAATGTTCGTGGTGTTTCTGTGCTATACCCATCACAGCAGAATCCTTATGTAGCAAAATTAAGCAAGAAGAGTAAAAAACTCTCAAAGAATATACTGGACAGTTATTGTAAGTCAACCAAATTCAAGAAACGTGGTTTATCAAAACGTGACGATCTTACAGGAACAAACTGGAGTAAGATTCCAGTGGCACTGATAGAGATGGGATTTATGACAAATAAGATCGAAGATAAACAGATGCAGAAGAAGCAGACACAGAAGAAGATGGTAGACGGCATTGCAAATGGTATTGATCAATATTTTAAATAATCAGGAGGAGAAGTAACAATGGATTACAAGAAAGCAGGCGTGGATATTGAAGCAGGATACAAATCTGTAGAACTGATGAAAGAACACGTAAAGAGAACCATGAGAGAAGAGGTACTTGGTGGATTAGGAGGATTTTCCGGAGCATTTTCTTTAAAGAAGATCAAAGATATGGATGATCCAGTCTTACTTTCAGGAACTGATGGATGTGGAACAAAAGTAAAACTTGCAATGATCCTTGATAAACATGATACGATCGGTATCGATGCAGTTGCTATGTGTGTAAATGATATTGCATGTGCAGGAGGAGAACCTCTGTTCTTCTTAGACTATATTGCCTGCGGTAAAAACTATCCTGAAAAGATCGCTGAGATCGTAAGCGGTGTAGCAGAAGGATGTGTACAGTCAGATGCAGCCTTGATCGGTGGAGAGACAGCAGAACATCCAGGACTTATGCCAGAAGAAGACTATGACCTTGCAGGATTTGCAGTTGGTGTATGTGACAGAAAAGACCTGATCACAGGAGAAAACTTAAAAGATGGAGATGTCTTGATCGGTATGGCATCTACAGGAGTTCACAGCAACGGATTCTCTTTAGTAAGAAAAGTATTTGATATGAGTAAAGAATCTTTAAATACATATTATGATGAATTAGGAAAAACATTAGGAGAAGCATTACTTGCTCCGACAAGAATCTATGTAAAAGCATTAAAGAGTGTGAAAGATGCAGGAGTTACAGTTAAAGCATGCAGTCATATCACAGGTGGTGGATTCTATGAGAATATCCCACGTATGCTTCCAGAAGGAATGAAAGCAGTTGTGAAGAAAGACAGCTATGAAGTACCAGCAATCTTTAAACTTCTTGCCAAAGAAGGGAATATCGCAGAAGAGATGATGTACAACACATTCAATATGGGACTTGGAATGGTTGTTGCGGTTGATAAAGAAGATGTTGACAAAACAATGGAAGCGATCAAAGCAGCAGGAGATACACCATATATCGTAGGGCATATGGAAGCTGGAGAAAAAGGAGTTACTTTATGCTAAAAGTGGCAGTACTTGTTTCCGGAGGAGGAACAAACCTTCAGGCCATTATCGATGGAATCGAGAATGGAAGCATTACAAATGCGAAGATTGATGTTGTGATCAGCAATAATAAGAATGCATATGCACTTGAGCGTGCGAAGAAACATGATATCGAAGCAGTTGCACTTTCTCCCAAAGATTTTGAGACAAGAGATTTATTTAACGAAGCATTGTATAACGAGCTTGTAGACCGTAAGATTGATCTGATCGTTCTTGCGGGATGCTTGGTTGTGATTCCGGAGAAGATCATTCATGAATTTGAAAACAGGATCATCAATATTCACCCATCATTGATCCCATCATTTTGCGGAACAGGCTATTATGGATTGAAGGTTCATGAGAAAGCCTTGGCAAGGGGAGTTAAAGTTTCTGGAGCAACCGTTCATTTTGTCGATGAAGGAACGGATACAGGTCCGATCATTGCCCAGAAGGCAGTAGAGATCAAACAGGGAGATACTCCAGAAGTTCTTCAGCGAAGAATCATGGAGCAGGCAGAATGGGTTATTATGCCGAAAGCCATTGATGACATTGCTAATGGAAGGATCAAAGTCGAAGAAGGAAAAGTCATTTATCTATAAATCATTCAGATCACGAAAGAAAGGAAATGAAAGATGAAAGTTTTAATCGTAGGAAGCGGTGGAAGAGAACACGCGATCGCATGGTCTGTCGCTAAAAGCCCAAAAGTAGACAAGATTTATTGTGCACCAGGAAATGCAGGAATTGCTGAATTTGCGGAATGTGTAAATATCAAAGCAATGGAATTCGATAAACTGGTTGCATTTGCGAAAGAAAATGCAATTGATCTTACGATCATTGGAATGGATGATCCATTAGTTGGTGGTGTTGTCGATGCATTTGAATCAGAAGGACTGCGTGTTTTTGGACCAAGAAAGAATGCAGCGATCATCGAAGGTTCCAAAGCATTTTCTAAAGATCTGATGAAGAAATATAAGATTCCAACAGCTGCATATGAGAATTTTACAGATCCAGATGAAGCTATCAAATATTTAGAAACAGCTAAGATGCCAATCGTATTAAAAGCGGATGGATTAGCACTTGGAAAAGGTGTATTGATCTGTAACACATTAGAAGAAGCTAAAGAAGGTGTTAAGACATTAATGCTTGACAAACAGTTTGGCGATGCTGGTAATGAAATCGTTATTGAAGAGTTTATGACAGGAAGAGAAGTATCTGTTCTGGCATTCTGTGATGGAAAAACGATCAAATGTATGACATCCGCACAGGACCATAAACGTGCTAAAGATGGAGATCAGGGACTTAACACAGGAGGAATGGGAACATTCTCTCCAAGTCCATTCTACAATGATGAAGTAGAAGCATTCTGTGAAAAATATGTCTATCAGTCAACGATCGATGCGATGGCTTCTGAGGGAAGACCATTTACAGGAATCTTATTTACAGGATTGATGATCACAGAAGACGGACCAAAAGTCTTAGAATACAATGCACGTTTTGGAGATCCAGAAGCACAGGTTGTTCTTCCAAGAATGAAGAATGATATCATCGACGTGATGGAAGCCTGCATTGATGGAAAATTATCTGATGTAGAATTGGAATTCGAAGATAATGCAGCAGTATGCGTTGTTTTAGCATCTGACGGATATCCAGAGAAATACGATAAAGGATTCGAAATCAAAGGATTAGATACATTCAAAGACAAAGATGGATATTATGTATTCCACGCTGGAACAAAGTTTGATGGTGATAAGATCGTGACAAATGGAGGACGTGTCTTAGGTGTTGTAGCAAAAGGAGAAAATCTAAAGGCTGCAAGAGCAAATGCTTACAAAGCAACAGAATGGATTGATTTTGCAAACAAATATAAGAGAAATGACATCGGAAAAGCAATTGATGAAGCATAATCTTTAAAGGATGATCATATAAAAAGGATGGCTGAGAAATCAGCCATCCTTTTTGTAGTAGTACACATATATGAAATTACATTGTGATAATTCCAAAAGCATTTGCAACTGAGCTGATCAAAATGATCGCTGCAAAAAGCGGGCACAGATATTTGATCATAAAACAGAAAATCTTCTTGCGGCGAAATGCCTGTCCGTCTTTTTTGATTTCTTCTTCTATTTTATCAACTCCAACAACTTTTGATACCAGAAGGCAGGTTGCGATCGCGGCAATCGGCATCATCACAGAGTTTGTTATGAAATCGAAGAAATCAAGAAATTGCATTCCAAGAATCTTAAAATTCGCAAGAGGTCCATACCCAAGGCAGGAAAGCGTTCCAAGCAGTAACATAACCATTCCCATGAACACAGTTGATTTTTTACGGCTCCAGTGTAGTTCATCTTCGAACGTCGAAACAGCACTTTCTGTCAGTGCGATCGAACTTGTCACAGCTGCAAACAGTACTAATAAGAAAAATACAACACCGATCGCAGTTCCAAATCCCATGTTTGCAAAAACTTTCGGGATTGTGATAAACATTAAGGCAGGTCCAGACTTTAATGTTTCGGCATTACCGCCAGAGAAAGCAAAAACAGCAGGAATGATCATAAGTCCAGCCATGATCGCGATCGCAGTATCAAAAATCTCAACATTCTCTGTAGATTTTTCAATGGAAGTATCTTTCTTCATATAAGAACCAAATGTGATCAATATTCCCATTGCAATGGATAAAGAATAAAACATCTGTCCCATTGCAGATACAACGGTCATCCATGAAAAATGATCAAAGTTTGGCACAAGAAAGTATTTTACCCCTTCAATAGCACCTGGTCTGGTTACAGAATACACAGCGATGATCAGTGATAAAAAGATCAGGATCGGCATCATAAATTTTGATACACGCTCAATTCCATTTCGTACACCGGCGTAAATGATACCAAGTGTAAATAATGTAAAAATGATAAAACAGATTTCTGTAGACCACCCATTGGAAATAAATGTCGTAAAATAAGCATCGCCAGCTAAAGTTTTACTATGTCCGGCAAAATATTCAATCAAGTATTTGATCACCCATCCACCGATCACAGAATAATAAGGAACGATGAGGATCGGAATGATTGCATTGATCCAACCACCAATAGATATAAAACGTGAGTTTCCAAAGCTTTCAAATGCTCCAACAGGGCTTTTTCTTGTCATGCGTCCAAGAGAAGTCTCCGCCATGATCAAGGTGTAACCGAAGGTCAGTGCAAGTATGATATAAACAAGTAAAAAGATTCCACCGCCATATTTAGCAGCGAGATATGGAAATCTCCAGATGTTTCCAAGCCCTACGGAAGCACCAGCAGCTGATAATACAAAGCCAAGCTTTCCAGAGAAAGTGCTTCTTTTGTGTTTCTTCATTATAAATTGTCTCCTTTAACTAATGTTTCCATACGCATTGAGCATATCTGAATCAGTTTAACACAGCAGCAGGAAAAAAGCAAAGAAACTGATAAAAATATTGTATGGAAAATATTACATATGTATGCCATAGAAAGACAAGTGTTTTTGTATAGTGTGCTGAAAGTGACTGATTATTAAAAAAAATACTTGCAAATATCAGAATCATCATATAAAGTAAATATTGCGGATAAGAAAAATAAACATAGGCATTTCTTTCTGATGAACAAAAAGAAATGAACTCTGGAGAGTCTCATAAGTGAGCGCCGAAGGTGTACAGTTTCTATTAGGAAACTAATCTCTCAGGCAAAAGGACAGAGCTTTATAAGCAATGTATTCGATACTCTTTAGAGCTGATTTAATCAGCTCTTTTTTGTATACTCAGATATGCAAAAATCAAGCTGTTCAAGGTTACATTCGCAAAGATCTATTTTTGGAGGAATGAAAAATGTTAAACACGCTAAACGATGTACTAAACAACGTCGACAATTTTATTTGGGGGATGCCCCTCATCATCTTGATCCTTTTTACAGGAATCTTATTGACAGTCAGGCTTCGAGGACTACAGATCAGACATCTTGGAAAGGCACTACATTATGTATTTCATAATGAAGATGATGGAGAAGGAGAAGTTACAAGTTTTGGTGCATTATGTACGGCACTTTCAGCAACGATCGGAACTGGTAATATCGTAGGATGTGCGACAGCAATCGTTGCAGGTGGACCAGGAGCATTATTCTGGATGTGGCTTGCAGCCTTTTTTGGAATGGCAACAAAATATGCTGAAGGAATGTTAGCGGTTAAGTATAGAGTGATCGCAGAAGATGGTCACGCACTTGGCGGACCATTCTATTACATTGAAAAAGGAATGGGTAAGAATTTTAAATGGCTTGCAAAATTATTCTGTGTATTTGGAACAATGGTAGGTTTGTTTGGAATCGGAACGTTTACACAGGTAAATGGAATCACATCAGCAGTGAATAACTTCTTTGACCCATCCAATGTACATACGATCAGCTTATTTGGAATGAATTATTCTATTAGCGTTGTTGTAGCAGGAATTATCGTAACAATCTGTGCAGGACTTGTTATCATTGGAGGAATCAAGAGAATCTCTAAGGTATCAGAGGTTATCGTGCCATTTATGGCAGTGACATATATTGGTGTCTGTCTGATCATTGTATTCACACATTTACCACAGGTACCAGCAGCATTTGCTGAGATCGTACAGTCAGCATTTGGACTAAAAGCAGTTGCAGGTGGAGCAATCGGAGCTATGACAGTTGCAATGCAGAAAGGTATTGCAAGAGGAATCTTCTCTAACGAAGCAGGACTTGGATCAGCGCCGATCGCAGCGGCAGCAGCTCAGACAAATGAACCAGTACGTCAGGGACTTGTATCTATGACAGGAACATTTATTGATACGATCATCGTATGTACAATGACAGGACTTGCAATCGTTATGACAGGTGCATGGGATATGGGACTTGAAGGAGTTGCAGTCACAACAAAGGCATTTGCATTAGGACTTCCATTCCCTGCAAAAGCATCAGCATTTGTATTAATGATGTGTCTGGTATTCTTTGCATTTACAACAATTCTTGGATGGGCATATTATAGTGAAAGATGTCTGGAATACCTGGTAAATGGAAAGAAATTCGTTATCACAGCGTTCAAATGGTTTTATATTTTAGCAGTATTTATTGGACCATTTATGACAGTTAGTGCTGTATGGACTATTGCGGATATCTGTAATGGATTAATGGCATTCCCGAACCTTGTAGCACTGCTTGCGTTGAACGGAGATGTTGTATCTGAGACAAGAGGATATCTTGAAAGAGTTGGTATTGTGAAAACAACAGTAGGAGAAGCATAAAGAAAATATTGCTTTACTTTAACACTCTGATATAGTATAGTGGAACTATAAGATCAGAAAGGGAGTAAATGCTAATGAGCAAGAAAATCAAGACAGAAGCGGCAAAAAGATTATTTCAGGCAGTACTGACATTAGAGACAGAAGAAGAATGTTTTACATTTTTTGAAGATCTTTGTACAGTAAATGAATTAGAATCGTTAGCTCAGAGATTTGAGGTGGCTTCGATGTTATATGATAAGCATACATACTTAGAAGTTGCAGATAAGACAGGTGCTTCCACGGCAACCATCAGCCGAGTGAATCGTTCATTGAATTATGGAAGTGATGGCTATGATATGGTATTTAAACGAATGAAGAAATAGGCAGATGCCTATTTCTTCTTTTTCTTTTCTGCTTTATTGTTTGACTCTGGTTGATAGAGTTCATCGATCATTTTCTCAATCACCTGTTTCCTTAGATAGATATCATATCCAAGAAGTGTAATAAAAGCAAATTGCTGCAGCTGTTCTTTCTTCTTCGATTCCTTTAATTCAGCAAAAGTAGCCTCAGATTTATGAAATACATCTGCGATCGAATCTCGGATCGCCGTATTATGATCATGTTCCAGCTTGAAAATCTCATTATAAATCGTGTAAAAAGAATTCTTTGAGTCCTGATCATCAAAATGTTCATTTAAAGGATCTAACAGATTCTTAATATCTGAAATTGATAAAAAATTCTTCAGATAATAAATATAAATTAAAAGAATCATGTGATTCCTGGAATATTT
>ULUO01078212.1_pt1 | contig 10154 bp, 6 predicted proteins | sample 1958611 | NCBI WGS metagenome assembly ULUO01 (sample SAMEA4835762, study PRJEB28245) | human gut metagenome | biome: gut microbiome; material: fecal sample | place: Denmark | collected 2008
TGTAAAAAAGTGTATCTTTGCAATGTAATTGTCTAAAATATAGAAAAATAATCCTTAATGTCTGAAAGATATGGAAAGAACGGTAATGATGCAATTGAAAAATTGGAAAAACAGTCAGTTCAGAAAACCTTTGATTTTGACAGGGGCAAGGCAGGTTGGGAAGACGTATGTGCTGAAAGAATTCGGCAAGAAGGAATTTAAAAATGTTGCATACGTAAACTGCGACAATAACCCTGACGTGCGAAGCCTTTTTGATGAGGATTATGATATGAAAAAGGTGCTGATGATAATAGGTGCGATTACGAAGCAGCCTATTGTCCCTGGCGAAACCTTGATAATTCTTGATGAAATTCAAGAGTTGCCGAGAGGCCTCTCTTCGTTAAAATATTTTTGTGAGGAAATTCCGGAATACCATGTCGTGGTGGCTGGCTCGTTGCTTGGCGTGGCGATGCGGCAAGGTGAATCGGCGCCAGTGGGGAAGGTTAATGTTATGCAGATGTTTCCAATGTCGTTTGAAGAATATCTGATGGCAAGGGGAGAGTCGCAGGTTTGTGGACTGCTTGGCAAGAAAGATTGGGCGTCGATTAACATACTTCACGATAGGCTTACTAAATTACTCCGGGAATATTATTTTGTCGGAGGTATGCCGGAGGCTGTGAAGACGTTTATCGACACAAATGATGTAAATGCGGTGAGGCAAGTGCAAAACGACATTTTGTTTGTTTATCGCAGCGATATGTCAAAGCATGTGACGCCAACTGTGGCAACTCGTATAAGTATGGTATGGCAGTCGATTCCGACGCAGCTCGCCCATGAGAACAAGAAGTTTGTTTATGGTGTTGTCAAGGCCGGTGCGAGGGCGAAGGACTTCGAGTTGGCAATACAATGGTTGGTGGATGCCGGGTTGGTTTATCGTGTGCCGCGTGTGAAAGCAGTTGGAAAACCATTGAAATTTTATGAAGATTTCAATGCATTCAAGCTGTTTGTTGTCGACAGTGGACTACTTGGAGCAATGGGCGAGATGGAGCCGATTGACATGCTTATGCCAGGCAATTCAATGGCGGAAAGCAAAGGTGCGTTTACGGAGAACTATGTGCTGTGCCAGCTGATGTGTCTAAATGACATCCATTGTTATTATTACAGCCGCGATGATTCCAGACTGGAGATAGATTTTGTTGTGCAATATAAGGGCGAAATAGTGCCGATAGAGGTTAAGGCAGAGGAGAATTTGAGGTCAAAGTCGCTTCGCTCGTTTGTTGACAGTCACAAGGGTCTGGAGGGAGTCAGATTCTCAATGTCGCCATACCGTAGGCAGGATTGGATGCGCAACATCCCGCTGTATGCCGTAGGCGCATTGTAGGCGGTGCGGTTGGCAAGAATCATAGAAATGCTTGTGGAAAATATGTTGTTAAGCAGATTTTTTAACCGTGTCGGCGAAAATAATATGACAATAATAATGGAGAATGCTAAAAATATCGTAATTTTGCGCTCAAAATAGGTATAGTTTATATGCAGAATATCAGAAACATTGCCATCATCGCTCACGTGGACCACGGAAAGACGACATTGGTGGACAAAATGCTGCTTGCGGGAAACCTTTTCCGCGACAATCAGAACACAGGAGAATTGATGCTCGACAACAACGACCTTGAACGCGAGCGCGGCATCACAATCCTCTCGAAAAACGTTTCAATCAACTACAACGGTTACAAAATCAATATTATCGACACTCCGGGACACTCCGACTTCGGTGGTGAGGTGGAGCGCGTGCTCAATATGGCTGACGGATGCTTGCTGCTCGTCGACGCTTTCGAGGGCCCGATGCCGCAGACGCGTTTCGTGCTTCAGAAAGCCATCCAGATGGGGCTGAAACCGATTGTCGTAATCAATAAGGTTGACAAGCCGAACTGCCGTCCTGACGAGGTCAACGAGATGGTGTTTGACTTGATGTTCAACCTCAATGCAACCGAAGAACAACTCGACTTCCCGACAATCTATGGCTCTGCAAAGCAGAACTGGATGAGCGACGATTGGAAAAAACCGACCGACAATATCATCCCGCTGCTCGACGCCATCATCAAATATATTCCAGGACCTCAAGTGCTCGAGGGCACTCCGCAAATGCTCATCACGTCGCTCGACTACTCGTCGTATGTAGGACGTATCGCAATTGGCCGTGTGCATCGCGGCGAACTGCGCGAGGGCATGGAGATTGGCCTTTGCAAGAAGGACGGCTCGGTGGTGCGCCAGCGCATCAAGGAGCTTCACACATTCGAGGGTATGGGACGCCGCAAGGTGGAAAGCGTGAAGAGTGGCGACATCTGCGCGCTTGTCGGTATCGAGGGCTTTGAAATCGGCGACACTGTGACTGATCCGGTCAACCCTGAACCATTGGAGCGCATCGCAATCGACGAGCCTACAATGTCGATGGTGTTCACTATCAACGACTCTCCATTCTTCGGAAAAGACGGCAAGTTTGTGACATCGCGCCACATTGCCGAGCGTTTGGAGCGCGAGCTCGACAAGAACCTCGCTCTCCGGGTGAAGAAAGAGCCGCACGAGGACGTATGGACGGTGTTTGGCCGTGGTGTGCTCCACTTGTCTGTGCTTATCGAGACAATGCGTCGCGAGGGCTACGAACTGCAGGTGGGACAGCCTCAGGTTATCATCAAGGAAATCGACGGTCAGAAATGCGAGCCGGTGGAGTTGATGACTGTCAACGTGCCTGAAGAGTACTCAAGCAAGATTATCGATATGGTGACACGCCGTCGTGGCGAGCTCGTGTCGATGACCACGCAGAACGACCGCCTGCAGATGGAATTCCACATCCCGTCGCGTGGCATCATCGGTCTGCGCACAAACGTGCTGACGGCATCGGCGGGCGAGGCTATCATGAGCCACCAGTTCTTGGAATATCAGCCGTGGAAGGGCGAAATCGAACGCCGTACCAACGGTTCGCTCATCGCAATGGAGTCGGGCACTGCCTATGCTTATGCCATCGACAAGTTGCAGGATCGCGGACGTTTCTTCATCTTCCCGCAGGAGGAGGTGTATGCCGGACAGGTGGTTGGCGAAAATGCCAAGGACAACGATATCGTGGTGAACGTCACCAAGTCGAAGAAGCTTACGAATATGCGTGCGTCGGGTGCCGACGACAAGGCGCGCATCATCCCGCCGGTTGTGTTCAGCCTCGAGGAAGCGCTTGAATACATAAAGGCTGACGAGTATGTCGAGGTTACACCTAACCACATGCGTATGCGCAAAATCATTCTTGACGAGCTTGAACGCAAGCGCGCCAACAAGAACAATTAGACAATAGGTAAAAGAAAGAGAAGTGGCGATGGAATGCGGATATGATGACGCGTTCCATCGCTTTTTTAGTATGCAATGAAGCCCCGGTTAACGACTGGGTGATTTCTCTATAACGGAATTGCCCGATTCTCGCCGAATTGTAGTAACTTTGCCGCCCTATGGCAACAACGGTCGATTATAGTTATAAACAGATTTGGCGAGTGGCTTATCCTATTTTGGTAAGCCTTTTGATGGAACAGATGATAGCGCTTACCGACACGGCTTTCATGGGACGTGTCGGCGAGGTGGAACTTGGCGCGGCGGCTATCGCTGGAGTGTTCTATATGGTTATCTTTATGGCTGGCCACGGATTCTGTGTGGGTACGCAGATTCTGATTGCGCGACGCAATGGCGAACGGCGTTACGGTGAGGTGGGGCAGGTGTTCTACCAGGGGCTGTATTTCTTGATGGCGCTTGCCGCGGTGCTGTTTGTCGCATGCCAGATGTATGCCGATGAAATTCTGTCGATGATGATTTCCTCGCCCAACATTCTTGCCAAGGCGGAGGACTATATCCATTGGCGTGTCTATGGCTTCTTCTTTGCCTTTGCCGGCGGTATGTTCAGGTCGTTCTATGTTGGCACGACGCAGACAAAGACTCTCACGCTCAACTCCATTGTAATGGTGCTGTCGAATGTGGTGTTCAACTATGTGCTCGTGTTTGGCAAATGCGGCTTGCCCGCGCTCGGAATCGCCGGCGCGGCGATAGGCTCGTCGCTTGCCGAACTTGTGTCGCTGGTGTTTTTTGTCTGCTATACGCGTGCGAAAATCGATTGCCGACATTTCGGTCTGTCGCGTTTCCCCGCGCTCGACATCAAGCGTCAGCGCTCGATTCTCAGCGTGTCGATGTGGGTGATGGTGCAGAGTTTCGTATCGCTGTCCACGTGGTTTATCTTCTTTGTCTATATCGAGCATCTTGGCGAGGAGTCGCTTGCCATAGCTAACCTTGCACGCAACATCAGCGGACTTCCGTTTATGATGGTGATAGCGTTTGCCTCGGCGGCAAGCTCAATTGTCAGCAATATGATAGGGGCTGGTCAGACCGACAAGGTGGCGCTTGCCATACGCCGCCATATATGGCTTGCCTATCTTTGTGTGACGCCGTTGCTGCTGGTTGTGGCAGCTTTCCCGCAGATGTTTATACGCATCTACACCGACATTCCGCAACTTATCGACGCTGCGGTGCCTACGGTGTGGGTGATGTGTTCTGCCTATGTGGTGCTGGTGCCAGCAAACGTGCTGTTCAGCAGCGTGTCGGGTACAGGCGACACTCGAATGGCATTCTGGCTTGAGATGGCTGCGCTGGTGTTCTATATGATATATAACACATGGGTTGTCTACATCATGCGTGTCGACGTGATGTGGGCATGGACGGCGGAGATTGTCTACGGGTCGCTGATGTTTGTCTTTTGCGGGGCGTACATGCGCCGAGGCTCATGGCGCAGACGCTCCATATGACGCTGCTTACCGAAGCACTACCTTCTGTGTGTCGGCGCCTTGCTTGCGGATGTAGATGCCTTTTTCAGGGTTGTTGACTTTCCTGCCTTGCAGGTCGAACCATTCGGCTGCTGCATCGGGTGCTGCAATCTCGGCGACCGCCCCGTTGCCGTCTTTGAAAGGGTCGAGGGCTGCGTTCTTGAACCTTAATTCCGCAACTCTATAAAATTCTAACTTTTATAACATCTTGATCAATAAAAACTTACCCAGGATTTTGCTGTGTCAGAGGATTCACTTAACTTAGTGTTGCAAAAATAATTAAACAAAACCTCATCAGGCATGGCAAAAGTATGAATAAAAATCCGAAAAACTCATCTTTTGGTGGTATATTTCCAATTATGGAGAAATTAGACAGGTACTGATGTTACGGAAGTTTTTACCGGACAGCAATATTTGATAATATAGGCTGCGGTTCGGAAGGGCAAAATCAAATAAATTTGTTTTGCTCTTCTCTTACCTTGCACTATCTTTGTCCTTGAAAAATATTGAGATATGGAAATATCCGAACTTTGCGGACTGCTGATGCCGGCAGCCCGCGTTGCGGCATTGGGTAAATGCTTTAAAGATAAAAAGATAAAGAGAATCAAACTTGACGGGCTTGTGGGTTCGGCTCCATCAGTCGTGTTCTCGCAGTTGCCTCGATTGAAGCAGCCTTATCTTGCAGTTGCCAACGATATGGATGAGGCGGGATATTTATATAGTGACCTGTGCCAGATTTTAGGTGAACAGGCGGCTTTGCTTTTCCCGTCGGGCTATAAACGCGACATCAAATATGGTCAGGAGGACGCTCCGTCGCAGATTCTGCGTGCGGAGGTGCTTAGCCGATGGGACGACCCTCAGTTGCGCGTTGTGGTCACATATCCTGAGGCGCTTGCTGAAAAGGTGGCTATGCGTCAGCAATTGATCGACAGCACATTGTCGTTCCGTCGTGGCGGCACAGCCGACTTGACGGCGACGGCGCAGCGTCTGCGCGACTTTGGCTTTGTGACGGTCGATTACGTTTACGAGCCGGGGCAGTTTGCCGTGCGTGGCTCCATCCTTGATATTTTTTCATTCACCAATGAGCAGCCCTACCGTATCGACTTTTTTGGCGACGGCATCGAAAGCATTCGCACGTTCAATATAGAAACGCAGTTGTCGGAGCAGTCGGTCGATGAGATTACGGTGGTCAATAATTTGTCTACCGGAGCAGGCGGCGAGTCGTTGCTGCGGTTTGCCGGAGCCGACACGGTGTTGCTGATTCACGACCGCGAATGGTTGCGGCAGCGTGTGCGTGCCGTGGCGGAGGAAACGTTGTCGGAAAGCGCGTTGATTGCCGATGAGGGCGACAAGCATGCTATGGACAATGTGGTCGACGCTGAGCAGTTCTGCTGCGACATCGACAGCCACCGCTATGCCGACTATGCGGTTAACAATCGTGGCGACTACGATGCCGCTTTGGCTTTTGACACAGCGCTGCAGGGCGTGTTCCACAAAAATTTCGACATCATCAGTTCCACGTTCCGTCAGTTTGAGTCGGACGGCTACAAAATATACATACTTTCCGACAGCGAGCCTCAGTTTGAACGTCTGCGCTCTATCTTCGACGACCGAAAGGACGATATCCGCTTCACGCCGGTGCTGCGCACGCTTCATGAGGGATTTGTCGACAACGAGCGTAAGATTTGCGCGTTTACCGACCATCAGATTTTTGAACGCTTCCATAAGTACACGCTCAAGAGCGACCGTGTGCGTTCGGGCAAGTTGGCACTGTCGCTGAAGGAGTTGTCGCAGATAGAGGTGGGCGACTTTATTGTGCATGTCGACCATGGAGTGGGACGCTTTGGCGGATTGGTGCGCACTGCCGTCAACGGAAAGATGCAGGAGATGATAAAACTCACGTATCTCAACGATGATAAGATTTTTGTGTCGATTCATTCGCTCCACAAACTGGCAAAATACCGCGGCAAGGAGGGTGTGCCTCCGAAGCTCAACAAACTTGGGTCGGGGGCGTGGAACAGGGTGAAGGAGCGCACGAAGTCGAAACTCAAAGACATCGCGCGCGACCTTATCCAGCTTTATGCCGCACGCCGCAAGGAGAAGGGATTCGCATATTCGCCCGACGGATATCTGCAGCATGAGCTTGAGGCTTCGTTTATCTATGAGGACACGCCCGACCAGCTGAAGGCGACGGAGGCGGTGAAGGCCGACATGGAGAGCGAACGCCCGATGGACCGCCTGGTGTGTGGCGATGTGGGATTCGGCAAGACGGAAGTGGCGATACGCGCCGCGTTTAAGGCTGCCACCGACGGCAAGCAGACCGCTGTGCTTGTGCCCACCACGGTGCTGGCTTATCAGCATTTCACCACGTTCTCAGAACGCTTGAAGGACTTTCCCGTGCGTGTCGACTATCTCAGCCGTGCGCGTAAGCCGAAAGACGTGAAGCGCATCCTTGAGGAATTGAAGGAAGGCAAAATAGACATAATCATAGGCACTCACAAACTTATCGGAAAGACGGTGCAGTTCAAAGACTTGGGGCTGCTCGTGGTCGATGAGGAGCAGAAATTCGGCGTCGGTGTGAAGGAAAAACTGAAACAGCTGAAGGTGAACGTGGACACGCTCACAATGTCGGCTACTCCGATTCCGCGCACGCTGCAGTTCTCATTGATGGGCGCGCGCGACCTCAGCGCCATCAACACGCCGCCGCGCAACCGCTATCCGATTATAACCAATGTCACTGCCCTCGATGACGAAATACTGCGCGAGGCAATCAATTTTGAGCTGGCGCGTGGCGGACAGGTGTTTATTGTAAACAACCGCATCGAGCAGCTGTTCGACCTTGAGAGCCGGGTGCGCCGTCTGGTGCCCGACGCCCGCACGGTGGTGGGGCATGGGCAGATGGCGTCCGACAAGCTGGAGCAGACAATCATCGACTTCGCCGCGCATCAGTACGACGTGCTGCTTGCCACCACAATCATTGAAAGCGGCATCGATATGCCGAATGTCAACACCATCATAATCAACAATGCGCAGAATTTCGGTTTGTCGGAACTGCATCAGTTGCGTGGACGGGTGGGGCGCAGCAACCGCAAGGCGTTCTGCTATCTGCTTGTGCCGCCTGAAGCCGCGCTCACACCGGTGGCGCGTCGCCGTCTGCAAGCCATCGAGAGCTTCTCCGACCTCGGCAGTGGCATACATATCGCCATGCAGGACCTCGACATCCGCGGCGCCGGAAACCTGCTCGGAGCCGAGCAGAGCGGCTTTATCGCCGACCTCGGCTATGAGACGTATCAGAAAATTCTCAAAGAAGCGGTGCTTGAATTGAAGACGGAGGAATTTGCCGACACCTTCGCCGACGAGCATCAAGACTCCGCCAACGCCGAATATGCCAACGACTGCACCATCGAGAGCGACCTCGAAATCCTCTTTCCGGCATCCTACGTGCCTCAGGAGAGCGAGCGCATACTCCTGTACCAGGAACTTGACAACATGGAGAGGCAGGAGGATGTCGACGCCTTCTGCAAGCGACTTGAAGACCGTTTCGGAGCTATTCCCGACCAGGCGCGCGAGTTGATTCTTGTGGTCACGTTGCGCAGGCTTGCCCGCCGTCTCGGCATTGAGAAAATCGTGTTGAAGCAGGGGCACATGACAATGTTTTTCGTTTCGTCGGAAAATGCGGCCTACTATCAGTCGCCGGCTTTCGGCCGCATCCTGACTTATCTGCAGCAGAATGTGCGCATAGCCAACCTCAATGAGCACAACAACCGCAGGTCGATGCGCATCGACGGCATCAAGACCGTGCGCGAAGCCACCGACGTTGTGCGCCACATCCTTGATCTCCCCGTCTGCGATTAAGTGTCGTGCCTTTCCGTGAAATCCATGCGGAATAGGCGATGGAGGGGAAAGCATACTGTCGCTGAACAAGGAGCTTATACACAAACTATGCTGATGGCAAGGTATCATAAAATAGCTAAACTTTTCGACGAAGATTTTATGGTACGCAATGACGAAGTCGGGAAAGAAACTCATTGGCGATGAGTCCAAACTTCTTGAAGACCACTGAAAGGTGAATAAGGAAATCCTCACTCGCCATTTCTATGATATGTCAAATATGATGTCAAGGAATGAAGGAGTTTGGTTGTCGAATGGTTGGGTAAAGACTTTGCTTTGGATATTCTTGCCGTGTTTCCTTTATGCGGCCATTTCGATTGTTTATCTTGTCGCATCATACATAGACAAGTAAGCGGAGGATGGGGTGATGTGGAGTCACCTCATCCTTTTGCCTTTTATAGCCTATACTACGTTTCTTCCCTATTTTCCAAGAGACTTGAACATCTTGGTGATGCACTTTTTCTTCTGTTCCATGTTCGGGTGAACATATAGATTAAGGGTTGTTGTAATATTGGCATGACCGAGCAGTACGCTTACGGTCTTGTAGTCGCAGTTGCTCTCAATGCAGCGCGTAGCAAAACTGTGGCGTAGTCCGTGGTATTTCAACCGAGGAATGTCGAGTCGTTTCATCAAGCGATGATAGTAGTTGCGGTAAGTGCGTGGCTCTGTAGGCTTTTCCTCGTTAGTCAGTACATAGAAGTCTGCATTGACTACCTTTTTTAGTGGCTTCACCATAGCTAAAAGTTCCTTGTTCATAGGTATCTCACGGTATGAGTTTTTGGTCTTTGGCGTGTTTGTAATCAACTCTGTGTGCTTGTGTTCATCATCCACAATGTAGATACGCTCAATGGTACGATTCACGGTGATAGTACCATTGTAGGTGTTGATGTCCGACCACTTCAAGCCGCAAATCTCGCCGATGCGCAATCCAGTGGTTAAACTGATGTATATGCCAAGGTTGCGGAACGTGAAGTTTTGCTTGATAAAATCGAGTATCTTTTTATGGTGTGTCACCGTAAGCACTTCAATTTCTTTGTTCGCCTCTGCCGTGGGGTACTTGATGTCCCACTCGCAATAGCTTATCCACTTGTTCTTTACTCCGAACTTCATCACCATTTTCAAGACAATAAGGATATCCTTCACCGTCTTAATGCTTAGACCGCCATTCAGTTTCTTCAAAACGAACTCCTGCACAAGTTTCTCACTCAGAACCTCACAATCGCCAAATGATGGCAGAATGTGGTTCTCCAAAACTAACACATAAGCAGCGTATGTAGACTGCTTAACGTAGCGTTGCTTGTCTATTTTCCAAGCCAACGCAATTTCTCTAATTGTTTTTGTTGTCATTGTAATCCTTAATTTTGAAGGTGTACATAATAATTAGAGAAAATTGACCTCTGATGTCCCAAATCTCAGATTCCCGGAGTTTCAGGGGGA
>ULUO01052637.1_pt1 | contig 10111 bp, 9 predicted proteins | sample 1958611 | NCBI WGS metagenome assembly ULUO01 (sample SAMEA4835762, study PRJEB28245) | human gut metagenome | biome: gut microbiome; material: fecal sample | place: Denmark | collected 2008
GTTATTTTCCTTGTCTACTTAAGAGGGATCATATCATATCATTTATGGCTGCTTTTTATCTTTTTTGTCATAAGAAAATGTGGCACGAAATTTGCGTTAAAATTTTGTGAAGAAATAAAAAAAGAAAGGAGGCAGCCGAATGCAGTTCATTGACATGCATTGTGATACACTGCTTGAATGTTATCTTCAAGATAAACCGCTGCGTGAAAACGATCTTCAAATTGATTTACAGAGAATTAAGAAAACCGGAGGCATGATGCAGTTCTTTGCGGCGTTCCTGATTTCAGGAGAGGCGGCTCGGGAGGAAAATGTCACACTGACACCTTACGAATTGTTTTTTAAGATAGAAGAACTCTACGAAAGGCAGCTTGCTCTGAATAAAGATATCGTTGCACCGGTAAGAAAATTCTCGGATATAGCGGAAAACGAGCGCGCAGGAAAAATATCATCACTGCTTACGATTGAAGATTCTGCACTTTTGGAAGGCAAAGCAGAAAGACTTCAACCGCTGTATGATAAGGGTGTCAGACTTATGACATTACTTTGGGATAATGAAAACTGCATCGGATTTCCTCGAAGCGATGACGAAACCAACCATCGCAAGGGGCTCAAGAAATTCGGCATTGAAGTTGTCGAGAGAATGAATGAACTTGGAATGGTAGTGGATGTTTCGCATATGTCCGAAGGCGGATTTTACGATGTTGCACGACACAGTAAAAAACCTTTTGTTGCTTCACATTCGTGTGCAAGGGCATTGTGTGATCACTCGAGGAACTTGACGGATGAACAGCTGAGATGTATTGCTGAGGCAGGGGGAGTTGTCGGAGTCAATTTTTATGCACCGTTTTTGAAAAAGAATGCCGGTGTTTCCAAGAATGACGATATCATAGCACACATAAAACATATGGTCAACATCATGGGTGATGAATGTGTGGCGTTTGGATCCGATTTTGACGGGATTGACTGCAGCTTGGAGATGAGAGATTATGAAGGTTTTAAAGGACTAATCGCAAAACTTGAACAGGAATTTTCGTCGGAAACGATGGAGAAAATCTGTTACAGGAATGTTATTCGTGTCTTAAAAGAATGTATATAGGAACAGGAGGACAAAATGGATAAGAAGAATCACGAAGGCAGCTTTAAAAAAGCTATCGGTCCGTTCAGCGGCATAAGTATCGTTGCCGGCATGGTAATCGGATCCGGTGTTTATTACTTAGGCAGTTATGTATTGGAAAGAACCGGCATGAGCCTCGGATGGTCTTTGGTGGCTTGGATTGTCGGCGGACTTATTACAATTATTTCAGGTCTTTGCTTTGCCGAACTGGGTGCAAGCATGCCGGTGGCAGGCGGACAAACGATTTATCTGAGCAGAGCTTACAGCCCAATGTGGGGATTTTTGAACGGATTTTCATGCTTCCTGCTTGTTGGCTCAGGTGGTGTTGCGGCCCTTGCAATGGCGGCTGTAACTGCTTACAGAACAGTATTTGAAATCAGTGACGTTATGGTTAAAGTAATAGCAATATTAATCATACTGGTTTTGATGACTATAAACCTCTTGGGTGTAAAGGAAATGACGCTTTATCAAAACTTTTCCATGGTAATCCGTTTAGTTCCGATCATCCTGATTATCATCGTCGGTCTTGCAACCGGTGAACAAAATCCGGACCTTTCCCTTTCCTTGGTTGGAACAAGTGCAGAGGGCGGAAACGTAATCAGCGTAATTTCCATGATTGGATTTGCAACCTTTGCATCGTTGTGGGCATACGACGGATGGTATAACTTGAATACCGTAGCGGAAGAAATGCGCAACCCGAAGAAGGACCTTCCTTTTGCGATTATCGTTTCCCTTGTGGGCGTAACGCTCATCTACACTTTATTCTACCTTGCCGTATATAAAGTGCTTCCTATGCAGGATATCGTAAACATGATCAGCGACGGAAATCTGTATCTCGGAAATGAAGTTGTTGCAAGAACACTCGGAGGAACGGGAACTTGGCTCGTTTTGATTTGTATGACAATCGGTATTGTAGGCTCCGCGAATGTAAACACCCTTTGCGACCCTCGTACCTATTATGCAATGGCTCACGAAGGTTACTTCCCTAAGATTTTCGGACACTTAGACGAAAAACACGGCGTACCTAGCTATGGCATCATGATTTCTTCCGGAATGGCAATCCTTCTTGTTATCTTTAACAGCCTTCAGGACTTAACAGACATGTTGATCTTTGCAACATCGATTCTGAATGCGATGACCGTATATGCGGTTTTGATTATGAGAAAGAAATATCCGGATTTAGAAAGACCGTATAAGGTATGGGGCGGAAAGGTTACCATCGTTATCACATGCATTGCTTATTTGATTCTGATGGTTAACGAACTCCTTGATGCACCGAAGTCCGGTCTCATCGGCATCGGCGTTATGGTAGTCAGCGCATGCGTATACTTCTATTTCAAGAAGAAAAACGGCGGAAAAGAATATCAGGGCGAAGGTATTGAATAAGGAAACGGAAAGACAATGAGATATGAGGATTTGAAATATCTGGCAGTTCCACTGCCCGAAGCGATTGAAAAAGAAAAGTGGGGCGGCTGCTTTGAAAATGCAAGAAAACGAATCAACGAATATTTGCAGGATGAAAAAACAGACTATGCACTGCGCTGCCGTCTCGAACTGGAACTAGGAAATCTGCGAAATCTCGAATCGCGTTATGTCATAACTCCGGAAGAGGCTTTGCAGATTATGAATGAGCGAATCCCGGATATGACGAGCGACGAACTTGAAAAGCTTAGGATGGAAGATAAGGCGGATTGGATTTATGTAAACGGTGAAGTGAGATATATCGACTGCTTTGACGCAACGCTGTATAAGGTTTATCCTGAAGTATGGAACAGGACAAAAGAAGGGGACACGAGCAATTATGATCTGATTGAAGATTATATTCACAGCAGAACCGACGGAGAAAGCAGCACGGCTCATATCCATATCAGGCATGAGCTGGAAATTGCATCAAAGGCACTGAGAGAAGGAAAAGCCGTCCGCGTGCATATGCCGATTCCAAGAGAACGGAGCGGAATCACAAACTTCAGATTGATAAAATGCTCACACCAACCCGTAGCCGTTTCGGGAGAAAGCGATGCACAGCCAACCGTTTATTTTGAAGAAACCGCTAAGGCAGGAGAAGTGTTTGCACTGGAATATGAGTTTGACTATACGGTAACTTACCGCAATCTTAATCTGCTGCTCGATACGCCGGCATATTGCACAGACGCAGACTTGTCTGCAGAGGAAGAGCGTGCATTTGCGCCGGAGAACATGCAAGAAGAGGTACCACACATGATGTTCACGGAGCAGCTTAAGACCTTGTGCAAGGAAATTGTAGGAGCGGAGACCGACGATTTGCGCAAGGCAAGAAAGATATACGATTATGTTACGACGGAGACGGACTATCGTTTTGTTCGTGACTACGCAAGCATCGACAACCTTTCGGAATACTGTGCGCTGAACCGCAGAGGAGATTGCGGAGTTCAATCCTTGTTGTTCATTACACTGTGCCGCATCACAGGGATTCCCGCACAATGGGAATCGGGATTGGAGGCTGCTCCTGACTACGTAGGCGAACATGATTGGGCAAAGTTTTTTATACGCGGAATCGGCTGGCTTTATGCGGATTTGGCATGCGGTGCACTGGCGTATGTGCGCAAATCGTTTGACCGGTGGAACTTTTTCTTCGGAAATGTGGATCCTTACCGAATTCCGATTAATGATCGTTTTCAGTGTGACTTCGCAGTGAAGAAACAGCATTGGAGATTGGATCCGTATGATAATCAGTGCGGTGAGATTGAATATGACGATTGCGGAGTTTACGGAGATGACTTGGTGTATCGCTATATACCGATAGATATTCATATTAAATGTACCTAAAAAAAGGCGAATTTTAGCGAAAAATGTCGAAACATTTTTCGCTATTTTTCTTGCTTTTATGACATAATTAGGTAAGAAATGGAACGCGCCGGAAAGAGAAAGAATGGGGTGCCGTATGGAGAAATTTATACCTATTGTGAATCGCAAAGAGTGCTGCAAAGTTTGGCTGGATGATGTCGTTTACATTGAAAATGAAGGCAGACGCGTGAAAATTGTTACGGATGAAAAAGAGTTTTATCTTTACGCGAAAGTTTCGGATCTCAGTCCTTATTTTGACAGTGATGAGCGTTTTTACCCGTGTATGAAAGGAATGGTTGTGAATTTCGATCGGGTAAGTTCCATGAAAGATCAGATTATATACTTCAGAAACGGCATGCAGTACATGCTCGGCCGCACGAATTATCTCAAGACCAAGCAGACATTTGTAAATTATATGACAGCTAAGAAATTTGATTGAAACGGCGACCGAAATATAGCACAAAACCCTTGCAATTGCGAGGGCTTTATTGTATAATGCAATGTGGTATGTCGATTCGACATGCCGCGATAATAATTTAGCACACCGCTCCTTTGAGATGGTTGCCGCGACTTCCTGAAATAAGGATGCATATCGGCTTTTAACGGCAGGCAGAGCCTTGCACAGGTGAAGGCCGGCAGGCGGTATTTTACTCGCAGGCGGTGGAAGAAGAAACCAGGAGGAAATAAAAATGGCAGTAATTTCAATGAAACAATTACTCGAAGCAGGTGTACATTTCGGACACCAGACAAGAAGATGGAACCCTAAGATGGCTCCGTACATCTTCACAGAAAGAAACGGAATCTATATCATCGATTTACAGAAGACTGTAAAGAAGATCGACGAAGCATATGATTTCATGAGACAGGTTGGAGAATCCGGCAAGCCGGTACTTTTCGTAGGTACGAAGAAACAGGCTCAGCAGGCTGTCACCGATGAAGCAAACAGATGCGGACAGTACTATGTAAGCGAAAGATGGCTCGGCGGGATGCTCACAAACCACAAGACAATCGCTAAGAGAATCCAGAGATTAAACGACATTCGCAGAATGGAAGAAGACGGAACTTTCGAAAAATTAGCAAAGAAGGAAGTCATCAAACTCAGAGCAGAAGCTGACAAGTTAGAAAAGTTCTTAGGCGGAATCAAGGATATGAAGGGAATGCCGGGAGCATTGTTCATCGTTGATCCTAAGAAGGAAAGAATCGCAGTTAAGGAAGCAAGAATCCTTGGTATTCCTATCGTTGGTATCGTTGATACAAACTGTGACCCGGACGATGTTGACTATGTAATTCCTGCAAACGACGACGCAATCAGAGCCGTTAAATTAATCGCAGGCAGAATGGCAGACGCTATCATCGAAGCAAATCAGGGCGAAAGCTTTGACGAAGGAACTCCGGAAGAAGCAGCAGAAGCTGCAGAAGAAACTGCTGAAGAAGCAGAAGAAACAGTTGAAGAATAATTTACGTGTTTTAACGAGGAGGAAAAAAGAATGGCTGTAACTGCTCAGATGGTTAAAGAATTAAGAGAAATGACCGGTGCCGGCATGATGGACTGCAAGAAGGCATTGGTTGAGGTTGACGGCAACATCGAAGCTGCTGTTGACTATTTAAAGGAAAAAGGACTTGCTAAGGCTGCTAAGAAAGCCGGAAGAGTCGCTGCAGAAGGTCTGGTAAAGATTGCTTTCACTGACGATCACAAGACTGCTGCTATCGTTGAAGTTAACTCCGAAACAGACTTCGTTTCCAAGAACGAAGAATTCGTAAACTTCGTAGATGACCTTGCAAAACTTGCATTAACAGCAGAAACCAACGATATCGAAGCATTCAAAGCTATGGCTTACGAAGGCTCCACTGTTGCAGATGTTTTAACTGCTAAGATTGCTAAGATCGGCGAAAACATGTCAATCAGACGAATCGAAAAAGTATCCGGAGACGTTGTTGCTTCCTACATCCACGGCGGCGGCAGAATCGGCGTTATCGTTGTAGGTAAAGGTGAAGCTACAGACGCTGTTAAGGAAGCTTTAACAAATATCGCAATGCAGGTTGCTGCAATGAATCCGCAGTATGTAAGCAGAAACGACATTTCTGCAGACGAACTTGCTAAGATTAAGGAAATCACGCTTGAAAGCGCATTAAACGATCCGTTCACACTTCCGAAGCCAATCCTAAACGAATTGCTTGACAAGGCTGTTAACGGTGTCTGGGGAGCTGAAGATGTTGCAATCTTAGAAGAAAAGAGAAACGACAAGAGCTTCAATTTCAACTATTTACCGAACTTCCTTTCCCAGGAAGCTAAGGCTCAGCTTGCTGAACTTGCAGTTGCTGACAAAGCAGCAATTACTGCAAACAAGATCTTCCTTGGACTTGTTGAAGGTCGTGTTTCCAAGCAGTTAAAGGATATCTGCCTGCTTGATCAGACTTATGTAAGAGCAGAAGACGGTAAGCAGACAGTTGCGAAGTACCTTGAATCCGTAAGCAAGGACCTTTCCCTTGCTAAGGTAGTACGTTTCGAAGTAGGCGAAGGCATCGAAAAGAAAGAAGAAAACTTTGCTGAAGAAGTAGCTGCTCAGCTCAAATAAAAAACAAAACCGCTCGAACATAAGAGCAAAAAACCAAAAAATCGTCAACAACACGAAACCTCGTAAAATCATTGATTCTACGAGGTTTTTTCATGTAAAAAGTAGTTTTCTATTTCATTTAAGCAGGAGGGAAACAACAGAACTGTTTTTGAAAAAAATCTATAATTTGTCATTATCTATCGTTTTAGAAAGGCGACTTGGGAGAAATCTCGGAAAAAGATTGGGGTAAAATTTACCCCAATACCTGTATGAAAGTTTTCTCTGTTTTTTTATAAAGTATGCGTACTTTTTTACAATACATAAGTTAAAAATCTAATAATATTAAGAATGCTTTTATTAAGCATTAGAGAAAGGAGTAATAAGATGGAAATTCAGAACACAGCTATAAGTGTAACTTTTGCGGAAAGTGAAAAAATGATATTTGAAAAGCAAGTAGCAGATACTGCCGAGTGTATCATAGGAGCAGCTGATGAAATAGCAGCGAAAGAATTTTTACGAGTACTGCAGATAACAAAAGAACATATGGAACACGAAAATCTGGAAGAAGCAATGAACATTATCTGCACCATTTTTCGTTTTTTTAATATGGGAAAGCCAGCAGCATTCATTAAGATGTTTGCTAATACGGAAGAAAAAAAGATGTTTGTGGTCAGGAAGTTCATAGATTATGGGGTCGATTTATGTTTGGAGAGTATCGAATGAAAAAGCGTTGCGGCGCATCATAAACAAGATAGATGGAGCAGAGCCAAGAGGCTCTTTTTTGTTTATAGAAAACGAGGTGAGAAAATTGAAGAAAACAGAAGTGATTGCCATTTGCAATCAAAAAGGTGGCGTCGGAAAAACGACAACCGCGGTCAACTTGGGCGTGGGTTTGGCAAAAGAGGGGAAAAAGGTACTCCTAATTGATGCTGACCCGCAAGGAGATTTGACAACCTATTTAGGCTACTTTGATGGCGATAATCTTGAATTCACATTGGCAGACCTTATGCAGAAGGTAATTCGTGATGAGCCAATAGCGGTGGGGGAAGGAATCCTACATCAAAAAGAAGGTGTTGACCTTGTACCGTCCAATCTTGACTTGTCAGCGATGGAAGTCAGCTTGGTAAATGCAATGAGCAGGGAGCGGATACTTGGGATTTATCTTGAAAAAGTGAAAGAAAACTATGACTATGTCATAATTGATTGTATGCCGTCTCTTGGCATGATTACAATCAACGCACTTACTGCAGCCGATAAAGTCATGATTCCGGTGCAGGCACAGTATCTTCCGGCAAAAGGCATGACGCAGCTGCTAAAAACGATCAGCAGGGTGCAGCGAAATACCAATCCGGCTTTGCGAATCAGTGGAATCTTGCTGACCTTAGTAGACGGACGCACAAATCTGGCAAAAGAAGTGCGAAATGTGATAAAGAGTACCTATAGCAGTAAAATCAAGCTGTTTCAGACGGAGATTCCGGTCGCTGTATCAACCGCCGAATCGCCATCGCAGGGAGAAAGCATTTTTGAATACGACGCGAAAAGTCCTGTGTGCAGGGCATATGAAAAATTAGCAAAGGAGGTCAGTCATGGCGAAAAAGAAAGAACTCGCGATGAATCTTGCCTCACTCGATGATTTATTCAGTACGCAAGAGCAGCGTGAAGAAGATAGCAAAGAAAAAATACTGGACATTTCCCTATCGGAAATCAGTGAGTTTCCAAACCATCCATTTCATGTGAAGATGGACAGCGAAATGGAAAAGCTGGTGGAAAGCATTAAACAAAACGGCGTACTGATTCCTGCGCTTGTTCGTCCGAAAGATGGTGGCGGGTACGAAATGATTTCCGGTCATCGAAGAAAATTTGCAAGCGACCTCGCGGGAAACAAAACAATCCCTTGTATCGTGCGAAATTTGACAGACGACGAATCAACGATTGTGATGGTCGATTCTAATTTACAGCGTGAAAACTTGTTGCCAAGTGAGAAAGCATTTGCATATAAGATGAAACTGGAAGCGATGAGCAGGCAAGGACAGCGGACTGATTTAACTTCCACCCAAGTTGGGCGGAAGTTAGAGAGCGCAGAAATTATTGGTCAGGAGAGTGGAGATAGCAGAAACCAAGTGCGAAGATATATTCGCCTAACCTACCTTATCCCGGAACTCTTGCATCGCGTCGATGAGGGGAAAATGGCGATGACCCCAGCGGTTGAGCTTTCGTACATTCCTGAAGACTTACAGCGCGAAGTTTTCGATGTTATGGAGCAAGAGGACTGCTCACCGTCCCACGCACAGACCAAGAAAATGCGAAAACTGCTCGAAAGTGGGAATCTTTCGCAGGATTCCGTGATTTCCATCATGCAGGAGGAAAAGCCAAACCAAAAGGAGAAAATCACATTACACGCGGAGCGTGTCGCAAAGTACATTCCTAAAAGCGTACCGATTGGTGGCCGGGAGGAATATATCCTAAAGGCGCTGGAGTATTACGCAAAAGCAAGGGAAAGACAGCAGGAGAAAGCGCGTAGAGAGGAGGCAAGATAAAACCGCATAAAATCATTCCTCTAAAACTAAGACTTATATAAAACTTAGCCTACCGAAAAGAAAAATTTCTTTCTTCGGCAGGCTTTTTGTAAAGTCTTGGAGATATAGGGAGAAAGCACATTTTCATTTTCCGCCGTACATGATATAATCAAGCAAAAGGGAAACGGAGGTGTGCAGATGAAAAGGAATGAGTTGCTACGAAAAGTTTTAAGTGTATCCGTCATGATTTGCATGACAGTGCCTGCATGGAGCGCTGCGTTTGCAGAAGAGATTACAGTTTGCCCGGAAGAAAGCCCGCTTACAACCATTTCCGCAGGCGATACCGGCACAGAGCAGGAAAGCAGGAGAGCGTTTAAGGACAGCAAACCAAAGCTTACCACAGGCTCCTATGCATATAACAAAATCAAGCTGTCGTGGAATACGCTAAGCGGTGCAGACGGCTATGTGATTTATCGCGCATTGTCAAAGTCCGGAAAATATAAGCAAATTGCGGTGCTAAGCGGCGCAGAGAAAACAACCTATCAAAATAGCGGCGTGAAAACGGCAAAGGCATATTACTACAAAGTACGGGCATATCAAACCCAAAATGACAAGAAAATCTTTTCCAAGTATTCCGCAGTCAAAAGCGCATCCGCAAGACCTGCAAAGGTAAAGGGATTAACCGTTACATATGAGCAGGGCGATGTTGTTTTGAAATGGAAAAAGCAAAGCGGTGCAAGCGGCTATCAGCTTCAGGTGCGGGAAAACGGTGGTAAATGGAAAGCATATATCGAGGATGGAACCTATCAGTTCTATCCGGAAAAGTACGCAAAGAATTATCGCTATGACCCAAATCAGCGCTACTTTACGGGAACTGCAGCAAGGTGGATTATCGACCGGGATAAGAGCTATGCATACCGCATTCGTTCCTATCGAACCGTAGACGGAAAGAAAGTCTTTGGGCTTTACTCAAAGCCGGTAGAGCTAAAACAAACCATCACAAAAGAAATGCTGGAAGAAGGAATTACGCAGTACCTCAAACAAAAGCATCCAAACTATAAATTCTATAATACCAACCTTGATGGCGAACCACTTACACCGGA
>ULUO01055290.1_pt1 | contig 10086 bp, 9 predicted proteins | sample 1958611 | NCBI WGS metagenome assembly ULUO01 (sample SAMEA4835762, study PRJEB28245) | human gut metagenome | biome: gut microbiome; material: fecal sample | place: Denmark | collected 2008
CAAGCAACAAAAGGGCCCATGCCGCCATGGGTCCTTTTTAATGCAAAAAGTATTTTCTATTATTAACGAAGGGATAATTATATAACAGTTATATAGTTTTAATTACGGTCAAAAAAATGGAAAGCACACACGCCGAAAACAAGATGGGCTATCTGCCAATAAGAAGCCTCATAATCAAAATGTCACTTCCCATGATGGTATCCATGCTGGTTCTGGCTACCTACAACGTTGTTGACAGCATTTACGTTTCCCGCATAAGTGAAAGCGCCCTTACGGCAGTTTCGCTGGTTTTCCCGTACCAGATGCTGATAAACGCCGTTTCCGTGGGCACCGCCATAGGCGCAAACTCCCTTGTGGCACGCCGTCTCGGCGAAAAGCGTCAGGGAGAAGCGGATACCGCCGCTACCAACGCCATGTTTCTGGCCATTTGCGGAGGCGTGGTTTTCGCGGTGCTTTTCGGTCTGCTCCACCGTCCCATGATATATCTTTTCCATGCGGACGCGGAGATAACCGAATATGCCATAACCTATCTTTCATGGGTAGGTATTCCCGCTATATTCGTGATGGTTCAGGTGATGTGTGAAAAGCTGCTGCAAGCCACGGGCAGCACCATGAAGTCCATGTTCATACAGCTCGTCGGCGCGGTATTCAACATAGTTTTCGACCCCATACTCATATTTGGCCTTTACGGCTTTCCAAAGCTTGGCATTGCCGGCGCTGCCATAGCCACAGTGGGCGGGCAGCTGGTGGGTATGCTGCTGGGTCTGCTCATGCTAAGCCGCAAGTCCTGTCTGGTAAAAATAAGCTTCAGGAACTTCAGGCCGAATAAGCAGAGTATAGCCGGCATATACGAGGTAGGCGTGCCAAGCATCTTCCTTCAGATGGTAGGCTCCATAATGACCCTTGGCATGAACAAGATACTGATAGCCTTCTCCTCTACCGCTGTAAGCGTATTCGGCATCTATTTCAAGCTCCAGTCCTTCGTTTTCATGCCGGTATTCGGCCTGAACTCCGGCACCATGCCCATAATGGGCTACAATTACGGTGCGCGCAACAGGAAGCGCATAATGGAAGCGCTGAAATACGGCTGCATATACGCTTTCAGCATAATGTGCCTGGGCATGCTGATATTCCAGCGCCATTCCGACCTTATGCTGCGGCTGTTTGACGCGTCCGACGAGATGATGGCCATAGGCGTTCCCGCCCTTAAGATCATCAGCTACTCGTTCCCCTTCGCGGCCCTGTGCATAATGGGCTCCTCCCTGTTCCAGGCAATAGGCGACGGCAGGCTTTCCTTCTTTTCCTCCGCCCTTCGCCAGCTTGCGATACTTCTGCCGGTGGCCTTCATATTCTCCCGTACCCTCGGCCTGTCCGCCGTATGGTATGCCTTCCCCATATCTGAGCTTGGCTCCATAACCTTTGTGGGCATAAACCTCTACAAGATATACCAGAACAAGATAAAGCCCCTGGGCGACTGACGATAATAGAAAAGGCGGCGCGTGCCGTCTTTTTTGTTTGCCTTTAGTTTTTTTCTACGTTGTAATGCCTGAGCACAAAGGACGAAAACAGCGCCGCAGTAGACATTTCTGAGCGATTTCTCCGTATAACCAGATACAGGTCCCGCTGCATGGCCTTATCTCCCAGATTAAAGCACAGCAGCCTTCCTGATGAAAGCTCATCGCTTATGGCGTGTATGCTGATTATAGCTATGCCCAGCCCTCCCGCTACGGACTTCTTTACCGCCTCGCTGTAATTCATCTCGGCAACGGTATTGAGCTCGCCCGGCTCTATGCCCTCGCTGCGCAGAAGCTGCTCGTATTCCATTCTGGTGCCGCTGCCCAGCTCTCTGGCTATGAAGGGCTCCTTTTTAAGAAGCTCCCTTGGGAAGCTGCCGTTCAGCTTCCTGAAGCGCTCGTTATTGGCGGTTATTATCACAAGCTCGTCCTTGAGGAAGCTGGTAAACTCGCAATTGGTGTTCTCCACTCTGGCGCCCGTAAGGGCTATATCCGCCTTGCCGCGCCTTACCTCCTCCACAGCCTGCAGGCTGTTGGTGTTGTGCAGCTGGTAGGATACCCCCGGATACTCCCGGCTGAATTCCGAGAGCAGCTCCGGCAGGCAGTACTGTGCGGGCACAGATGAGGCCGCTATGGTGATGCTGCCCGTATAGCGTGAATCCTCCCTTGAAAGTTCCTCCAGCGCCTTCTGTCTGAGACTCATTATGCCCTGTGCGTAGCCTAAAAGCGTCGCTCCCTTATCCGTAGGCAGTATGCTCTTGCTGGTGCGTATGAGCAGCTCGCACCCCAATTCCTTTTCGAGGGTGGAAATATGCGCGCTCACGGTGGGCTGGGATACCCCCAGCACCCTTGCCGCTCTGGAAAAGCTGCCCTGCCTTACCACCATGCAAAAAGCCTCAAGCTGTTTTATATCCATATAAGTATGCTCCAGTAAAATAATATTTTTAAGAACCAAAGCTTAAAAGTATCTTTATATACTTATTATAACAAAAGGTTTGTATGCAGAAAAGCCCCGGCAAAAAAATATCCCCTGTCCGCATGGGCAGGGGGTATTCATCGGCGGTTCACCCGCCTAAATCGTGGGGGCAAATTTATTTGAGGTTACTTTGCGTCTACCTCGGCCATGTGCTCGCAGAGGTTGACCAGCTTGTTGGAATAACCCCACTCGTTGTCGTACCAGGCAACCAGCTTTACGAAGTGGTCGTTCAGGGCAATGCCTGCGTCTGCATCGAAGATGCAGGTATGGGGATCATGATAGAAGTCGGAGGATACTACCTTGTCCTCGGTGTAATCTATGATGCCCTTGAAACGGTCGCTCTCGGAAGCAGCCTTCATGGCGGCCTTGATCTCATCGTAGGTAGCGGACTTCTCCAGGCGGCAGGTAAGGTCTACAACGGATACGTCGGGAGTAGGTACGCGCATGGACATGCCGGTGAGCTTGCCGTTGAGGGAAGGAATGACCTTGCCCACGGCCTTGGCAGCGCCGGTGGAGCTGGGGATAATATTGTGTGCCGCCGCACGGCCGCCGCGCCAATCCTTCTTGGAGGCGCCGTCTACGGTCTTCTGGGTGGCTGTGATAGAATGGACGGTAGTCATAAGGCCCTCTACGATGCCGAAGTTGTCGTTGATAACCTTGGCAAGAGGAGCCAGACAGTTGGTGGTGCAGGATGCGTTGGAAACAACCGTCATGTCCTTGGTGTAGGTGTCATGGTTTACGCCCATTACGAACATGGGAGCGTCCTTGCTGGGGGCGGATATGACGACCTTCTTCGCGCCTGCCTTCAGGTGCTCGGAAGCGCGCTCGATGGTGGTGTTGATACCGCTGCACTCAAGGATATACTCTGCGCCGCACTCGGTCCAGGGGATATCCGCCGCGTTCATGCAGGAATATACGGAAATGGACTTGCCGTTTACCACCAGCTTGTCTCCCTGCACGTCTATGGTACCCTTAAAACGGCCATGGACGGTATCATACTTGAGCATATAGCCCATATAATCCAGTGCTATGAAGGGATCGTTGATGCCCACTACTTCTACGTTATCGTTTTCAACAGCGGCTCGGAAAGCCAGACTGCCGATACGGCCGAAACCGTTAATGCCCACTTTTACTGACATTGTAATATTTCCTCCGTTTAAATTTTTAAATTTATAAAATCGGCTTATTAGACCGATAGTTGACAATAAATTAACCAACGCATATTATAATATTCTATTTTTTTTAGGTTTGCAAGAGAATTTTAGCGAAACTGCATTTTCTACTGGCAAGCCCCCTCTCTATAATTTACGCTTATATTAAAGCCGCACTTTTCTCTTATGCACATCTCCTCGAAGTATCTGTTTTCCATAGGCACCCATTCCCTCATAAAGCGCCTATGCATGTCGGGACCGTTCCTTTGAAGAATGCGCCTGCTCTGCTCCTCGGGATCTACAGATACAAATACCGCTATATCATAGTATTCTCCCAAATATGGGTGCAGGCTATAACTGCCTTCTATGACTGTCAGCGAGGTAAATTTTACCGTAAATGCAGCGGACAGTTCGCCTGTCCTGCAAAAATATTTGCGGCATTCCGCGTCCCTGTGCAGCCTTGCGGGTTCCGCCACTTCTTTCCGAAATCTCTCCCTGTCAAAGTTGCCGCCGGTTTCGTTAAGACGTTGTTCAGTGCGTTGGTAAGGTTGGAGGAAATAATCGTCACAGTGGAAAACCCTGGCGGAGAACTCCTCCCGGAGCTCCTCTGCCAGGGTGGTTTTTCCCGAAGCGCTGTTGCCGTCTATGGCAACGACAACAGCTCCCCTTTCGTTTAAAAGCCTGCGTATCTCGGCTTTAAGGTCGTTTTTATCCATGTGTTCCCGTTACTGTTATTTAAGGTTTTCGGGATTGAGGCAATCCAGCTCAGGCAGTACAAACCTGCCGTCCTTGCGGATCAGTACGTCGTCGAAGTACATCTCGCCGCCGCCGTATTCGGGTGTCTGTATGCACACGAGATCCCAGTGTATGCAGGACTTGTTGCCGTTGCTACAATCGTCATAGCAGCAACCCGGGGTGAAGTGGAAGGAGCCGGCTATCTTCTCGTCAAAGAGGGTGTCCCTCATGGGGAAGGTGACAAAGGGGTTCACGCCTATAGCGAATTCGCCCACGCCCCGCGCGCCCGCATCCCTGTCAAATACGGCCTTTATGCGCTCGTTGTCGTTGGAGGTGGATTCCACTATGCGCCCTTTACTGAAGGTAAGGCATACGTTCTCGTAGGTGAAGCCGTCCATTATGGAGGGGGTGTTGTAGGTTATTGTTCCCTCTACGCTGCCGTCTACGGGAGCGGTATATATCTCGCCGTCCGGAATGTTCATCTGGCCGGAGCACTTGATGGCGGGCATACCCTTTATGGAGAAGCGGAGGTCTGTGCCGGGGCCCACTATATGCACCCTGTCGGTCTTTTCCATAAGCTCCTTGAGGGGCTGCATGGCCTTGTCCATCTTAGCATAGTCGAGGTTGCAAACGTTAAAGTAGAAGTCCTCGAAGGCCTCGGTGCTCATGCCTGCCATCTGGGCAAAGTTGGGGTTGGGATAGCGCAGCACACACCACTTGGTATTGGGTATGCGAATGTTGTTCAGCGGCCTGCCGTATACGGCGCTTATGAGGGCAAGCTTATCCCCCGGCACGTCGGACATCTCGTTGGTGTTGAGCTTCGCGCCTATGCCGATATATGCGTCCATGTGGCGCATGAGCTCGCAGTCTATCTTTGCCATAAGCTCCTGCTGCTCCTTCGTCGCGCCCAGCGCCAGCTCCCGGCATACCTCAGGCTTCTTTATCCATACGAAGGGGACGCCGCCCACGGCGTAGGTCTCCTTGACCAGCGCCTTTACCAGCTCGGTGCATTCGCCGTTGCCCTCGATAAGTATCTTTTCACCGGGCTTTATGGCGCAGGAAAAGCCAATGAGGTTTTTTGCAAGTGTCTTGATCCTCGGATCTGTCATCTTTTTTTACCTTCCTCTCGCATACTTTTGAAAGGCTCAGCTTTGCCTTTCTTTTATTATGTAAAGGGGCCTCCCCTTTACCTCGTCGTAAATGCGCTGCGTATAAGCCCCCTGCACGCCCATGGCGCACAGTATCACACCATCCAGCAGCACCAGGGCGCACACCGCCCAAAGCCACCCGGGAACGCCTGTTACGGCAGAGCAGACTATGGTAGCGATAAGCCCAAGCAGGGCTATGCACAGCACCGCAAGCCCTGCCCAGCCTATAAGCGTCAGCGGCCTTGAGGAAAAGCCGAATATGCCGTCGGCGGCAAGCCTGAGCATCTTCTTAAGGGTGTACTTGGTCTTTCCCGCACACCTCTCCTCCCGGACGTACTCCACGGGAACGGCATTATAGCCCAGCCATGCGCTCATGCCCCTAAGGAACCTGTTGTGCTCCCTGAGCACCTTGAATTCATCCGCAACGGCCTTGTCGAGCAGCCGGAAATCGCCTGTATCCAAGGGTATCGGATACGCACTCATGAAGTTCAGCAGCCTGTAATAGCACCATGCGGTAAGCTTCTTTGCGGCAGTCTCTCCCTTGCGGTGCAGCCGCTTGCCGTAGGCTATATCGGCGCCCTGCTCCCACGCCTTCACCATATCGGCAATGACCTCCGGAGGGTCCTGCAAATCAGCGTCCATGATTATCACCGCGTCCCCCTTCGCCTCGTCCATGCCGGCGGTAACCGCCAGCTGATGGCCGAAATTCCTTGAGAATCGCAGTGCCTTAACCTCTTCGTGCTCCCGGGCAAGGCGGGATATTATTTCCCATGTCCTGTCCCTGCTGCCGTCGTCTATGTAGATTATCTCAAAGGGATAGCCTATGGAGCTCATGGCCCTGTACGTCCTCTCAAAGGACTGCTCCATCGCCTCCTCCTCATTGAATGCCGGTACAACCAGCGATAAAAGCTTTTCCATTTTCTTTCCTTTCGGCCTGTTTTGGCATATATTACCTGTTTGTTATTATACCCCAAGCACCAGCTATCTACAATTCTAATATGCATTTTCTAAAAACCGGCTTTGACACTATTGAAACATACTTTTTTAGGGATATAATATTTAGTGTTGAAGTTTGAGATATTTTTTGAAAAGGAGATAATATAATGGCACTTGTAACGAGCACCGAAATGTTCAAAAAGGCCTACAATGGCGGTTACGCCATCGGCGCCTTTAACGTCAACAACATGGAGATCATTCAGGGCATCACCGAGGCCGCTATCGAAAAGCGCGCTCCTCTTATCCTTCAGGTCTCCAAGGGCGCACGCGCCTACGCCAAGCACGTATACCTGATGAAGCTCATCGAGGCCGCCATAGAGGACGCGGAGCAGACCGCGGGCTTTGACCTTCCCATTGTCGTGCATCTCGACCACGGCGATACCTTCGAGCTGTGCAAGAGCTGCATAGACGGCGGCTTTACCTCCGTCATGATAGACGGTTCCTCCAAATCCTTCGAGGACAACATCGCCCTGACCCGTCAGGTAGTCGAGTATGCCCATGATCACGGCGTAGTGGTAGAGGGCGAGCTTGGCACCCTTGCAGGCGTTGAGGACGAGGTAAAGGTATCCGCCGAGGATTCCTCCTATACCCGCCCGGATGAGGTCGAGGAATTCGTCAACCGCACCGGCGTAGACTCTCTGGCCATAGCCATAGGCACCAGCCACGGCGCATACAAGTTCACCGCCGCCCAGTGTACCCGCAACGAAAATGGCATACTGGTACCTCCTCCACTCCGCTTCGATATACTGGACGAAGTGGCAAAGCGTCTGCCCGGCTTCCCCATCGTGCTTCACGGCTCCTCCTCTGTGCCTCAGGAATTCGTTAAGATAATCAACGAAAACGGCGGCAAGATGCCCGATGCAGTAGGCATCCCCGAGGAGCAGCTCCGCAAAGCGGCCGAGGGCGCTGTCTGCAAGATCAATATCGACTCCGACCTGCGCCTTGCCATGACCGCCTGCATTCGCCAGTACTTCAACGAGCACCCGGATCACTTTGATCCCCGCCAGTATCTGAAGCCCGCCCGTGCCGCCATAAAGGCCATGGTAGAGCACAAGCTGGTAGACGTTCTGGGCTGCGACGGAAAGGCTTAAAGAGCGTAGCCATGCAGGAGGAATATACCAACGTCATAACCCTTACCGATTCCGACGGCAGCGATGTGGACTTTGAGGTGCTGGATATAGTACCCTACAAGGAGCATGAGTACGTAGTCATGCTGCCGGTCGATGACGAATCAGACTCGCCCGAGGCGGTCATTCTGGAGCTTCTGGAGGCCGAGGAGGACAACGAGGAGGACATGCTTCAGGGCGTGGACGACGAGGAGATACTCAACGCCGTTTTCAACCTCTTTATGGAAAAGAACGCCGACGAGTTCCAGTTTGAGCAATAAAGGGTCTACGCCCTCATAACTACAAAGCCCCCGGGCATTTTGCCCGGGGACTTCTTTATGCTTTATTTACCTTATCCCTAAGAAATGCAGTATGCTCTGCCAAACCGTCATATCGCCGGTCTTTGGGGGTATGACTATCACGGGGACGGGGGTGGGGTCGGGGTGGTAGTGGCCGCCGTCGCCGGGAGTGGGAACGGGGGTAGGTTCGACGGCGTTCGCACCGTGGGCCGCCTTGACAGCCACATTATCTGTCAGTATATTATTAGGATCGACTGCAACAATGTGGTTCTCTGCATTATCCTTATGTGCCTGCCAACGGTTTTCTTCAGCATCGTCATGCCAGCCGTCGATCTTGTGTATTTTACCATCGCAGTCCGGCGCACCGTCCAGCCACCAATCGGAGCCCACACCGCCAAAGGTGATTTTCCCGGTGCTGTAAATATCATCGCCGGCTGTTACAGCGTGGTTGTTGTAAATAACAACGGAGGGGTCAATCGTTGCCGTGCCGCCTACATTGTAAATGCCGCCGCCGTACTCGGAATATCCTCCGCGTGCATGATTGTTCATAATTGTGCCGGAGCCCAGTTCGAGGGTTTCGGTTGCATTCTCAATTTTTATTCCGCTTGCATAGTTGTCGATGACTCTAAAATCTGCTCCTTTTTCAACTTTAAGGTATCCGTCGTTTATATAAACATGGAAACCTGCCTGTACCTCTTTGTCGTTGGCGGGATCTGTTCCCCCGAAGCTCCTTTTTGCGTTTTCTTTAACAAGGACATGTGAGGTTGCGTTTATATCTGTCTGAAAAGCTACAATGCCGTCACCGCCATTGCCGATGGCATTTACTGTTGAATCATTTATTTTCAATGTCCAAGCACTCAACCCGTGCTTACCATTATTATTAAAGTTGACTACCGAATCATTATTAATTGTATATCTTGAACCATTAGAGCCGTTACCGTAATTTTCAACGACGTCGACTTTGCTATTATCGACATCAACCCACAGCCTTCCAGTAAACCCGCTGCGGCAATTTGTCGCCATAAAGTCGGATTCCGTAAATCTAACTTGGAACTCGTAACTCCAAGTTTCCTCATCCCAGCGAATAGCGTTGCCTAAATAGTTCTGGATAAGGACGCTGCAACGATTAAAAGTTATCCGGCATGGACGTCTTTCCATTTCTATTGCACCGTCATAGTAGATGTTTCCTTCAGGCTTGTCCGAGAATTTTTCCTTGTTTGCGTCCATTTCCAGGCGGATATTTGTACAATCCAACGCCGAATCTGCATATAAAGTGATCTTTCGGTTGGTCTTGAACGTACAGTTGTTCAGGTTCAGCTTCCCAGCGTTTTTCAATACGATATTGCCCTTGCCGCTGCCGGGCACATCATCTCCTTTTAAGGTAACAGTGTGCTGCCTCCTATTATTTTCTGATATGTCACCGGAAATCGTGATTGTTTTTCCGTCAATAGTAAAACCATCACTCTCACAATCCGCCAGCAGTTCAATAGTTTCACCATCTTTTGCCGCTGTTATCGCTTCGTCCAGCGTTGTGTATTTTGCTCCGTCTATCTGCGCTACATCGCCTTCTGCAAAAGCCGGAACCATCGCCAGCACCATGACAAGCGCCAGCATAATTGCAAGTAATTTTTTCATTTGTTTATCTTTCTCCCTTTCTTTTTTTGTTTTTCAGGTAAAATGAATTTGGATAACAAAAAATACCGCCATGGTCATCCCACAACGGTATTAAATGAACTTATTTATTTCAAGGGTCGCTAAAAGAGCATAGCTATGCCTGCCTGCCTGCCTGCCTGCCTGCCTGCCTGCCTGCCTGCCAAGATTATAGACTGCGTACTCATGGCAATGTCAACCCTTTGTAAAAATTAAGCGGAAAATATATTTCCTTTTGTATACTTATTTTATCACAGACGAGCTTATTTGTCATTACCAAAAATGCGCAAATTCTGCAAATTATGTAGTTTCGGGCATAAAAAAGCCCCCTCTTCCTTTCGGCGGTCGGGGGCTTGCTGTTATCTCTATTTTACTCGATTATCTGTGATACAACGCCGGAAGCGACGGTGCGGCCGCCTTCGCGGATAGCGAAGCGGAGACCCTCGTCCATGGCGATGGGGGTGATCAGGTCGCACTCCATGGTGATGTGGTCGCCGGGCATAACCATCTC
>ULUO01008775.1_pt1 | contig 10075 bp, 6 predicted proteins | sample 1958611 | NCBI WGS metagenome assembly ULUO01 (sample SAMEA4835762, study PRJEB28245) | human gut metagenome | biome: gut microbiome; material: fecal sample | place: Denmark | collected 2008
CCAGAAAGCGGTCAAACGCCTCGCGCGTGTCCACCACATAGCCGTGGCTGACCATCGCGCGGGCGATATGCGGCCGACCGACGCTGCCCTTGGCTTCGCGGGCGATTTCGTCGTAATCCAGCGGATAGCCCAGCGCGTTCAGCTTCTCCACCATCTGCCGCGCGCGTCCGAGCCGCATTTGAGACAGCGCCCGAACCTTGCGGTGCAGGGGCGTATCCGTCCCGCGCCCGTAGCCGAGCAGGTGCAGGCCGGGCATATCGCGCAGGGACAATTCGACACCTTGCAGAATCGGCATCGGCGTGGGTTTCCCCAGCAGCTGCGCCGCGCCGTCAAACGTGTCATGGTCGGTCACGGCAAGGAGCGTCACGCGGTGCTTGTCCGCCAGCGCCACCAGCTCCGCGGGCGTAAGCAGCCCGTCGGAGGCAGTGGTGTGGGTGTGCAAATCAGGCTTCATGGGGGGCATCCGGGTGATTTTCGGGCGCATCTGCCGTCTTATCAGGCGTTTCCGCGCTCTTTTCAGGCGTTTCAGCGGACTTTTCGGAACTCTCTTCCTTCTTTTCGTCCGCCATATCCTGCATCATCACATCGCCCGTGGTGCGGGTGTCGGCATCCTGAATATCCGGCAGCGCGCCCGTTTCCATCAGGGTGACGAACTCGCGGCGGCTGATGGTGTCGTACTTGAGCAGCGCGTCCACCAGCTTCTCCATGCGGTCGCGGTTGGCGCTCAGGGCATCCACCGCCTTCTGGTAGCATTCCTCCAGCAGGCGCTTGACTTCCGCGTCGATGCGCGCCGCCATTTCTTCGCTGTACCCGCGGCTCTGCCCGAACTCCATGCCGACGAACACTTCCTGATCGCCGTCAAGATAGACCGGGCCCAGCTTTTCGCTCATGCCGAACTGCGTCACCATGCGGCGGCAGACCTCCGTCGCCTTTTTCAGGTCGCTCGTTGCGCCGGTGGTGAACTCACCCAGATAAAGCTGCTCCGCGGCATGACCGCCCAGTCCCATCGCCACGAAGTCCATCAGCTGGCTGTAAGTCTGCAAATCGTCCTCTTCCGTCGGCAGGGACAGCGTGTAGCCGCCCGCCTGCCCGCGCGGGACGATGGTAATCAGGTGCACCTCGTCGCAGTTGGGCAGGACGTGCCCGACGATGGCGTGACCCGCCTCGTGGATGGCGACCATGCGCTTGTCGCGCTGCGTCACCTTGTGGCTGCGCTTCTCCGGGCCCATCTGCACGCGGGAAATCGCCTCCACCAGCGTCTGCTGATTGATGGCCTTCAAGCGCCCGCGCGCCGCCAGAATCGCGGCTTCGTTCATGATGTTTTCCAGCTCCGCGCCGGTGGAGAAAGGCACGCGCTTGGCGATATTCTCCAAATCCACATCATCCGCAAGGGGCTTGCCCTTGGCGTGCACCTTCAGGATGGCAATACGCCCCGCCATATCGGGGTAATTGACGAGAATCGTGCGGTCAAAGCGGCCGGGACGCAGCAGCGCGGGGTCAAGAATGTCGCGGCGGTTCGTCGCCGCCATGACAATAACGCCCTCGTTGATTGCGAAGCCGTCCATCTCGACCAGCAGCTGGTTCAGCGTCTGCTCGCGTTCGTCGTGTCCGCCGCCCAGACCCGCGCCGCGATGGCGACCCACCGCGTCAATCTCATCAATAAAGATGATGGACGGGGCAGCGCGCTTGGCTTGGTCGAACAGGTCGCGGACGCGGCTCGCGCCCACGCCCACGAACATCTCCACAAAGTCCGAGCCGGAAATGGAGAAGAACGGCACGCCCGCCTCGCCCGCAACCGCCTTTGCCAGCAGGGTTTTGCCCGTGCCGGGCGGGCCGATGAGCAGCACGCCCTTGGGGATGCGCGCGCCCATGTCAATGTACGCCTTGGGGTTGCGCAGGAAGTCCACCATTTCCTTGAGTTCTTCCTTCTCTTCCTCCGCGCCCGCGACGTCGGCGAACGTCACCTTGTTCTTGTTCGGGTCATGGATGCGCGCCCGGCTTCTGCCGAAGTTCATCACCTTGCCGTTGCCGCCGGTCTGCGCGCGCATAATCAGCCAGAACATCACGCCGCAGAGCACCAGCGAAATCGCCAGCGGAATCAAATCATACCACCACGGGGTGGTCAGCGGCTGACGGTAGATGATGGTGAATGGCAAATCCTTGACGGACACCTCATCCAGCGGCTTATTAAGCTTCGCCGCCTGCATTTGCCGCGCGGTGACGATGAAATCAGCGCCGATGATGGTTTCAAAATCGTAGTTCTTGTCGGGGAAATCCGCGTCGGCGACCGTTGTTGTTGTCGTCACGCCCACCAGCGACGTGCCGCGGATGGCGACGGAGCGAACCTGCCCCTCCTCAATCATCGTCAGCAGCTGGGGATAGGTGATGCGGCGGTCACGGGTATTGCTGCCAAAGCCGTTGGTGAACAGCATCGAAATGGTGAGCACCATCAGCAGCAGAACCGCGACGTAGCCGAACATCCCGCGAGACTTCTTCAATGCGAGCATCCTCCTTCCGTTCCAGCGCCATCCGCCTGTTGCGGCGTATACCCATATAGACGAATGACGTGTGCGGAAAAATCCATCTTTACAAAAATTTTATCTTTATTGGGGGAAGAATCGGCTGATTTATTCGTGCGCCGCGCCGTACACGCGGCTGTCCAGCACGCCGATATCCGGCAGATTGCGGTACTTCTCGGCGAAATCCAGCCCGTAGCCGACGACGAACTCATCCGGAATCTTGAAGCAGTGGTAATCCACCGTCAGGTTGTGTTCGGGATTGCGGCGGTCGGGCTTGTCCAGCAGCGTCGCAATGCGGATGGAGGACGCGCCGCGGCCCATCAAATACTTGCCGAGGTAGAACAGCGTGTTGCCGCTGTCCACAATGTCCTCCACAATCAGCACGTCGCGCCCCTTGATGGACACGGACAGGTCTTTCTCCAGATTGACCACGCCGGAGGACTTGGTGGAGTTGCGATAGCTCGAAAGCGCCATGAAATCCAGCGTCACGGGCAAATCGACTTCGCGGATGAGGTCGGAGAAGAAGACGCTCGCGCCCTTCAAAATGCAGACCATCACCAGATCGCGTCCCTGATAGTCGTGGGTGATTTCCCGTCCCAGCTGGGCAACGGCTTTCTGGATGTCCTCGCGCTTGACGAGAATCTTCGTCATGTCTTGATACAGCTTGGCATTGGTGTCCATCGTGTTGTCCTCCTAAATATATGTAGGTTTCTATGTTGACTTAGTTGGCGTTGTCCTTTTTTTCGCGCAGGGGTGCGCCGCAGCGTTTGCACTGTTCGAGCTTGTCGTAGGGGTCATCCTCAATCTGCGACCACTTGATGACGCCGGACAGCGGGCGGTATTTCGGATTGAGCGATTCGCAATTCGGGTCAATGTGGTAGTACGTTCCGCCTTCGGGATTGTAGTAAATCAGCAAGTCCGGATGGCTGGTGTTCAGCACGGGCTGCGTCGCGAGGGCATTCGTCGGGGTGGCGGTGCTTTCCTGCTCGTTGCTTTGCAGCGTCGCGGGGTCAACGTACCACACGCCGTCCTCCTTGACCATGCGCACCTTCCACAGGTAGACGCTTTCGCCCAGGGTGTTGTTCTTGTTGATGACGGCGCGCACCGTCACCATGCGGGCGATGTCGTTCGATGTGCCCGTGATGGCCGTGAAATCCCAGCTGACGGGCGTGCGGTTGGTCAGCACCTCGCCGAAGAGCTTCTGCGTCACCGCGTCCGTGCCGCCCTTGATGCTGCTGCGCCACGACGGGGCCGTCAGGTTGACCATTTGGCTGATGGCGTTGTTCTTCCACAGCGTGAAGAAGGAATGCAGCTGCGCGTAGCACTCCTCGGAGTCATCCACAGGCGTCGCGGTGGGCGTGGGCGAGGGATTGGGCGTGTCCGTCGCGGTCAGGTTGACATCGAGGTTATTGCCCGATGTACTCCCCTGCTGCATCTGGCCGGACTGATTCGGCTGCGCGGGGTTCTGATTGTCCGCCGCATTCGTCGCCAGTGCGCTGACGAGGCAGACGACCGCCGCCGACGCCAGCAAAAGCGACAGCACCAGCCGCGCGTTGGGCGTGACCAGCTCGCGGATCCACATCGCGGCGATGCTCGCCACCGCGCCGACGAGGACGATCCACTTCACCGCCGTCCACGCGAAGACCATGCTCAAGATGAAAAGAATCGGCAGCACGCCGAACATCAATACTTTCGCAATCGTATCCCACGGAATTTCCCTGTGCGCCGCCGGCTGCACCCGGAAGCCGCTGCGCCCCGACGTCGGGTACACGCGCTGACCGTCGGGGGTGTACTGCGCGTACTGCTGCTCCGGCGGCAAATCCGTTTCCTGCGGATTCTGCTGGCTGTACCCCTGCTGATTGTACGCCGGATTCGGCTGCTGATACCCCTGCTGCTCGTAGGGCTGCTGATACCCGCCGGGCTGCACAAACCCCTGCTGGTCATACGGCTGCTGTTGATAAGGCTGCTGGGCGTATGGCTGCTGATAGCCCTGCTGCCCATACGGCTGCTGATACCCCTGCTGCTCGTAGCCCTGCTGACCGTAGCCCTGCTGATCGTATGGCTGCTGATATCCCTGCTGACCATAGGGCTGTTGATAGTCCGCATACCCCTGCTGACCATATTGCGGCTGCCCATAGCCGTTTTGCGGCGCGTAGCCCTGACCATAGGCATCATTGGGCGCGTAGCCACCATTCGGGGCATAGCCCTGCGCCGGCGGATAATTGCCCTGCGAAAAACCAGGCTGCTGAGGATTCTGTCCGGCGTCCCCGGCGCCATCATAGGGTGGACGGCTGTTGCTCATCCGGCTTCCTTTCCTTTCTTCCGCGCGATTGTGCGCGAAGTTCCCTGCCGCGCCTTGTGCGGAGGGCATTTTGTCCCTCCCCCGCGCGGACTTTCACGCAAGCGCCTGAATCGCGCTTTACATGATAACGCATCTTACAGTATAGCACAAAAAAATGGCTTGTAAATAATAAATCGGAAAAATTCACGGTTTGTTCGCCTGTAAGATGGAAAGATTTTTACTTCGGTGCGCGTTTCCGTCCTCCATTCCGCATTATTTTCGCTTTTCCGCTTGCAAAAGTCGTTCGGCTATGGTAAGATAGAGCGTGCCGACGAAAGTCAGCGAAATATTTGGAAGCGATGACCGGGAAACAGTAGCGCGTGCAAGTCCCCTTCCTATTTCCAAATGAGAATGTGCCAAGATGCGAAGCGAATTTTTTCTGCTGGCTAACGGGAGTGAAACGCAGCGCAGCAGCGCTACGCTAAGTGGAACGAGCGGACGCCAGAAGGAAAAAGGCGCGAGCAGATGGCACAGGCGAATGCAGGAAATAGGATATCAGAGAGCCGCCGGGTGGTGCGAGGCGGCAGGGCGCACGGCGTGAACCTTCATCCCGTGAGTTTTTCGGCGTGGGCAGCCTTATCGCCTATCAAGCGGCGGCAATCGGATTTTTCCTTTGCCGCAAGACGAGTGGTACCGCGGATTCAGTCCGTCTCATCAAACGATGGGACGGGCTTTTTTCATCCAACTGTAAGGAGGAACATCCGGAATGAACGAGAAGATCGAAGCCCTGAAAAGCAGCTTTGATTCCGAGCTGAAGAAGATCGCCAACATGGTGGATCTGGAAGCCCTGCGCGTGAATTACCTCGGCCGCAAGGGCAAAGTGACCGACGCGCTCAAGGGCATGGGCAGCTTGACCGACGAGCAGAAAAAGACCGTCGGGCGCGAGACGAACGAGCTGAAAACCGCCATCACCGTCGCCTTGGCGGAAAAGCTGGAAGCGCTCAAGGCGCAGGAATTGCAGCGCGAAATCAACGTCCTGCCCGAATTTGACATTTCCATGCCGCCGGACATGACCCGCGGGTCGTATCACCCGATTACGCTGGTGCAGCGCCAGTGCGAGCAGGTGTTCAAGTCGATGGGCTTCACGGTGGAGGATTACGCCGAGGTCGTGACGGACTACGAGTGCTTCGAGAGCCTGAACATTCCGAAGTTCCACCCCGCGCGCGACATGCAGGACACCTATTATCTGGACAACGGGCAGCTGCTCAAAACGCAGACCTCCGCCGCCCAGAACGCCATCTACCGCCGCTACCGCGACGCGCTGGTGAACGACGGCGTGCCGATTAAGGCGATTTTCCCCGGCCGCTGCTTCCGCAACGAGGCAACCGACGCCTGCCATGAGAACACGTTCTTCCAGATGGAAGGCATCATGGTGGACAAGGATATTTCCATCGCGAACCTGATTTACTTCATGAAGACGATGCTGAGCGAGGTGTTCCGCAAGGACATCAAAGTCCGCCTGCGTCCGGGCTTCTTCCCGTTCGTTGAGCCGGGCTTTGAGCTGGATATTTCCTGCCTCATCTGCGGCGGCACGGGCTGCCCGTCGTGCAAGCATTCCGGCTGGCTGGAGCTGTGCCCCTGCGGCATGATTCACCCCGAAGTATTGAAGGCCGGCGGCATCGACCCGGAGCAGTACACCGGCTTCGCGTTCGGCTTGGGCATGACGCGCCTTGCCATGATGAAGTACGGCGTGAAGGACATTCGCGACCTGAACAGCGGCAGCCTGACGCGCCTGGCGCAGTTCACGGACGACGAGTAATGCGGAGGAAAGACGAACATGCTGATCTCAATGAACTGGATTTCCGACTTCGTTGACCTGACGGGCCTTGACAAAATGGCGCTGATTCGCCAGTTCTCCCTGTCCACGGCGGAAGTTGAGAATGAAATTTTCCACAAGGGCGCGGATTTGTCCGGCGTTGTCGCCGCGCAGATCGTCAGCGTAGAGAATCACCCCGAATCCCACAAGCTGCACCTGCTGAAGGTGGACGCGGGCGACGGGCAGCTGACCGACGTGGTCTGCGGCGCGCCGAACGTGCAGCTGGGCATGAAAACCGCGTTCGCGAAGGTGGGCGCGCAGCTGGGCGACATCACCATCAGTCCGCGCAAGCTCGCTGGGTACACGTCCTACGGCATGTGCTGCTCGGAGAAGGAAATCGGCATCAGCGACGACAATTCCGGCATCATGGTCCTCCCGGAGGATGTTCCCTGCGGCACGGACTTGAAGGCGCTCTACCCCATTGACGATATTATCTTCGAGGTGGACAACAAGTCCCTGACGAACCGCCCCGACCTGTGGGGGCACTACGGCATGGCGCGCGAGTTTTCTACCCTGTCCGGCCGTCCGCTGAAAGCCCTGCCCGTGGCGGATTTGGCTGCGTACAACAATCTGCCCGCCATCGACATGAAGATTGAAGACCCGCTGTGCCAGCGCTACTCCTGCCTGCGGGTGGAGAACATCAACCGCCACGTCAGCCCGATGGCGATGCGTATCCGCCTGAACTACTGCGGTATGCGCGACATCAACTTCCTCGCCGACCTGACGAACTACCTGATGCTGGAAATGGGGCAGCCGATGCACGCCTTCGACAGCCGCAAGGTGGAGAAAATCCGCATCCGCCGCTTCCCGGAGAGCTTCCCTTTCCAGACGCTGGACAAGGTGGAGCGCACCATCGACCCGAACACGCTGATGATCTGCAACGGCGACAAGCCGGTTGCCATCGCGGGCATCATGGGCGGTCTGGACAGCGAAATCGTCGATGACACGACGAGCCTGACGCTGGAATCCGCCACCTTCGACGCGGCGTCCGTCCGCAAGAGCAGCGTCCGCCTCGCCCACCGCACCGACGCCTCCGCCCGCTACGAAAAGAGCCTTGACCCGGAAATGACGACCGTCGCCATCGCCCGCTTCGTCAAGCTCCTCCAGGAATACGACCCGGAAATGCGCGTCACCTCCCGCCTGACCGACGAGTACGCCTTCCACTATCCGAAGGTGCAATTGTCCTTTGACAAGGCGTTTGTTGACCGCTACACCGGCATCAACATCTCCTCCGACGAAATCATGCACACGCTGACCGCGCTGGGCTTCACCATGACGCGGGACGGCGATTCCTTCACCGCGGACGTTCCCTCCTGGCGCGCGACGAAGGACGTAACCATCAAGGCGGATATCATCGAGGAAATCACCCGCATTTACGGCTACGACAACTTCGACCTGCACACGGCGGAATCCCCGCTCTACCCGGTTCGCATGTCCACCGAAAAGACGGTGGAGGACAAATTGAAGGACATCCTCGTCAAGCGCTATTCGCTGCACGAGGTGCATTCCTACATCTGGCAGTACGCCGACGACTACAAGAAGCTCGGCATCGCCGTCGAGGACAACGTGAAGCTGCTCAACGCCTCCAACCCCAACATCGAGACGCTGCGCCGCTCCATGATTCCCACCCAGCTGTGCCAGGTGAAGGTCAACACGGGCTATGCGCCGTCGTTCGGCATCTTTGAAATCGGTCACGTCATCGACGGCGTGGACGAGAACAAGCTGGCAAAGGAGCACAAGAAGCTGTGCGTGACGCTCTTCAGCAAGGTCGATAACGTGGAAACGCTGTATTTCCGCCTGCGCGACATGCTGTGCGTCGCCGTGAGCGACATCCTGCACAAGGATTTGTCCTTCCACGCAATGACCGCGACCCACTCCTATGAGCATCCGAAGAACCTGAACGCCATCGTACTGGACGGCGTTGACCTCGGCGAAATCGGCGTGGCGCACCCGGTTGTCGGCAAGAACATCGACAAGAAGGCGGCAATTGTGTTTGCCGAAATCGACACGGAAGCGCTTGCGTCCATCGCGCCCGCGCCCATCGTCTACCGCGAGCCGTCCCGCTTCCCCGGCATGGAGCAGGATTTGACCTTCGTGGTCAATCGCTGCCAGCCGATTCTGGACGCGGTGAAGGCGGAGGACTCCCCGCTGGTGCAGAAGGTGACCGTGCTGGGCACATACAGCGACATCACCGGCAAAACCATCACGATTCGCCTCTCCTTCTCGCACCCGGAGCGCACGCTCACCCGCGACGAAGTGCAGGCGGTTGTTGACGGCGTGGTTGCGCGGCTGAAGGGTCAAGGGATTGAACTGAAGAAGTAACTTCCTCTCTATATGCATCTTTCTTCCTCCGAAACGCGGCTGTGTTTCGGAGGTTTTTTCTTCGCGCCAAGGACGCGCAGACTGCTGCGGCAGCTGACCTGACCGCCGCACAGGCTGCCCTGACCGCGAAGGAAAACGAACTGGCGAACGTGCAGAACACCCTCGCCGCGACGGAAAACGTGCTGGCGCTGACGCAGGATGCCCTTGGCACGAACGAATCGCTGATTACGATTATCAAGGAATCGCTGGTGGCGAAGGATGGTGTCGCGGCGAACGCCGTGGCGGCGAAGGAACCGATGCTCTTCCTGCACCTGCTCTCCACCGACGCAGCCACCCTGACCGGCACGGACACCACCGCGCTGGACGCGGAAAACTACCTCATCGTCACCGTCGGCGAGCAGACCTGCGCGCCCATCCCGATGCCGGAAGAGGGCAGCTACTTCTGCCTGATCCACGGCATCAACATGAATCTGTTCCACATCACCGCGGACGGCATTGAACTGGTCAACGCCAGTGCCGACCACAACTGCCTTGCGCTGGGCGAAATCACGATGACCATCGTCAGCCGCGACGCGCTCAAGCAGGAATAATCCACCTTCCCCTGCCCCTCTGCTTTTGTCGGCGGAGGGGCGTTTTTTGTGCTTCCGCGAAATTCGAGATTGACAACTTCCCCCGATGGTGGTAAACTGGAAAAAACGGAAGTTTTCTGCCCATTTTCGTCGCTTGTTAGGAGGATTGCTATGAGCCCCATTGCCGCCCGGAAAAAGACCATCATCTGGATGATTGCCGCCATCGTGCTGGCAGTCTCTTCCATCGCACTTGGCGCCGGTCTCATCGTCAGCCACAATTCGCTGACGGACACCCGGAATCAGCTGACGGACACGCAGAGCGCGCTGTCCTCCACCCAATCCACCTTAGCGGACACCGAAAACAGCCTGTCCGCCGCGAAGGACACCCTCGCATCCACCGAAGCCACCCTCGCGGACACGCAGACCACGCTGGACACGACCGCCGCCGCCTTGACGGATACCCAGACCACCCTTGCGTCCACCGAAGCCACCCTCGCCGAAACGCAGG
>ULUO01032494.1_pt1 | contig 10061 bp, 10 predicted proteins | sample 1958611 | NCBI WGS metagenome assembly ULUO01 (sample SAMEA4835762, study PRJEB28245) | human gut metagenome | biome: gut microbiome; material: fecal sample | place: Denmark | collected 2008
AAATTTAATTTTAAAACAAATTCAAAAACAAATCTTAAATAATATACTTAATAATAAGTCTATATCAAAATATGCAAAAGCATATCATAAAGGAATTCAATTGAAAGACAATGCGATTCCTCATATTAATAAAGAAATGATTTTAAAGTTGGATATTAAAGATTTCTTTGAAAATATATCATTTTTAGATATTTATAATTCTTGCTTTCCTATAGAATATTTTCCTAAATCAGTTGGAATGATATTAACTTATTTATGTACATATGATAATCACTTAACTCAAGGGTCACCGACTTCTGCCTATATATCAAATTTAGTAATGAAAGAGTTTGATGAAGAATTAGGAAATTGGTGTAATTTAAGGAATATATCTTATACAAGATATTCAGACGATATGACTTTTTCTGGTGCATTTAATCCTAGTGAATTAATAACTAAAGTTAGAAAAATGTTATATAAATTAGGATTAGAATTAAATAATGATAAAATTCATATAGTATATAAGTCTTCTAGTCAAAATGTTACAGGAATTGTAGTTAATGAAAAAATGCAGGTTAATGTAAAATATCGTAATAAGATAAGACAAGAAATATATTATATTAAAAAGTTTGGATTAAGTTCTCATTTAAAAAAATGTGACATTAATATTGATTCAAAAAGATATTTAAATATATTATATGGAAGAGTTCTCTATGTTTTACAGATTAATGAAAATGATAAAGAATTTATAAAATATAGGCAATTTATTGAAAATTTAAAAAGACAATGTAAGTCATAATGACCTAGAATTGTCTTTTTCTTTTTGCATATCTTTATCAAAATTATCAAGATTATTTTGTATAGATTCTGATCTAGCTTTTATATCTTTACAATACTTATCATATTTACGAAGGTCTCTAATAGTAGGCTGTATAGAATTTATTTCAGCAAGTATTTCAGATTTATCTTCTTCAGTTTTTGCTCTATGGTATCTTTTCCAAAGATTTTCTCTTTTACCTATGAGATTTTTATATTCTTCATAGTTTGTTTTAGCAAAGTTATCTAAATTTTCTTTTGTTTCAATTTTATTAGTAGCCATAAAATTTACTTGTTCTGAATATTCATTTAATTTTTTTACTTCTTTTCTAATGGAATAAGGTAAATATTGTTTAGGATATTTCTGCGGAAAAACATTTAATAAATAACAGTAATATAAATACAAGCCATAGATACCTTTATGATGTTTGTTAGATCTAGAATATTCTTCAAAGATAGTCCTTTGTGGTAAAGGTTTAAATACAATTTGCCTAGATAGGTATAATCGTTTGTTTATACTATCTATTGAATAATCGATACCAAATGTTTTTTCTATTCTAACTTTATCATAGCCATCTTTATAAATTGTTAATATACCATTACGAAAATAAACTTGATAATTTAATTTTTTAAGTCGTTCTACAACTTGTTTAAGGGTAACAGAATAACTTATGACATTATCTAAATCCTCTTTGAGAATTTTATAATAATCATCATTTAATACTTTGTGTTTATAAGTGTTCTTGTAAGAAATATCTTCATCAAGAACACTTAATCCATATTCTGCGCATATTGAATCTGATATCTGTCTTAACTTTGCTAAATTAGCACGATTGTTATTATATTTTTTACCAGTCTTATATGAAACTGAATTAATTATGAAATGATTGTGTATATGATTAGTATTTTGATGAGTAGCAACAACCACTTCATAATCTCTAAACATTTCTTCTGCAAACTTAACTCCAATCTCGTGAGCAATATCTGCAGTAACTTCTCCTTCTTTAAAAGATTGATATCCATGAAAAGCAAGAACGTTATCTGTTTTTCTATATTGTTCTTTGGTAAATTTCATATCACCATAAGGATCATATTCAGAACAATTAATACAACTTACATATTCTGCTTTTTCATTTTTAAAGTCATAATCTTTATTACTATAAGATTCTAGATAATTATAATTATTCTTACCATAATCTTTGTTAATAGTCTTTTCAGGATTGATGAGATAATTTATTGACTGTTTTAAATTATTTTTAATACTCCAAATTGATGTTGTCGCCATTAATAAGGTTTAGCCTTTCTAAATAGTGGATTTTTGTGGTGAGAGTAAAAATCCGTTGCTTGCTTATGACAACATCACACATAAATTAACTCCTTTAAGATAATTTCTTCTGCGGTATTCTTATAATTATTCATCAATTTTACCCATTCAAGCCCACTATTTTCTTTACTTTTTTCAGATAGTTTTTCATCATTTTTAATATAATTATCCATTAAAGTTTTTAATCTTTCTTCACATTCTATACTGACTGAAAGAAGATGATTTGTTAGTTCATTCTTTATTAAAAGTGTCTGATATAATCCTTTTTTGTGTTCCTTAATATAATTCAATCTTAATAATCCATACCTGTTTATTTCTCCATAATTTTGATTTTCTATTACCAAATTAGGTAATAAATAATCTTCTTGTTTTACATATTCAATATTCATAATTTAATCAAATCCTTTCTAATTTTCTAATAATTTATTTGTTTTGTAGCTAATTATTCCGTATTTATCTTTAACATTATCTACTGTTATAGGGAATTTTTCTTTAGGTGAAATTGCTACAAATCTTATAATTTTTTCATTTTCTTTTGGTTGATATTCTAAAATAACTTCATTAGTTTCTTCATCAATTGTTTCATACATTTCATAAAATGATGTTTCAAAATGTTCATTTATTTTAGATAGATATTTATCTAATTGTTCTTCATTCATTCTGCCACCTTTGATATATTCTTCTTTATTATCAACCATAACAGGTACTGCTACATCAAAGATACCTGCATCATAAAACTTTACTAATTGTCTTATAAATCCGTTTCTAAAATTTATTTTTTCAAGAATTAAATTGCCTTTACTATCTTTGTTTATCTCAATAGTATCAATAAATTTTGATATAAATTCTTGTTTTTCAGACTTTTCCATACCATTCCATTTAGTTTTTAAAACAGTATTTAGAGTATCAAGTCTAATCATTTTTTCTTTTTCTAAATCTCTTTGTGCGAGTAATTCGTGTGGAGAGTAGTTAAAAGTTTCTAAATTAACTAACTCTAGTTTTTTGCTTTCAAGGTTAGCAAGTTTATCTTCAATTAGTTTATAATCTTCTTTAAAATCATCAATTTCAACAATGCCTTTAATATACAAATCTTTAATTCTATTTCTTTGTTTTTCTAAATCTCTAATCTCTTTATCAATAGTAGTAGTATCAATATTATTTTCTTTATCTTCTAATACTGGTAGAAAAAACTTTTTAACTGCCATATCATATTCTAGTAAATCATAGATAAAATCTCTTAATAAATGCTCTACATGGTCTTCATTAAAGTTAATGTGACAATGCTCACAAGTATAGTACATATACTTTCTTTTAGTACCACCAGAACCTTTACATTTCATAATTCTACAGCAATTAGGACATTTTAATCTTTGAAAGAAAGTATAAACTCTATCTCTAGTATAAGTTCTTTGATTTCTTTCTTTTTGTCTTTGACATTCTTCCCATTTAGCACGAGATATTATAGGTTCTACAACATTCATATAAACAATAGGTTCTAAATTTTCTTGTTTACCAATTCGTTTATATTGTTCATAATCTCCCATATAGATTTTATTATCAATAATCTTTTGAATAGTAGTATCTTTCCAATTTTTCTTTGGATAGATATTATTTTCTTTAAAGTAGTTAGCAATTTGTTGAAAACTTTTACCTTCCAAATACATATCAAATATCTTTTCTACATAGGGACGAGTAGAGTTATCTATAACCATTCTTTTATCTTCAGTACTCTTATAACCAAATGGTCGCTGTCCTGGAATATGACCTGATTTAATGGCTCCATTAAGCCCAAATTTAGTTCTTTCCGATACAATTTCAATTTCTAATTGTGATAATACGGTTAGCATTCTAACAAAAAATCTTCCATTAGCAGTAGAGGTGTTAACATCATCTCTATCACATAATAGAAAGCAATTATATTGTTCTAATACTGATATTAGTTCTTCTAAATCACGAACTGAACGAGTAATTCTATCTAGTTTATAAGCAACAATATAATTAATTTTTCCTTCCTTCATATCTTTAAGCATTTCTTGAAATTGTGGTCTATGTTCCATATCTTTTGCTGATATTCCTGCATCTTTATAGACCTTATAAACTTCTAACTCCTTAAACTTACATAATTGAAGTAACTTTTCTTCTTGTTCTCCAAGTGAAAATCCTTCTCTTGCTTGATCTTCGGTACTAACACGAATATAAACTCCTGCAACTTTCCTTTCATTATCCATAATTATCAATCTCCTTTCTTTAGTAATGAAAGGCACCAAAGTAAAAAGGTGTCACATAACAAGGACACCTTTGAATTAATTGATTATTTTATACGACAAAAACAACCAATATTGTGGGAGTATATAAACTCACCAATTCATTAATGCCTTGCTATGTACTCTGATAACTCAGACAATGGGATTTTCTTCTTTAAATTTCCTATATAAAAATGTTTCTGTTCATTGAAGAATAGGTATAACTTATCTCCAATAATTACTTTATGTGGCTCTACATACGCTAGATTGGTATGTTCCACAATTCTTAAGTAGCCCTCAATTATTTGATAGGACTTCTTATTGAATTTGCAAGACCAATTAATTTTGGCTTTGAGTTCATCACTCATATTGATTTTCTTTTTTACGATATTAATCATACCACATCACACCCTTTCTTTGCAATAGCAACAAAAAAATCAACTTGCGTTGATTTAATCATTAACATCGCTTGGTGCGACGATTTTATCTTTTGGAGCGGTTTAAATACATCTTACGAACTCGCTCTCTTTCTATATATGATTATACATCATTTTTCCTTAAATAACAAATTTTAATAATTAAAATGTCAATTTCTATGATATAATTATATATAGAAGTAAAAGACTAAAGATAATTAGTTTGTTAGGAGGATTGATTATGAAAAAAAGTTTAAAAATTACTTTAATAATTATTGGTGTTTTTGTAGGATTAATAATCTTGGATACAACCCAAGCTATAGTATTTAATAATAGTCCTATTATAAGAATAACAAAAACTTATTCAAACTCTCATAAAAAACATATAGGAGTTTTCGTAGAAACTGATATTTATGACGGTGTAACACAAACAACTCGCTTTAAATGGGAAACTCATACTTTGCCTATAATAGATAATACTGATAACCTAAAAGATACTTATAAGAAAGTAAGTGATTATTTTGGAAGTGAAACTACTGATCATAGTAATTTAGGTTCTTGCTCACTAGATGAAAGTAATAATGTTGTTGTCGTTACTCTCATAGATAATAGTAAAACAAAACAGGAAGAGTTTATAAAAAATGCTAATATAAATCCAAAATATGTCAAATTTGAACAAGGTGGTCCTTATACAACATCAGCGTTTGATTTTTATATAACAAAACCAGAAAGTCACACTGATATTAGATTTAATGATTATTATACTACTAATGATCGTACAATTTATTTGGCAGGAAATATTGGAGAGCTTTATATTAAAGATCAAGATAAAGATATTACTTTGAAAACTTATCTTTCAACTGCATTTCAAACACTTGATGATGGTATAAAACATATTACTGATAAATTAGAGTTAAAAGCCACACTGAAAGATGGAGGAACAAAAATTTACAAATCTAAAAATAAAGATATAACTATGATAGTATGTAATACTACTAAAAATGATAAAAATATATTAATTGGTGATTATTCTATGGAATATACCGAAGGAGATTGTAATAATTAATAAATTATAATTTATCAATGAGACTAGTTTGAAATATAACTAGTCTTTTTACATAAAAGAGCAGTACTTGTGTATTAGTATTGCTCTTTATCTAGGACACTTTGTAGGGTTCTTATTTCGGTAAGTACTTTTTCTAATAGTTCTTCACCATTGTGAATTCTATTCATAATCATAAAATTTCTAGCTCTTACTAAATCATGATTAAGAGCTTTTATTTGTTCTAAAATAGGTTTAATCTCATCTTTATGAATAACATTATCCATATCTTCATTTATAATTTTTCTAATATATGATGATTGAGATAATCCTAATTTTTTAACTTTATTTTTAAATCTAATTTGTTCTTCTTCGTTTATAAATACATTAATTTTTATATTTCTTTTTCTCATTTTTTCATCCTTTCTATAATTTTTAGGGTTTGGGACTTGTCCCATAGGTTAGGCAAATGTTAGGAGTACATTTGCAGTGCTGGCTAAGACAATTTTATTCTATTTGTCCTCACACTTTTTCATTAAATATAAGTTCTTTTAAAACAATTTCTTCTGCAATATTTTTATAATTATTCATCTTTTGTACCCACAATAATTGGTTTTCTTCCTTTAAATTCTCATTTAAATCTTTATCTTTTTCAGCAAGTTCATTTATTAATAATTTTAATTTTTCTTCTGCTTCTTTACTGACTGAAAAAAGAAAAGTATATAGTTTGTCCTCAATAATTAGTCTTTGATATAAAACTTTATTATTCTTTTTTAGATAATCAAGTTTTAATAATCCATATTTGTTAAGATTTTTAATTTCATCCTTTGTAATAATTTTTCTCATTTTTCATCTCTCCGTTTCTTTGCTTTTATTATAGTTATCTATAAAATCTACATTTTTAGTTTTACTATTGTATTTAAAATAGCCAATATCATTATTTGTATCTATAACTTTAATTGTATATCTATCAATTAAATAAATAGCAATAGCATCAGTATTAAAAGTATCTTTTAAGTAGTTTAAAACTTTATATTGTTCTATTGTATTAACCTGATTTTTAATAATATTATTTTTATTTAACAATTTCATAATTGGTAAGTCCATTCTTTAACATACTTCAGTTTTAGGTATTAACATTACTTGGTCTATAATAGTTTCATTACTATACAAAGGGCAATGAATAATACCATCATAATAGAAATGTTCTGATGCTAGTGTAAGTAATATCTTTCTTTCATCATTTAAATATTCATTCTTTTCTAACTTTTGAAGTGATAAAACATAGTAGTTTTTAGAATAATCATTAAGTTCATCAGTAGTTATTAACTCTTGATATTTGATACCAATATTATTGTTCTTTAAAATATCATTTAGATATTCTAAATACTCTTTACAACTTCTAGATATAAATTCATCAGTAAACTTAATATTTTTGATTTCAATGTTGTAGTTTTTATCTCTTGTAATTTCTATTTGTGATACAAGTTTATTTAATATATCTCTTTTTGCTTTACGATTTAAGCTATCCCACATAAAGGAAAAGCCAAGTTTATTAAATAACAAATAATCTTCTTCTTTTTTGTAATCAAGTTTTTTAAGTAGTTCCACTGTATATTCTTTGAAGTCATCATTAGGATCTAGTAATTGCTTTTTCTTATTTAATTTCTCAATTTCTTTTTTGATAACTTCGTTTTTATGGTTGATAGCATCTACATTTAAGTTTGATGATAGGTATAAATCTACTAACTTCTTTTCTTGAATTTTTAGTTTTTCTATTGCTTTATCAATATCACTTATGTCTTTTGATTTAGTTGAGTTTGATACAATTATTTCATTATTCATATCATACATATATCTAGTTAGTTCATTTAAAACTCTTCCTAATTTCTTTTCAATCTTGTCAGAACTATAATGAAGTCCTTTTGCTTTACAATTAACATTTTTGCAAGTTAAATGGTAGTATTCTTTTTTATTTGATGTTCCACTATATTTATAAGAAATAGTAGAAGATAAAATATTACCACATTCAGGGCATTTAATTAAAGAAGTAAATAAATGTATATGTTCTCCGTAATTAGGATGTTTATTTTTCTCTAAATTCTTTCTAGTAATGTTCCAAGTCTTTAAATCAATAATTGGTTCACAGTAATTTTCAACTTTTAGTATATCTTCAGGTTTTCTTTTATATTTGCCATATTCAAATATTCCAATATAAATAGAATTAGTTAGTATTTTATAAACTCTATCAGCTTTCCATTTACCATGACTTAAATAAGCATTATTATTTTTCATAATAGTAGCAATATTTCTTGTTGAATGTCTTTCTTTACATAGTTCAAATATTTCTTTAACAACTTCAGCTTCAATAGGTTCAATTTCTAAATGACCTGTTTCTTTGTTTCTTATATATCCATAAGGTGCTTTACTAGGGTGAATATGTTCCATAGCCATTTCTTCCATAGCTCTTTTTGTTCTTGCTCCAATTTCTTTTCTTTCTCTTTGACCAAACACTAAATTCATTCCATAAATCATTTCACCATTAGCAGTACTTACATCAAATGGTTCAAGTATTAGTTCTAATTTAACATCGTGTTCTTCTAAATAATTAAGTAGCCAAAATCCATCATAATTACTTCTTGTAAGTCTATCTACTTTAATAGCAACTAATTTATCAATCTTCTTTGATTTAATGTCTTTTAATAATCTTTGCATTTCTGGTCTCATTAAATCTTTTCCTGAATGACTGGCATCATTATAAACATCAATGATGTCATAGTTTTTCTTTTCACAGTATTCTTTAATCATTCTAAGTTGTGAATCAATAGAATATCCATTATCTTTTTGGTCGTCAGTTGAAACTCTAACATAAACTCCACATCTCACAAAATCATCTCCTTTCTTTTATATTTGAGAGAAGTTATCCTCTCACTCGTTTGGCACTTTATAAGCAAAAAGTTAAGTGTAAAATTACAATTTCTTCAAAATTTTACATATTTCTTGCAACGTATATTTTTCATTATGTTCTTTTACATAAAATTGTTTATTAGATATTTCATTAACTTTGTACTCATAAATAGTGAGTTTTTTAGGAGATAATATTAAGTATTCAGTAGGTTCGATAAACTTTAAATTTGTGTTTTCAAGAATTTTAACCTTGCCATTTCTCGTTTTAAAGTCATAGCATTTAATAATATCAATAATAGTTGAGTTAGGTTTTAATCTTTCTATTGTTTTAAAATTAAGCATTAAAAAATGTCCTCCTTCCTAGAAAGAGAACATCTATATATGTCTTCCAAGCTAACAGTGAGTTAGATTTTAGACATTAAAAAACTTACAACACCATAATAGGTTCGTAAGTTGTATTCAATTGGAGCCTTAACTATACACGTTTACGAAATTAAGACTATAAGATTTGATTAAATCTCTCTGATAAGTTCATTATATCATTTTCTTAGATATTTTCAAGGGAGTATGGAAAAAAATATCAAAATATGTTATTATTATAATGGATTTATATCATTAAAATTATGATACTTTTTATTTATTAAAAAGGGAGGCAATAAATATGAATAGAAATAATATAATAGCTGAAATACAAGAAAAAGATTTAGAACAATTACAAAAAATTATGAAACAAGTTTTTAATAGTAATACAAGCAATTCAAAAGCGGAAAGATTTTATGAAGTATCTAAAAATAACAGCGATATTTATGTATTAGGATATTATATAGAAAATAATTTAGTTGGAACTGTAACTTTAAATATTTTAACAATGCCATCCGGAAAAGAAGCAACCATTTGGAATTTAGCTGTTTTTGAAGAATACAGGAAATCAGGAATAGCAACTAAATTAATGATTAAAGCAGAAGAAATTGCAAAAAGTTATAAAGATGTAAGCCGTATTTGGTTATTTAGTGGAGTTCAAAGAAAAGAAGCACATAAATTATATAATAAATTAGGATATGATGAAAATGTAGATAAAGCATTTGTAAAATATATAAATTAAGGAATGATTTAAATGGAAAAGATAGAAGTTAAATTAGAAAAAGATAATAATGATTTTTTTAGAGAATGGATTATAAAAGAATGGCAACATCATAATACAGTAGATCCAATATACCAATTAAGAATAATAAAACCAGAAGAATTAAAATTTAAAGAAAATGAAGAATATTATAAAATCTTATATAACAATAAGATGGTTGGATTTATTGGGATTAAAAATTATGAAAAAGAAA
>ULUO01057163.1_pt1 | contig 10005 bp, 6 predicted proteins | sample 1958611 | NCBI WGS metagenome assembly ULUO01 (sample SAMEA4835762, study PRJEB28245) | human gut metagenome | biome: gut microbiome; material: fecal sample | place: Denmark | collected 2008
TCCACGTCCGACAGGTTTTCAACCTCTTCCGAGTAGCTCGCCACAGCGCGCGACTGGTTTTTCTGGTTGATGTAATCACTGACGGTCGGATATAACATCACGGATAGACCCACGAGAAAGATCAATATTAAAATGATGGTGCTACGATTCTTTTTCATGGGCTACTCCCTAATGTTATAAGGATAGGTTCGGGGCAGATGCCCTCTTATTTCGGGGGAGCGGCCAGCTCCCGGTTGGTTTTACTTGTTTTCCATCCGCTTCTTCGCGATGAGCAGCACGGCCGCTGCAACCATCAGCCCGCCGCCGATCAGATAGAAGATCGTGGTGCCGATGCCGCCGGTCGTGGGCAAAGTCGTACCTGCATTGTTCAGGACCTTGATTGTACCGGTGCTCTCCGTGCCATAAGAAACCTGACCCTTGCTGGGGTCCGTCGCTCCCTTAATTGTGAACGAAATTGCAGAATCCAACTTGTTATAGCCCTTGGGTGCCTCAACCTCTTCCAGAGCGTAAGTACCAGAGTCAAGGCCCTCAAACTCGATTTCACCAGTTGCCGGGGTTTCAACTACTTTTACCAGACCCGCTGCATCCGCAACATCCCAGCCCTCAAATTTGTAAACCTTTTTGGCATTGTCATATTTGAAGGAAGCAACATTACCTCCGTTCTTAACTTGGAACTTTGCACCGGCCAGCGGGACTTCACTACTGTCACTGCCCTTCGTGTACTTCTTCACGTCAAAGCCCCAGACATAAGTGGTGGTCTGGCCGCCCTGAGCCGTGCCGTTTGTGCCATACTTCAGGATTGCGCTATTCGTATTGCCAGTAGTGCCGACAACTGCCTTTTCGTTGATCTGTGCCCAGTAAGTAATAACGACTTTGTCGTTGGTTTTCAGGACGTCATCCTTAAACTTTACTTCAAACGCACAGCCATCCCCAAGGCCCTTAGCAACCACTTCGTAACCGGAAGTAAGATCGTCGCCATTGCGCGTAACCTTCAGGGATTGTGCGCCCTCATTGACAAAGGTCAGGCCAGCAGACATCGTATCATGAGCAACATAATTTTCCGGCGTACCATCAACAACATTGATCGTAAGCTGGAACTCGACATAATCGCCAATGGCCGCATCGTTTGTCTCACCAAAGTCACTGCCTTCCTTGACTTTCTTGTCAATGGTCGGTTTGCCGTTCTTTTCGTTGATGGTGACATTCGGGTTCGTAGTGCCCAACGAGCACACAACAGGGCTCACACCAGTCCAGCCTTCGGGGACGACCAGATAGTAACCCAAATCTACTTCTTGCTCAACTTTGCTTCCGGTTGCTTTCACACTATAATCAACCGTCTTGCCGCTAACTGCTCCTGCCGCTTCTTCTGCAAACTTCTTTGCAAATGCACTATTATCTGCTTCTTTACTTAAAACAGTAACCGTGTCATCTGCGTTGACCTTAAAGTAAGTTTTCCACTGGCTGTCGTTTAGAAAAGTTTTCCATTCGGTGTTCGCTTTGTAGACAACACCAGTATAGGGACTATCGCTCGTATGGGACTCAATCTCCATAATGCGATAGAACTTATAAGTCACGCCACTGACCGCATTATTGATCGTGATCTTGCCCTTTTCAGTTGTCGCCGCACCAGTGCCTTCATCCGCAAACGCCGGAACTGCCATTGCCAGCACGAGAGCCAGCGCGGCAAACAATGCCATGAATCTCTTCATGTGTTTCATTTTCTTCGTCTCCTTGTGAAATAAACTCATTTCCAATTTGCTTCTTTTTGCTTCCAAGCAATCCCAAAATCTGTGCTTCTTGTGGTGATCTGTGCTCCGCCCGCAGGGGCGGGAGGGTCACTCGCCCCTCCTTTCCTGTCTGCGTTTTCTGCGGTATCCACCCACCAGCGCGGCACCCATCAGCACCGCACCAGCGGTGGTGTACGGAGCCGTACCGGTGGAACCGGTCGCCGGGAGTTCGTAGCCGGGGGAGTCCGGGGTGTCGGGGGTCTTGGTGTTTACGATGGTGATCGTGCCGGAGGTGATGGGGGTCTTGCCCTGCGTTACCGTCCAGTCGCCGTAGGGGCCGCCATTTTCATTAACATCCGTACTATCCATCTTGGTTTCCAGTGCGTAGTAGGCGTAGTAGACAGTTTCTCCATTTGCGGTTTCCTTCAGCGGAAGGTTTTTAAAGACATGCTGCCAATTGTTGCCACCGTTCAAGGTGACAGCATCACCATAGATTTTATCACTGCCCTCGATCGGCGTCTCCACAGCGGGTGCTGTAATGCCAGACAAACTTACCGTTGCTGTAAGGTTCTCACTCTTTTCCGGATTCGCAACCACCGCATTCAATTGATTGATGCCATCCTTTACTTTTAGGGTATAGATATACGTCGTCGTACATCCCGGCCATTCGTTCGTCGTAGGCGGCTGCTGAACCCCATCCGGTTCTTTCTGCTCGCCATTCCAGCTAAGTGTGACTCGATTTGTGTTGTCAGTCCTACATCCGCCATTCACTGTCGTGATTTCCAGTTGGAAGGTCGTACCCGCAGGTTGAACGCCCAACTGTTCGAACAAGCCGATCGTTCCATCGATTGATTGGTTATGCAAACTCTCTGTGCAGTTAAAGGCCGCCACACCATAGCCTGTCTCATTCGGCTCATTGTGATAGGCCACCTGATGCAGCTGGACTGTAACGTTACTGGCACCCGCATCTGCGCCCGTGCCATCCGCATTCTTCCATGCTTTACGGACTGCGATAGATGTCGTATTCGGAACATTTTCCACGCGAATCGTAGCCGACGTTTCATTCAGGTCGATCGCTCGTGGCTGAATGTCCAGAATGTCCTTCGCACCGGTTCCTTTGCTAAAGAAGAAATACACCGCAGTGCCTTCCTTCTGAGCCGGTGTCATGTCGGCTACCGGAAGATAACCATTTGGTGCCGTCGTTTCAATCAACCGATACAAGGTATTCTCAGCAAAAACATCTTCGCCCTTGCTCTCATCACCTTGTTTAATTTGAATCACGCCACCGTCGTTCGTCGTGTAGGTCTTGGCCGGGGTCACATCTTCGTAGACGCCGTTGTTATACTTTTGTAATGTAAATACCGCGCCTTCCAGTGTCTTCTTCCAGTTGCCAGCTTCCGTCTTGACCACTGTTAAGACTCTGCCGGACCACATATGTACACTCGACATGGATTCATCCCAAGAAAGTTCTTCTGTTTTTTTGTATCCGCTTTCACCGGTCTGTCCAAGCGTTATCATATTCGACAACGATCCAATTTTTACCACGCCGACTTTGCAATCCGGAGTGTTGGGATAGACCTCCGTTGCATTGTTCGCGATCTGGTATACATACTCCAAAATCAGCGGCTGACCATTCGGAACCTTATCAAGGGTGATTTTGTAATCGTTCTGGTTCTGGTTATGGTTATTTTGGTTCTCCTTGACGTCAGTCTGCAACGTCCAGCCAATAACTTCACCATCCTTTACTAAATTGCCCTCTGCATCTTTTTTCGCATAGTACAGCTTTACGGACTCTGTGTCCAAAACCGCCTCAACATCGACCTTTAATGCGTCAAGCGCCTGAGTGCTGTTCTCGTTCTGAATATAGACCGGATGCTTGGAAACCGTCAGCACGTCTTCTAACTTCAGTCTCTCGAGCGTATCGCTGAAGAAGTTCTTTCCGTCCGGGTTGATCTTAACGGAATAGCGCATCTTCCGGTTAACACCATCCCAATCGCCAGATTTATCCAGTACCTTGGTCACAGGGTCAGCGGGCTTGTACTTCGTCCATTCCTGTGTCTGCTCACCAGAACCATTAACCTTTACACCATCCAATTCTACAGAAGCGTTATTCGTATACGGGTACGTTTTTCCTGCTTCAACAGGATTCCCGTATTGGTCTTTCACCGCCCTGCACTTGATGATGAAAACATACGTCGAATTATTTTTCAACTGGTGCCCATTAGAGAACCTCATGGTCAGCGTTCGATCCGCACTGGTATATTTGCCGTTTAAGACATCATTGTTCCAACTTTTTTCAAATTCGATATCCGGCGTAACAGCGATCGTTCCATCTCGATCCTTGACTTCCACCGAGATAGGTTCGACACCCTCCGGCAAAACATCCGTCACGGTCGCTTTGGTAAATAGGCCAGCCGTACCCGTATACACATGGATCTTCCACGTCAGGATACCGTCTGCATCCTCAAACTTGGTCAGCTCCGTACTGTCATTACCGTCCGTCTTCTTATAGCTTGGCTTCTTGTAGTAATAGCTCCATACCTCGCTGGCTTCACCATTAACGTTGAACGTATTCCGGTACTCGTTGTTTTCGGCTACCTCTTCAGCTGTTGTACTATACTTAAATGCAAGTTTTGTTGCATTAGCCGGACGCGAGAGAGAATTCTTAAGTGTTACTTGAAAGCTCTTTGCGCCCGATTCCGGCAAGCTATCCGCAGAATAGCTTGTTCCTCTACAATTTACATCCGTAAAGAATTTTGCCGTATAGTTACTCGAATCAATTGCGCTTCCAATTTCATTGCCGTTGTTATCCACCCATACAAGCCTTAATGCCTTTGCCTGTTCAGGGGTCATAACATGCACTTTTCTATTGCTATTACCATCGACAATAATCGTATCATTGAATACAGTATCCTTTGCAGCTTCACTCACATTCGAGTAATCGACTGTTGACACCCACGGAATGACCAATTTATCATTTTCATATTTTACGTCTTCCTCAATGGCCTCTTTCCGAACCGAAATCGCTCCAATTTCCTTTTTTGCAGGATCAGAGGAGACACTGCCCTTGCCGCCCGACGGCTCTAAAGTCGCCGTATTCTCGACTGTATATTTTGTTCCTTCCGGCTTGTGTTCTGTCGAATATACGATTTCGTATGTTTGGGTATTGGGCTTTCCATCAATTTTTATGAACTGGAGCGTCGTTTGTTCATTCTCGTCTTTGACCCACTGATAGCCATTGTTCGGTTCAATGGTTATCTTATTATTAACAGCCGCGTCAAAGCCATTCTGAGAAGCATTGCTGCCAGCTTTTAGGATATCGCTCAGCACAGCATCCGTAATATCCGCACCGTTTTCGTTGACCTTGATTTTCCATGTGATCTTACCGTCAGCATAGCTGCTCGCTGCTTTTGAGACCGTATAGCTATTTTTTATCTCTGCTGTTTTATCGTCTGTATCCTTAACGCCATTCTTCTCATTTTTATCAGACGAAACTGTTACACTATTTTTAACCTTATAATTCTGGTTCTGAATGTTGCTTACAACATAGGTATAAGTCACCTGATACTTAGTATAGGTGCGCTCCAGCTTATCCTCACCGTACGTTGTATTCATTTGATCCAACGTACCGGTGACTTTACCAGTCCCGTCAATGGTAAGGTCGTACTCACCCTGCGGCGCATCACTCCACCCTGTACTGGAATCTTGCCGCCAACTATTCGAATCAGTGCTGTCGCGTTTTTCCGTAACAGTCTGTTTTTTGACTGTAATCGTTGGATTTGTAAGCTCCAATCCTGCCAGAGTCGTTGAATCAATCACATCGTTGAAAACAACCTCACCCGGTGTTCCTTTTTTCGAGGTTACCGTGACCGTATAGCTCAGCTTCGAATCCGCCTTATTAAAGTCAGCACTTTTCTTCGTGCTCAAATCGTACTGGCCATTATCACCATCGGGGTATTTAATGACCTCTTTATCAATTTTAAATTCAAAGCTCGTTTGTCCCCCAATGATAACTTTTCCATCGTCATCATATCCAGAGGCTTTCATAATACCGCTAAAACTCATATCACCCGCATAGGGTTCTGTTGTACTATTATGATACTTTTCATCAAATTTATATTGAATCGCATAGGTTCCGTCGCCCTTCTTGTAGAAGCGATAGTACCCCATCATTTTCCCACTCGGCTCTTGCAATTCTCTCTCAAAATCAGTGGAAAGCTGCTTATCCGGCACTGTCACACCCTTCGGGAAGCTCAATTCATAAATTTTACTGGGGTCAATAGAGTCATGAGGAATTCCCTTAAGCTCAAGCATCATATCAACGGTGTACGTATCATCGGTCGGATTATATGTAACGCCGCCGGTGCCAACCTGCTCTGTCACATACTCCCAGCCCAACTGCACTACTTCGGCGTCTTCGCTCGCATCCACCGCCGTCGCACCCATTTCATCTGCCGGCTGCACTGCGATCTCATCGTCATCGCTGCCGTCGCGGTCGTCGGCCTCGCCCACGTAGTCGCCGTAAGCCTGATCCACGAGGATGGTGCTGGTGACATCGGTGAAGGGAACGGTCACTTCCGCGACAGCGCCCTCGACGGCACCAGAAATAACGGTCAGCGAATCGTCGCCTACCGTCTCCACGATGCCGATGGTCTCGTCGTCGGCAGTTCCGTTTTTATTATAGGTGACCACATCGCCGGGGATGGCTTCGTAAGCCGCATCTTCGCCCTCGGTGAGGTAGGCAAAGCCCATGGCATCCATATCGGCGCGCAGCGCCTCCAAGCCCAAGCGCTGCGGGATCTCCGTCTTAGGGATGCCCGCATAATGCTGGCAGAACGCGATGAACGCGACGTCCCAATCGGCGTAGGGGTTCCCGTAGAACGCACCGTAGCGGGTGTAATGGTGGACGTCGATGATGTCGCCCAGTGCCTCGTCGGTCTGGAAGTTCTTTTCGCTTTCCTTGTAGCCAAGCTGCTCCTTTGCCACGGCCAGCAGGGCCTCGTTCCAGTTATCGCTCAGGCCGACGCTGTATTTTTGCCAGTCGTCGTCGGTCTCCACGTCGGCGCTATAGTCCGCAAGGCACGCCAGCGTGTGCGTGTGTTCGGGGATGGTGCAGGTCAGCACCTTCTCATAGCACGCCTCGGTGTGGTGATGGAGCACCGGCTCGGAAACGGCCTCGCTGCTGCTGTCGTCCGCCACAGACGTGGCGGTGTTGGTATCTTCCAGCGCCGCAATGCCGTCATCGTCTGCTGCCGCACCGTCCGAGAGCACTTGGCCCTCTTCGTAGCCGCAGACCAGCTTTTCCTCGGTCTCCGTCTCAGTGGTGTAGCAGTCGTCCGTGTGGGTGTGCTCCTCATAGCCGCAGAGGAAGTCACCTGTATCGGGATCGACCGGGCAGGTATCATCGTGGGTATGTTCTTCTTTGCCGCAGGTCTGTTCCTTGTGCTCAACAAGCACAGTCTCGTAGCAGTCCGCCGTGTGGTGGTGCACCTCCGGTTCGATCTCTTCCGGCTCCGGCTCTTCCGGCTCGGCTTCCGGTTCTTCCGTGGTCGGCTCCGAGTCCACGGAAAAGGCGGAGTCCGGGTCTTCCGGCTCGCCTTCCTCGTAACCGCAGACCAGCTCCTCGGTATAGCATTCGTCGGTGTGGACATGCTCCTCCATGCCGCAGCTATATTCGTTGTCGGTGGTCAGCGCCGTGCCCACCTGATGCAGCCGCCAGCTGACCGAGAGTGATGTCAGCATCGCAAGCACCAGCAGCATCGCCGTATAGCGCCGCGCTCTCACGCGCTGCGCCCGCAGCTTCTGCATGATCTCATTGAACTGATTCCTCATCATGGCACCTCCTTAGTGCACCCATGAAAGACGTGACAAGGGCCATACCCTCAAGAACACCTTGCCGACGATCTGGCTTTTGTCCACGCAGCCGATGACGGTGCTTCGGCTGTCGATGGAAGTTGAACGATGGTCGCCCATCACGAAATAGCGATTTTCCGGCACCTGATACGGAAACTTGAGGTCGCACTCGCCCAGCGCGAGTTCATCGACGTAAGGCTCATCCAGAGCCTCCCCGTTCACCGTAACAACGCCGCTCCGGTCGATGGAGATCACATCCCCCGGCCCGCCGATGATCCGCTTGAGCAGAAGCTTATTCTGCCAATAAAAACCGCACAGATCGCCGGTTTTCATATCATCGGTCTTGAGCAGCAGCAGGACATCCCCGCTCTGCAAGGTCGGGTTCATGCTGTCGCCCGACACCTGCAGCACCGGCAGGAGGATGGGCGCCAGCAGCACCGCCGCCGCAGCCACCACCACCAGCGCGTAGACCGTGCTTTTCAGCACCCGCACGTAGCGGTCCCGGTATTCCAGACGCTGCCGTTCCTTGTCCACTTCCTCCATGGAGGGGATCGTGGCCAGTTTCACGTGTCGTCCCTTCATTCTGCGTCCGCACCTCCGTTATCCGCAGACTGCGGTGGTTCACTGGGCAGGGGCGGATTCATTGCCTTCACCGATTCCAGATACGCATCGGCAGCGGCCTGAGCCGTTTCAAACACCTGATGCAGCGCCAGCGACGCTTCCGCAATGGAACCGGCATGTTCCAGCCGCAGGGTACGGTCGTCCAGCTGCTTCTGGAGCGCCGCGTTCTGCTGTTCCAGCTCTTCTTCGTGCTGCTTGAGCGCGTAGATGATCTCGATCAATTCGGTGCGGCTCATCCGCCGCAGTTCACGTTCCGCCATGTAGTTTATCTCCCTAACGGATGATTGTCATAATTACCCAATACTACGGTTGATTATAGCATCCCTCTTCTATTTTCGCAACCGGTTTCGTGAAACATATCATTGATTTCCGGCGTCTGAAAGCCCGATTTTCGCCACTTTCGGCGCAAAAAAGCGCATCCGCTTTTTTGCGGATGCGCTTTTTATACATTTCAGGAAATTTCGTTTAGTTTTTGCCGGTGAGCTTGAAGTTGTTCAGAGCCTCAATGGTGGTGACGATGACCTTGACGTTGTTGACGATGGAGCTGCCAGCGGAGAAGACGCGGGCGACGTAGTTGAACAGGGCGCCGACATTCATGAAGATCAGCCAGCCCTGCGTGTCGGTGATGGAGCCGCCGTTCAGGTAGACCATCTCGCTCTCGTCGATCGCAGCGTAAACGGCGGGCAGTTTGATTTCATTGTTCATCATAATAAGGAATCCTCGCTTTCAAAATTTTAAGATAACTTCAGGCATGACCGTCTCAGCCGTGCAGTGCTACCAGCGTGAACACAAGAATGGTCGTGCCAACGATCAGAACTTCTCCCATATGTTCTTCGATCTTAAAGGTCTTGGCGGGTTTCGTCTCCTCTGGCTGTGCAGCCGCGGCGGAAGAAGAACTGCCGTCCGCGACTGTCCAGTGAGCATAGAGCGTCTGACCTTCCTCTTTGAAGTTGTACTTGCTCACCTTGATCGCGGTGCCGCCTACGATATCCTCATACCAGCCATCAAAGGTGTAGCCTTCCATGGTAGGCGTCGGCAGGCTGGACGCGCGGTAAACGTCGTTGTACTTGTAAACGTACACCTGCGTCGGCACACCGATACCGCCCTGCGGCTCCAGATAGATGGTGTGATATTTTTCTGCGGCAAACGCCAGCGGTGTCATGCAGCAGAACACTGCCAGCGTTACGACCCCCAGCATCAGCCTCTTCAGAAATTTCTTCATGTTGCGGCCTCACTTTCCAAACGTTCCGTGAACGCCACACCCTTCCCGGATATGACGTCTCTATATAGGTTATACGATAAACGGCCCGTTTTGTCAATTGCTTCCTGTGAAATTTCGCAATTGTTTTGTCGTTTGTGGAAAAAGTGTCCGGTTTCAGGATTCGGTCTCAAAAAATTCCTTGACCAGTTTGACCACCGTGCCGGAAAGCAGCAGCAGCGCGATGAGGTTCGGGATGCTCATCAGGCCGTTGAAGGTATCGGCGATGTTCCACAGCAAGCCGAGGTCCACCGTCGCGCCCAGAATGGCCACGAAGGAGTAGACCACGAGGAAGGGCCGCACGACCTTATCCGTCTTGCAGAGGAACTCAATGCAGCGGGAGCCGTACAGGCCCCAGCCGATGATGGTGGAGAATGCGAAGCAGCACAGCGCCACCGCCGTAAAGATGGACGACCAGCCGCCGTAGGTGGAGGTGAATCCGGCGATGGTCAGCTCGGCACCGGCGGCAGAGCCGTAGTTCACCGGCACCCCGCTGCACAGGATGACCAGCGCGGTCAGGGTGCAGATGACGATGGTATCGGCAAA
>ULUO01052775.1_pt1 | contig 9889 bp, 10 predicted proteins | sample 1958611 | NCBI WGS metagenome assembly ULUO01 (sample SAMEA4835762, study PRJEB28245) | human gut metagenome | biome: gut microbiome; material: fecal sample | place: Denmark | collected 2008
TTTTTTTCATCGCCTACCTCCATTCCCGCCTCCGGTCTGTCCCGGTGTTTTTCGCGGGTGACATCGATTATAGGGTTGTTCCCGGAAAATCTTTGTCAAAGGAAGGACCCCTTTTGAAAAACTTTTCGCCAAAATATCGGTTCCATTGTCTGTTTCATGGACTTTGAAGCGCTTCGTGCCTTTTAGGAAGTTCATCCAAAAATATTCCTCTACCACATTTTTTCATGCCGGTGTTATAATGTACGCAAAAGCATAGCCACCATGATATGAAAGGAGATTTTCTTATGGGTTATATGGCAAAAGAGAGCCGCTATGATACCATGCAGTACAATCGCTGCGGCGCCAGCGGTTTAAAGCTTCCAATGGTTTCTCTCGGTTTCTGGCACAATTTTGGGGACACCGGACATTATGACAACATGAAGGCAATGTGCCGCACCGCTTTTGATAACGGTATCACGCATTTTGATCTTGCGAACAATTACGGTCCCGCTTACGGCAGCGCAGAGCGCAACCTGGGACAAATCCTGCGGGACGACTTTTCTGCGTACCGGGACGAGCTTCTAATCAGCACCAAAGCCGGCTACGATATGTGGCCGGGACCTTACGGCAACTGGGGCAGCCGCAAGTACCTCATCGCAAGCCTGGACGCCAGCTTAAAGCGCCTGGGGCTGGATTATGTGGATATTTTTTATCATCACCGCATGGATCCTGAGACACCGCTCGAAGAGACGATGGGCGCTCTCGATTCCATTGTCAAAAGCGGAAAGGCGCTCTATGTCGGTCTGTCCAACTATGACGGTCCGACACTGGAACATGCATGTGCGATTCTAAACGACTTGAAGTGCCCGTTTATCATCAACCAGAACCGCTACTCCATCTTTGACCGCACGATCGAGAAAAACGGTTTGAAAGATACTGCCAGAAGGCTGCAGAGAGGCATTATCGCCTTTTCACCGCTGGCACAGGGCATGCTCACCGACCGCTATTTAAACGGTATTCCGGCTGACAGCCGCATCGCGACCGACGGACGTTTCCTCAAGGAGACCGCACTTACGCCGGAGCGTCTCTCACAGATCCGCGCTCTCAATGAGCTTGCCAAAAAGCGTGGACAGACGCTCGCGGAGATGGCATTAAGCTGGATCTTAAAGGACGGTGACGTGACCAGCGTGCTGATCGGTGCTTCCCGCCCGGAACAGATTCTCGACAATATCGCCATTGTCGGACATACTTCCTTTACGCCAGAAGAACTCGACGCGATCGATCAGATTACACTTTAACAGCCAAAAAAGAAGCCTTATCCGGGATGATCTCTCCGGGTAAGGCTCCTTTTATTCTGTCATTCTTATGTTCTTAAGGTTCTTCCTTAAATATAATCTCATTGTCATAGGCTAGTCCCAGTTTGCTCTTCGCAATATCCTCCACATACTCCTGGGACTGTGTATAGGACTGGTAATTCTGAAGTTCCTCCTGCCTTGCCGTCTCATCCTGAAGCTGCACCTCCAGCTGTTCCTGCTTTCTGGCGTACTCCTGATCTTTCTGATAAGCTTTTACAATCTGGACAGACATTGCCGCTGCAAATACAACCAGAATCATGCTGATACAGATCTTGCCCGCCCTGTTATTCCGATTTGATTTTCTCTTCTTTGCTGCCATTCCTGTCCCTCATTTCCTGCATCTGTGTAGCAATTTACAGTTTACATAAACCTATTTTAACCGCTCTCACAAACTTTTTCAATCGTTTTCCACAAAATGCCCCAACTTTTTTCAAGGTTTTCCACACCGGACGCACGAAAAATCCCAGCACTTTTCCAATAATTCCCAGTATTTTTTTCCAGATCCACACCTGACAGTGCACGATCAGGCGGCTGAGCAGCAGATAATAACACGCCATTCCGACCAGCAGACCGCCAAACGCAAACCCACGCACCATGCCGTCATTTTCCCGGTATAAAAGGACAAAGACCACGCCTGTAAAAATGATCCAGTACAGAAAATCCTCCACGCCGATCCAGATATTTCCGTGCGGAAGAATCCGGCGGAAAATGCGCAGGATATCATAGAGAAAGAAAAGTCCCATTCCTACCAGCACAGAGCTCCCGAGAAACAGCAGTTCCTGATAGATTGATGTGCTTACCGCCATCTACCGGAACAACCTTCCCAGAAGAGATTCCGCCTGTTTTCCCGCCGTTTTGACATCCGAATAGGTCAGGGAATCAATCCGTCCCTCAATATCCACTTCCCCTTTTTCCAGGCTCAGTCGGTTCACGTGCAGATCCTGTCCCTTGATGAGCAGCATCCCCAGTTCCGTCTCGAGCAGAATCTCCGCCACATCAAAAGACAGCACATCCACAACACCGGAAAACGCGCCGTTTCCCCGGTTTACCAGCAGGACCTTATGTGATTTTGCCGTATTATTATAATTCTTTTCCTCCATAAAAAAACCTCCCGCTTTCCTTTTCTATTAGAAAGTATATGGGAGGTTTTTCATATTATGATACATATTCAAACAAATCCTTGGCTTCTTCCTTTTTCGTCGTATCCTGCAGATCCAGCACGCGGACTTTCACGGTCTTCGTTCCAAAACCGATCTCAATAATGTCGCCGACTTTTACATTCACGGAAGCCTTCGCCGGTTTGCCGTTGACCATCACACGGCCGGCGTCACAAGCTTCATTCGCCACTGTGCGTCTCTTAATCAGCCGGGACACTTTTAAAAATTTATCCAGTCTCATCTTCTTCTCCTTATGCCTGCGGAGCGTTCCTGCTTCCAAAGGCTCCTTTTCCCTGAAAGCAAAAAAGTGGATTCTGCAACCGCAAAATCCACTCTGCTATCTCTATATCACTTAGGCGTTGATCATATCCTTTAAAGCCTTACCAGCCTTGAACTTCGGAGCCTTGGAAGCTGCGATTGTCATCTCTTTACCAGTCTGCGGATTTCTTCCTGTTCTCTCTGCTCTCTCAGATACCTCAAATGTACCGAATCCTACTAACTGGATCTTCTCGCCCTTCTTTAATTCCTCAGCAACAACATCTGTAAATGCCTTTAATGCTGCCTCTGCGTCCTTCTTGCTTAACTCAGTCTTCTCAGCCATTGCTGCAACTAACTCTGCTTTGTTCATGTTAAAAATTCCTCCTCTGGATTTTCAATATAAATAATATTCGAGGTTCTCAAAATACCTACTTCATATTTATACTTGTTTTTTCTTTCTTTGTCAAGAAAAATCCCCAAAATATGGGGATTTTCCGAGCTTTTTTACGTTTGGGAAGCGTTTACATCATGGTGTCGATCAATGCGTGAACCGCTTTTGAGAGCGCTTCTGATTTTGCGTCCGCATCCGCGAGCGATGTCCCCTTTACGCCGAGATAAAATTTGACTTTCGGTTCGGTTCCGGACGGTCTGACGCACACCCATGCCCCGTCGGTCATCTCGTAATAAAGAACATTCGACTTCGGCAGACCTGTCGGCCGCACTGCACCCGCTGCCGTATCCGTGATGGTGTCCAGCTTATAATCCCGCACCGCCGTCACTTTGTATCCACCGATCTCTGCCGGAGCATTTTCACGGAGCGTATTCATAATCTCCTGGATCTTCGCCAGTCCTTCGATTCCCTTTAATGTGATGGAAGTCACATCATCCTTGTAGTAGCCATAACGCTCATACATGGCAAGCATTGCATCCCAGAGTGTCATGTTCTTCGTCTTATAGTAAGCCGCCGCCTCGCACAGCATCATCGATGCTGCAACGGCATCCTTATCTCTCGCGTAAGTTCCCGGCAGGCAGCCATAGCTCTCCTCCATACCAAAGAGGTATGTGCCCTTTCCTGTCTCCTCGAACTCTAAGATCTTCTGTCCGATAAACTTAAATCCGGTCAGCACTTCGATCAGATCTATTCCGTAGTATGCCGCAATCGCATCTGCCATATTCGTGGATACGATCGAACGGATAAATGCGCCGTCCTCCGGCAGTCCGAAGAGCTCCTTGCGCTGTCCGATCACATAGTCGCCAATCAGGCATCCGGACATATTTCCGGTCAGGCTGTGGTATTCTCCGGTCTGTGCATCCTTCACATAAACACCCAGACGATCCGCGTCCGGATCTGTCGCAAGAATCAGGTCGGCATCTACTTTTTTACCCAGTGCAAGTCCTAATGCAAATGCCTCTGCCGCCTCCGGATTCGGATAGCTTACCGTCGGGAAATCGCCGTCCGGCAGTTCCTGCTCCGGCACAACGTAGACATTCGTGAATCCAAGCTCTTTGAGCACACGGCGTACCGGAAGGTTGCCGGTTCCGTGAAGCGGTGTGTATACAATCTTTAACTCGGATGCAACTTTGTCAATGCAGTCCTGATGAAGCACCAGTTTTTTCAGCTCCGCAATATACGGATCGTCAATATCCGCGCCGATCGTCTGATACAGACCATCTGCCTTTGCCTTTTCAAGCGGCATCGTCTTCACAGAAGCATAATCCGTCACGTTTCTCACTTCATCCATAATTCCCGTGTCATGCGGAGGTGTGATCTGCGCGCCGTCCTCCCAGTATACTTTGTATCCATTGTATTCCGGCGGATTATGGCTTGCCGTGATGTTGATGCCCGCTGTACACCCAAGCTTGCGCACCGCATAGGAAAGCTCCGGCGTCGGTCTTAACGATTCAAATACATATGCCTTAATGCCGTTCGCTGCAAGACAAAGCGCCGCCTCGTCGGCGAACTCCGGGGACATATGTCTGGAATCATACGCGATGGCAACACCTTTTGCCTGTGCTCCCACTTTGCAGATATAATTCGCCAGTCCCTGTGTCGCTTTGCGCACCGTGTAGATATTCATGCGGTTGGTTCCCGCTCCGATCACGCCGCGCAGTCCGGCAGTACCGAACTCCAGATCCATGTAAAAGCGCTCTTCAATCTCCTTCTCATTCCCGGCGATCGCCTGAAGCTCCGCTCTGGTCGCCTCGTCAAAATATGGATTGTTCAGCCATGACTCATATGTTTCTCTATATCCCATCTCAGATTCCTCCTGCTTTTTTTCTAAGCCTATCTTATCTTTCCTGTTTTGCTTTTTCAAGTACCATTCCTGTCATAAATTGATATAATTCTCTCAATTATTTCCCTTAAGCGCATTGAGCAGAGACGTAAGGGTAGAAAGATAATCCGAAGTACTGCTGCTACTGCCGGAACTGCTGCTGGAACTGTCTCCATTCTTGTCCAGAATCTCGTTTACGATAGCATCCAGTGCCGCGTCACTCGTCGTGTCCGCTGTGCCCGTCGATGTGGACGACGATCCCGAAGACGAACTGGACGACGATCCCGAGGAACTGCTGCCTGAGTGGCTTCCTGCCAGACTTCCCGCAAGACTTCCCGCCTGTCCGTCTGCGCTCTCTCCTGTGGATGTGCTGCTGTCTGCCTCCGACGACTGCGTCTCACTTCCGGTCGTAGTCGACGAGCTTCCTGATTCGCCTGTCATTCCGATGGCGATCGTTGCCTCCGGTGAATTCACGAACAGCTTTTTGCTGTACGTATCATAACCGTCCGCCGTCACGGTGAGCGTATGTACGCCATACTGTAATTCCACCGGCTGGCTGTAATCCACCAGCTGCCCGTCTATCTGAAGCCATGCGCCCTCGACATTAACTGCAAAGAGAATGCTTCCGTACTTCGGTCCCTCGCCCTTTAACGTCTCAAGATCCAGAACCGTCTCCTGTCCTCTCGTGATCGTAATCTCCGTGCTTCCGCCATATCCGTTATTCGCGACGGCCGCCGTGTAAGTCCCCTCCGGGATCTCAATCGACATCTCTCCGGTAATCTGTGCAAACACCTTGCTTCCCACCTGAATGTAACTTCCATCAAAGACACTGGTATTGACCAGCTTTAACGAACCGTGCCCGGTGGTCACCGAGATGGAATAGATTTTCTTGTCAATTCCGACCACCCGAAGCGTATCCAGTGCCGTCAGATCTGAAAGCTGGAGGGGACTTCCGTCCGAAACCACAAACAGATCCTCATCATACGAATAATTTGTATCCGCAATCTTAAATGCACCGTGCTCCTCATCTACACTGTATCTGGTCACATCCGGGTATTCCCACGCCAGATCGGAGATCTGCGCTTCCACAAGCCTGCCCTGCTTATCTTTTTCCCCGACACGGATAATGCGACCCGCGTCAAATCCAGACACCGGCATCCGGCTGCCATATTTGTCAAGGAACCGGGTACCGATCGTGTAATTATACATATACTGCTTGCCGGAGTTCAACTGTGTTAAAATCAGACACTCCGCCTGCATATCATTGTTGGTGATTAAAAACAGGTCTGCTCCGATCGACGTGCCTTCCTGCTCTGTCCCCTGTTCCATTGCATCCAGCACGTCGTTCGCATCCGCCTCCGTCCCGACGGTCTGTGCTGTGTTTTCCGCATCCTTTGACGGATTATAGTAAGTTCCTGTCACAACTGTATTGCTGCTTTTTCCGCATCCTGCCAGTAACAGCATCATGCAGACTGGCAGGATCCATCGAACTATTTTCTTCTTCAAGTATATCTGCTCCTTTATCGTGTACACAATTCTACGGCAAAAGTACCGTCAGATTCATTATATCATCTTTTTTGCGCTGCTTTCTGCGCATCCGAAGTTCCACCGGAACTTCTAATATGAATCTGTCAAGATTCATTATATCATATTAAACAACTCAGCGGAACTTTTATCTCAGGACGCGGGCGGCTGCAAGGTGAAATGGCGCATCATTTCCAGGAATTGTTCCCGCTCATCCTCCTGCCGTATGAATTTTTCCAGCTTTTCAATATTGCGTCCGGACACCCATGCCTTGTGTGTGTTATAGTAGCGGTTCGCAATTTTCCAGAATTTTTCCGGATATGCCATATACAGATACAGATAGTTCAGTTCCACGGCAGTCAGCCGGCGCACACGGTCATACGCACAGATGAGATCCATGCCAAGTCCGGTGTTCCAGTTGTTTTTTTCCAGCATTTTCCGCATGTAATTCGCCAGATCGCTGACCTGTATCTGATAGGAAAAGCACTCAAAATGGACAATGCCGATTCCGTTTTTGGAAAACAGAATATTGTGCTGGTTATAGTCACCGTGACAAAACCCGGCGCTCTGCCCGCCCTGTCCTATCGCCGAAAGTTCCTGTGCCACCTGCCTTGCTTTTTCCATAAAGCGCTCATACTGCCCGTAAAAGAGCACTTCAAAATCATTCTTTTTCTTCTTGGACCGTATGTAATTCCGGACTTTGACCAGTTCCCGGTTATGCTTCTCATACAGTTCCTGCAGTTCATTCGGGTCGTTGCAGACAAACTCCGGAACCGTCTCCGAATAAGTTCCCGCCGCGTTGTGCAACATTGCCAGTTTTTCCGCCCCCGCGATCATGTCCGCCCGGTTTCTGGTGTCACACTCGCTCCCGGAAACAGCCGTCAATACCATATACTTTGTCTCATCCTCCGCGACGGCAATCGGGGCTTCCTCCTTCGTCCGCACGACCTGCTCCGTTAAGAGTCCCTGTCCACCCAGATGCCCGAGTATGGCAGAGAGAAACTCTGCCCGCTCCGCCGAGCCTTTGTATTCTTTTAAAAGTAACTGCCCCTGTGTTGTATCACAAATATAACTTTCACGCCCTTTGGAAACCGCTCTCACTTCCAGGTCGTACTGCTCCAATACCTGCTCCGGTCGATTATACACAAAAACCCCTCCATATGATTGATCTGCGGCTGCTCTGCCGTGTCTCTTCATCATATGTGAGGGGTTTTTATTTCATGACCTGTTTTGATCAGAAATCTTTCCTGTCACAATTTTTAATAATTGTTCCTTCGTATTCAGCCCGGGATCTTCCAATACCCGGTCCAGCAGTTCATTCAGCATCTCCCCGATCTGCTTTCCCGGCTGCATTCCGGCTGCAATCAGATCCTGACCGGAAACCGCCAGTTCCCGGATCGTAAGACACTCTTTTTTCTCCATGCACTCCCGATACATCTGTTCATATGCGTCCACATACGCCAGCTTTTCCGCGCGCCGGTACCCGCTCTGCGCCAGAATATCCGCGCGCTTGACCGCAAACAATGCCGGATACTGTTCCACGCCGATCCTGTGCACCGCCCTGCGGACCGCCTTCCCGGAAAGCTCCGGATTATCATCGTGCCAGTGCACCAGCCGGCACACCCGGTCGATGGTATCGTTGTCGAACTTCAGCCGGCGCAGAATTCCACGCGCCATCTCGCTTCCGCGCACCGGATGTCCGTAAAAATGATCCACACCTTTTTTGTCCGTCGTCCTGCAGGCAGGCTTTGCAATGTCATGCAGCAGCACCGTAAGCCGGAGCACCTTATCCGCCGGCACCGCTTCGATCGCCTTTAGCGTATGTTCTCCCACACTGCAGCAGTGATGCGGATTGTTCTGCGGCGTCTCCATCATCACGTCAAACTCCGGCAGAAAAACAGCCGTAAGTCCCATGCGATATGCCACTTTCAGCTCTCCCGGATTCGGCGAAGTCAAAAGCTTTACCAGTTCGACCTGAATCCGTTCCGCACTGACCTTTTTTATATTGCCCGCCAGTCCGGCAATGGCTTCCTGTGTCTCCTGTTCAATCGAAAAACCAAGCTGCGCCGCAAAACGGACCGCCCGGAGCATGCGAAGGGCATCCTCCGAAAACCGCTCCATGGCATTTCCCACACAGCGGATCACGCCTCTCTCCAGATCGCCGATTCCATCAAAAGCATCCACCAGTCCGGTCACTTCATTGTAAGCCATCGCATTGATCGTAAAATCGCGGCGTTTCAGATCCTCCAGAAGATTCGCGGTAAACGCTACTTCCTTTGGATGCCTCGCATCCTCGTATTCTCCGTCAATCCGGTAGGTTGTGACCTCGAATCCCTCATGCTCCAGCATGACCGTCACCGTCCCATGCTGGATCCCGGTATCAATCGTGTGCCGGAAAAGAGCCTTGACCTGCTCCGGTCTCGCCGAGGTCGTAATGTCCCAGTCCTGCGGCGTTCTCCCGAGCAGGGAATCGCGCACGCAGCCTCCGACCGCATACGCTTCATATCCGTGCTCGCCTAAGGTATTCAGAATCCTCGCAACCTTCGCAGGCAGGCTGATCTTTGCATTTTTATCCACGCACTTCTCCTTAATATGCCTTGCCCCAGTATACCAGCTTGTGCGCCGGTCTGCCGCAGCATACGCAGGTTCCGGAAATCTGCTCCTGATCATGGAACGGGATACAGCGGGATGTCACGGCAAGCTCCTCTTTGATCTTGTCCTCGCACGCCTGATCCTCGCACCACATACCGCGGATAAATCCCGGTTTGTTTGCCGCGATGTCCTTTAATTCTTCATAATTGTGGGCATCCCAGATATGCGCGTCGCGGTGTGCCTTTGCACGCTCGAACATCTCTTTCTGGATAGTCTCTAAAATCTCCGGAATCTTCTGCTCCAGATCCTCCAGTGCGACCTCGATCTTCTCTCTGGTATCTCTGCGCACTACCACGCACTTGCCTGCCTCGATGTCCTTCGGTCCAAGTTCGATACGAACCGGAATTCCGCGCATCTCCTGCTCGGAGAACTTCCAGCCCGGGCTCTTGTCCGAATCATCCAGCTTCGCGCGGCATACTTTTCCAAGGCGCTCGCAGACGCTCTTTGCAGCATCCATGACGCCGTCTTTGTACTGCTGGATCGGAATCACCATCGCCTGTACCGGTGCAATTCTCGGCGGCAGAACCAGACCCGAATCATCGCCGTGTACCATGATGATCGCACCGATAAGACGTGTGGTCATACCCCAGGAAGTCTGATGTACATACTGAAGCTTATTATCTTTATCGGTATACTGGACACCGAACGCCTTTGCGAATCCGTCGCCGAAGTTATGGCTGGTACCGGACTG
>ULUO01050480.1_pt1 | contig 9799 bp, 9 predicted proteins | sample 1958611 | NCBI WGS metagenome assembly ULUO01 (sample SAMEA4835762, study PRJEB28245) | human gut metagenome | biome: gut microbiome; material: fecal sample | place: Denmark | collected 2008
TAATTTGTATAATATGTTTTCTACCCCTGCAACTGAACAGCCTGTTTCGGATTGAAATATTTTCCGGACTGACATGTCTGCATCCGGCTTATTTTGTGGCGATATAACGGCTTTTGTGGCGATGCCGTGGTTTTGTAACGACTTTCGTAACGATGTAAAAGTCTGTGCCTGTCCACTTTACGGTACTATTGCCGAAGCGGCAAATTTATCTCAAATTCAGTTCCGCACCCAAGTTTGCTCCCGGCTAGGATTGTCCCTCCGTGCAGGCTGACAATTGTTTCAGCCAGTGACAACCCCAAGCCCAGACCTTTTTGATGTCTTGATTTTTCCGCCCGCCAGAAACGGTCAAAAATATGCGGCAAATCTTCTTCGCTTATGCCTATTCCGTTATCTTTTACAGTTATTTTGACGGAAGATGCAATTTTTTCCAGCGTTATGGCTATTTTTTTATTGTCTCCGGTATATTTTACCGCGTTGTCCAGCAAGATACCCAACAACTGGCGAATCATAACCTTATCAGCCGTCAGTTCAATATTGCCGGTTTGGCTTTTTAGTTCAAATGTTCCGGGCTGGCACAGTCCAGACATTGATTTTATGACTGATGCTGCCAGCCGGTTGACGGAAAACCGTTCATTATGCATTATTACTTTTGAATTATCGTAACGGGCAATGGCCAAAAGCCTGTCTACCATTTCGTTTATGTGCTGAATTTCGTCTTTAAGTTCTGCTATCACATCGGTCTGTTTGGGATTATATTCGAGAAGTTCGGCATACGAATACAGAATTGTCAGCGGCGTGCGCAATTCATGTGCCGCGTCGGATACAAACTGTTTTTGCTTTTGGTAGCTTTGTTCTATATATTTCATCGAACGAGAAACAAAAAAACTGCCGACCAAATAAGCTAATACAATTATAATTCCGGCCGCAGTCAGAGCTATCTTGATATAGGCCTTGGCATTTTTCCGCACCGGCGTATAATTGGCAAGGACAAAAACAGTCCCCTGCTGCGATGCGGACAACCGGATATCTTGCTTTATGACAATAAAATACCATTTCTGTTTACCGGCTTTCATATTTTCGTGATAGATTTTTCCTGGCTGATATGTTTTCGTCAGCAGCCTTTGTTCCAACTGGCGGGCGATAACATCGTTTCCCGGTTGTTCGGCGCGGATGATTTTGCCGTCCAGCAACCAGTAGGTAAAATTATGCAGAGACCGGATATCTGAATTGATTGTATGCATCTCCGGACTTTCTCCGCCATGGCGGAAGTATTCCTGCGCTTCCCAAATTTCTTCTGCCAGATAATCATACAGGCTGTCCTGCAGAAGCTTTATCCCGTTATGGCGATATGCGGCATAACTTGCTGCAAAGCCTAAAAACAATATACAGGCAATCACTGCGGTATATTTGACAATCAAAGCCCGGCGTATTTTTTCTATCATGGTTCTATTTCCATTTTATAACCGATGTTTTTTGCTACTTTTATCCGGATTTCAGGCAATAGTTTCAGGCTTTTGCGCAACATATAAATATGCGAATCCAGACTTTCCATATTCGTGTCCAGTTTATCACTCCAGATTTTTTCAAAAATAGCCGTACGGGGCAGAACATTATTCAGATTGACAAACAGCATTTCAAACAAATCAAACTCTTTTTTGCGCAGATGCACCTCCCTGCCCCGGCAATATACCGTGTGCAAATCCCGGTTGATTTCGACAGCGCCCCGGGCATACACCCTGTCGACAAAAGGTTTGCTCTTGCGGCGGTCAACAGCGTTTATCCGGGCAACCAGCTCTTTTATCTTAAACGGCTTAACTATAAAATCGTCTGCGCCCGTATCCAAAGCGCGCACACAGTCTTCTACCTCGCCTTTTGCCGTCACAAAAATAATGCCGCCCTGAAAATTATATTTATTTCGCAGCAAGCGGCAGATTTCCACCCCGCTGATTTCCGGCAGCATCCAGTCCAGCAGCACAATATCATAGCTTGCGGACAGGCTTTCCTTTACCATAGCTGCAGCTTCTGCCCCATCCTGCGCCCAGTCCACGGTGCACCCTTCATATGCCAGCAGTTCGCTCGTTGCTTTGCCCAGTTTTACGTCATCCTCCACAAGCAAGATTTTCATGACAATCCTCTTTCATTATAATACGTTTTTTATGTTGCTGCAGCTTTCATCTGCTGTTACAGCGATTTTTATTACTGCCGCTTTATTCCTTCAGGACAGCGTAGTTGGTTGCGGACAATTTTTGCCGGCACGGGCAGACATCCGTCAGAACTGAGACACTTTTCGGCTCCGGCGTTTGCCTGTCTGCAAGCCTATCTTATTACTAATACGCAAAAAAAGTAAACCGGTTTATTGGTATTTATTTTAAAAATTTTCAGATTGATTTCAGTTTGGCTTTTAAATTCGGAAGAAAACCTATTCTTATCGGATGCAACTCTATCTTTACGGGAGAACACGATGAAACCTACAACCTTTTTTATTACGGCGGCAACGGCTGTCAGCATTTTGCTTATCTGCTGCTCTGAACAATGCGACCTGTTTCTGACCGGCTTGGTTTACCAAAACGGTTTTTATCTACACGAAAACTTATTTGTGGATGCAGCGGACACATATGGAGAATATGCCATTTGCGCCTTATTTGCCGCCGTTTGCGGCATTTTCGCCCTGAAGCAAAAGTTCCGCACACTCATCAGCAACAAGTTAAACTTTATTAATGCCAAAACAATGTTGTTTTTATGCATTTCATTTTTCGGCTGGTGTACAGCTTTACCCTACGGTTTCAAAATATTTTTCCGGCGGGCAAGGCCTTATCAGACGGATATTTTCGCCGGTGACTGCACCTTTACCAATGCTTTTGTAAAATCTTTCTGTCCGACCGGAGACTCCTTCATTTCCGGACATACTTCCTTTGCTATGTGGCTGTTTGCCCTGGCGCTGGTTATGCCGCAGAGAATCCGCACCCCCTCCATTACGGCGGCGGCTGGAATCGTCTTAACCATTGCAGCAAGCAGGATTTTAGGCGGCTACCATTTCCTTACTGACGTCTATTTTGCCATACTGCTTACAGGCTGCGGCATCTGGGCGACATACAAGACAATGTTTATTGCCGAAAACTGCGCAAACCCGCCTGAAACCGGAACCCCAGTATCACATACAACAACAAGACTGTATGAAAATAAATTATAAAAAAAAACAAAAACCATCAGAAAGGACATTGATATGCCTGCTTTTAAGTCAAAAGCAATAAAAACGGAACTTTACCGTAAAGCCGTACACTTAAGTTCACTCTGGATGCCTCTGTTTATCTTTACCGCTCCGCGCAACTGGAGCATCCTGCTTTTTTTCACCCTGCTTGCCGCCAATTTGTTTGTTGAGTATGCGGCTTATCAACGAACGGCCGTTATCGGTATGCTGTTTAAAAAGATGTTTATCAAAACGCTGAGAAACCGGGAAATCAGCCATTCTACCTTTACGCCGAGCGGATCGGTTTATATTCTGGCTGCAGCGCTTGCCGTTTCAGTCTGCTTTGCACCAAAAGCGGCAGCTGCGGCCATGTGCGTTATGCTGATTGCCGATTCCAACGCTGCCCTGTGCGGCAGATTTTGGGGCAGTTTCCGTTTTTACAACGGTAAATCTCCGGAGGGAACACTTGCCTTTTTTATCAGCGCCCTGGGCATCATATCCTGCTTTTTTCCGGCATTGCCGCCCGTAACAGCCTTTTTTATTGCATTAACTGCCACCGCTGCCGAATTTTTTGAAAAAGAGCTCCGAATCGATGACAACTTTACAATTCCGCTGGTTACCGGCTTTCTGCTCAATTTAATTTCATACTGAAACCAACGGCATAATGAACATCTCCCTATCTTAAGGACTATCCCAAATGACCAAAAATAATCTTAATCTCGGCTCTACGGCTTTTATTGCCCTGACCAGCGCCTATTTTGCCATTGCTTTGAACATCAAGTTTTGGCAGTTTGCCTGCGAAAAAATTGACATCAACAGTTTTTCCGTCCTGTTTTTTGCTCTCAGCCTGCCGTTTTTTATTTACGTTCCGTTGTTTTGGTTTTTCAGCCTGCTTGTCGTTCCCCGTATCGGCAAGCCTCTGATTATGCTGCTGATGGTTTTATCCGCGGCATCTGATTACGCCTTGCAAAACCTCGGCGTCGTCATTAACTCTGACATGATACGCAACATTGCCGAAACAACGCCGAGGGAAGCTGCCGATTTGATTACGCTCCACGCCGCTTTTTATATCCTGATTGTCGGCATTCTGCCTGCGGTTTTGGTATACCGTACACATATAGAATTTGCCTCGTTCGGCAAAGAAATCCGCCGCCGGCTGCTGCTGTTCATGCTCGGACTTTCCGTCGTCGGTGCCATTGCCGCCGTTTCATACAAAGAATATGCCTCTTTCGGACGCAATAACAAACAGGTTCGTTATTATATCAATACATTCAATTATATTTACGCGGTCGGACGGTATTATAAACGTACTGCTGACGCCAAAAGGGAATTTGTCATTCTGGACAAGTCTCCGCAAACTATTCCCACTCAGGACGGAAAACCGCGGGTGATAGTCTTAATTGTCGGAGAAACGGCCAGAGCGCAAAACTTTTCCCTATACGGCTATAACAGGCAGACGAATCCATTGCTGGCACAAAACGGCGAAATTATTGCCTTTAAAGATGTCAGCTCCTGCGGGACGGCGACAGCGGTATCACTTCCCTGCATGTTTTCCAAACTGGGCAGAAAAGAATTTGACGTTACGGATGCCCAGTATATGCAAAACCTGCTGGATATTGCCAAAGCTGCCGGATATGACGTTTTTTGGAAAGACAATGACGACGGCTGCAAAAAAGTCTGCGACAGAATCGGCAAAACCGATGCCAAACAAGGCAATAAACAGCCTTATTGTTTCGGGAATTATTGCCATGACGAAATCCTGTTAGACGGATTGGAAAAACAGCTCCAAACCATAACCCGAAACACGGTTATCGTTTTGCATATGATGGGCAGCCACGGACCAACATACTATAAACGCTATCCCGACAAATTCAAACGTTTTACACCCGCCTGCGACACAGCCAGCCTACAGGACTGTTCGCGACAGCAGATTATCAATTCCTATGACAACACCATTGTCTATACCGACTATATTATCGCTTCCGTTATAGACATCCTCAAACGCCACAATAATCTGCAAAGCGGTATGCTTTATGTTTCCGACCACGGCGAATCGCTGGGAGAAAACAATCTTTACCTGCACGGCCTGCCCTACACCGTCGCACCGGAAGAGCAGAAAAAAGTACCGATGATTTTATGGCTGCCTGAACAGACGATGCACGCTATGAAAATTGACGGCTCATCCCTGAAAAAGCGAGCCGAGACGGTATCCTTTTCGCACGACAACTACTTTCATTCAGTCTTGCGCCTGCTTGCAATCAAGACATCGGCTTATGAAGAAAAAAACGACATTTTCCCATTATGCCTCCGACAGTAACGGCAGCAGCTGCCGCCAAGCGGTCTTGGAGCAAAGACTGACCTGATATACAGGCTGTGAACAAAGCTGCCTGACGGTGAAATCCGCTGATTGAAAAATAAGACAGACAGATTATATTGACCCGGCATACAGACAATTTTTCTGTCTGTCATAAGGAGCAAAATATGCGAAAATACTGGTTTGGCATAGATGAAAAAGTGCGTTTTGCCATTATGGCTTCGGTTAATATGGCTCTGCGTTTTATGATTTTCAGCGGGCTGGCACTGCTTTTTTCTCCGGAAAGATACCAGCTGCTTCTGGCGGCGACATGGTTTGTTTCGTCCTTTATCGCTTTTGCTTCTTATAAATTTCTGGTTTTTCCGGCAGAGGGAAACCATTTGCACCAATATGCAAAATCTCTGCTGATATGGATTTGCAGCTATTTCATCAACATTCTTATTTTAACCTTCCTGATTGAGCGGGAACACTGGGATCCGTACCTGGCACAAGCAGCGGCGATATCCTTCCTGCTTATCGTCAATTATCTGTTATTTAAACATTTTGCATTCAAACCGCACCGACCAAGCCTGCTGGCGAAAATTTACGATATCTTCGGCTAAAAAGTATTGCAGGTTCTCAAAATTTATGCTAAAATTTATTTAATATGAATTGCACGGAGAACGGTTATGGAAAACGCCATCAGACACAATAAAACGCCGGAAGAACGCAAAGCGGCTCTGGAAGAAGCCTTAAGGCGGGTGCGCCCGGTTGTTCTCGGACATAACGAGCCTGTCGGAAAACGGCTGGAGCAATTTGCCAACCGTCCCATTGACGAACAGACTAAAACCAGCGACAGAAAAAAAGCCTTAAAGCCTCTTTCTTTAGCGGAAATGGCAAAAAAAGGCACGGAATTGGAAAAAAAGGCCGAAAAAGCAGGGATTGACCTTAAGGGGCCGGGATTAGCCAAAGACATAGAAGAGAAAAACAAAGAGAAGAAAAAAGAAAAAGAGAAAGATAAGGAAAAAGAACTGACACCGGAAAAACAGGAACAAAAAATGAAAGAAATGTTTTCCAAAGTCAGACTTCCCAGCGGCATGGAAATTCATCAGGAAGGACCGAGCTGGGTTTTGGTCAGCAAAGACGGCAAGCAGCGTACCGACGTAACAGATGTTATGAATACCATTGACAAATTCAACAGAAATGTTGATGCCGCCAATGAAGAAAACTGTATGCAGAATAATGTGCAAAACAGCGCTGACAGGGCTGTTGATGCAAGCCAGAAAGACCTTATGAAAAATGACGGGCTGCAAATCAATGAAATCAGCGGCAAAGCAACGATGATTGGCGATGCTCTGCCGATGGTTAAAGATATAGACGGCAATCAGGTTTTCAAACCGGAAGACGTTAAGGCCGTTGCCGAGACAGCTCTGGCTATTTCCGACGAAAAAATGAAGCTGGAGCGCCTTGCTGACCCGAAAGCTTTGGAGCAGATGAAAAAACGTGAAAAAGACAATGAAGACAAGGCCGAAGCCAGACGCAAGGCAATGATGCTTTACAACCAGCGCCATAACGGACGCGGAGGACGCGAACCGACAGCTTAGGCAGAGAATCCTTTTCTCCGATGGACATGAAAACCTGTACAATACAGGATTTGAAACATAATGCAAACAATCCAACAAAAAAAGACCGGCAATGCCGGTCTTTACGTGTTTTTGGCTTTAAGGCTACAATTAAGGTTGGCGTCAAATATAAGAGATTTCGTCTGTGTAGACGATTGCCGAAACGGGAACTCCGTTTTCATGGGCAAAAGCCTCAACTTTGGCGCCGGAATGGGCAATCAGACAAAGGACACTCACATCGTATCCCATTGCTTTCAGTTCCTCAATCTGCGCTCTCAATTCCTTGCCGGAACGGAAAGACTGCTTTACGATGATTACATCTTTTACGGGATTTTGCAAATCTTTCAATTTTTCATAATTTCCCGTAACTAATGTTTCGACCTGAAGGCTTAACGCGACCTCGTTGATGAGTTTTCCCAACGGGTTATGGTCGCAGGCTGGCTTGTACGAAGGGAAGAAAACGCAAGCATGCGGATTTTCTTTTACTTTCTTTACAACTGCCTGTACTGCCTGACTACGGAAGTGTTTGTCCTGAGACAATGCTTCCAAATTGATTTCTACACCTTTTTCACCTTTGGTTGCATAATGTGCAACTAAATTTTTTAATTCCATAATTGTAAAAATTAAAAATTTAACATAAAGTTATCATTGCTTGTCATAAATTGACAGAAGCAAAATCATTTGTCAAGTACTTTTTGCATAAAATACGGCAAATTTATATAAATGCCGTGAAATTGCCGGGTTTTATCAAAAAACGGGTTTTATAATAAAAAAGCAGGCCGGAAAACGGTTTGTTTTTTCCAGCCTGTTTTGAGTTTACGACAAAGCTTCCCTGCGTGCTTTTCGTAATCTCACAATCTTTAATCCTTAACGCTGCTAAGCGCCTCTTTATACCCTGACGTTAACCTTTGGAGTTACTCCGGTATAAGAACAATATTTTAGCCTGAGGACGGCTAAAACGCCATTTAATACGAAATAATTGTATGTAAATAATTCTTACTTTTTCGTTAATTAAGACACCACAAAAAACTGCACTGCACAAGCAAAAAAACGACTTATGACAAACTATTTTTATGTATTATTTTAAATGGTTGAAATGGTGATATAAACGTTTTTTCTACTTGTTTAAAACATTTATGACACTTTTGCCGGAAGAAGCAGAACAGATTGGCTGCAAGCAAACAAGCTTTTTACTTTTTTCAAAAAATAAAAGGAACTTTCTCCTGCATACTGTAATAACTTCCCGGCGTGACTATTAAATGGTCATCTACTCTGACACCGATGGCTTTTAGCGCACGGACAACCTGTTTGGTCATTTCAATATCTGCATTTGACGGCGTGGCATTTCCGGACGGATGGTTGTGCGCCAAAATAATTGCCGCAGCGTTGTGATTCAAAGCTTTGGACACAATTTCACGCGGACTAATCATAACAGCATCAATTGTTCCCACCTGTTCAATATTCTGGGCTATGTATTTTCCGTGCTTGTTTAGATAAATAATCAGCAAATGTTCCTGTCCCGAATAGCCGATGCAGCTGCGGCAGTAATCGACAATCAGTTTTTTATTGGATAAAATCGGGGCATCTTTGTTTTCCAGATTTTCCCAACTGATTTTATTCGCGCAGGCATGAATAATGCCACACAGTATGGCAACACTCTCGCCTACACCTTCATTTTTGAGAAGGTTATCCAACGGAGCAGCCAATACGCTTGCCAAATTGGAATAGCGGCGCAACAATGCCTTGGCCAGAGGTTTGACATCCTTTCGGGGAATCGCATAAATCAAAATTAATTCCAGCAATTCATAATCGGCCATGGTTTTGCCCATATCGGCAACAAAACGGGCTTTTAAGCGTTGACGATGCCCGAAGTAATCCGGCACTTCTTTTGTTTCCTTTGTTTTCGGAGATTCGGATGCTTTCTTTTTAGTCACAGTCATATTTTTTTCCAAAGTCAAGTCCAATTCGGCCTTACAGCCTTTTTACGGCAGTTGGCAGCTGTTCAACCGGCTTATTTTGCCGCTTTCACAAGGTCATTTTTTGTACGGCGGCTTATCTAACCCTTTGGGCGAATAGGTAAACACTTCGCAGCCGTCCTTGGTAACGCCCAGCGAATGTTCAAACTGCGCAGACAAGGTTCGGTCGCGGGTTACGGCAGTCCAACCGTTGGAGAGAATCGTACCATCCGGCTTGCCGATATTAATCATCGGTTCAATCGTAAAGAACATCCCTTCCTTAATTACCGGGCCGGTGCCCTTACGCCCGAAGTGCAGAACATTCGGCTCATCGTGGAAAACCCGCCCCAGACCGTGGCCGCAGAACATTTCCACCACCGAATAACCGTATTTGTGCGCATATTCTTCTATTACCGCACCGATATCGCCGAAATGCGCACCGGGTTTTACAACATCAATACCGCGCATCAAACATTCATAAGTTACCTCACACAAACGCGTTGCTTTTAGTTTAGGTTTGCCGATGTAATACATACGCGACGTATCGCCGAACCAGCCGTCCAGAGTTACGGTTACGTCAATATTGACAATGTCGCCGTCGGCAAGCTTTCGGTCATCGGGAATGCCATGGCAGATGACATGGTTAATCGAGGTGCAGATTGTTTTCGGATAGCCGTGATATCCCAGACAGGAGGGAATCGCATTATGCGAAACGATAAATTCCCGGCACAGATTGTCCAGA
>ULUO01070180.1_pt1 | contig 9773 bp, 9 predicted proteins | sample 1958611 | NCBI WGS metagenome assembly ULUO01 (sample SAMEA4835762, study PRJEB28245) | human gut metagenome | biome: gut microbiome; material: fecal sample | place: Denmark | collected 2008
TATATAATTTATCTAAATGGGGCGGGGAATATATCATTCATATGGTACAACAGGACATTCATAAACATGAATGTGATATTCGTACAGAAATCCACAGAATATTTTAATTTGATATGTTGCTTCATTGAATAATTTTATAGACAATCTATTTTGAGTTTAAAGTATAGGTAAATGCAACTGAAGAAGTAGATGATATAAATATGAAAGGAGTGATACCATTAGATAGATTGATATTGAGCTAGTAATTATACAATATAAAATGTATCGATTCTATAGGTTAATAATGTAATTATTTTTTATTATATTCAAAGGAGAGAGAAAAACGATAATGGTTAAAAGAAGATTTATGGGAACAATTCTTGCTGTGGTAATGGCATTTGCTAGTATAGGGAACTTTTATAATATTTCAAAAGCGGACGAAAATGTGACAGGGCAGGAAAAAAGATCTGGAAATGAAGCAAGAGACTTAAAGGTAAGTGATGATTCTTATAATTATGAATCGAATGAATTTACTGACAAAAATGTAACTGCGGGAACAACTTATTATTATAAGGTGAGGGGTGCTATGAAATATGGAAGTGGTTATAAATATACCCCTTTTTCAAAGGTGTTGTCTGCAAAAGCAGTCAATTAATTCGGGAGGATTATATATGAAAAAAATAATAAGTTATATTTTAAGCGTAGTGCTTGTTATGTCCATAGTAATATCGTCAAGTATAAACCAGGCCAAAGAGAAGGATGCTGTTTGCAATACGGTTAAGACAAAAAAACTTATAGTGTATACATATAGCGGATACGAAATGAAAGTGCCTAAAAATCTGGTAAAAGCCAAGTGGATTGTTTCGAATAAAGAAATGGTTATGGTTACCAAAATTGAAAAGGATGGAACGAGGATTGGAATTGATACAAATGGCATAACAGGAACATGTACGATTAAAGCAAAGATTAATGGAAAGGTTAAATATAAAATAAATCTTACTATTAAGAAGAGAATTAGGGAAAAGAAATATAATGGAAAAAAGGTAAATGCATCTGAAATAAATTTCTCTAATAGAACATGGATATTGACATATAGAATGTATAATGGGTCGAATAAAAAAGTAAGATATTCAACTAGTCGGTATTTGCAAAAATATGTAAATGGTAAGTGGAAAAATGTAGATTATTTGCCGGATTATGTTGATTTAGGTATTATAAATTATGTACCTGCGCACACATCTCGATTGGGATATTATAGATTGTCAGACTATTATGATATATCAAAGCTGACACCTGGAACATACAGGCTATATGTACATTATTCTACAAAGAGAAAATCGGATTCATTTGTCAAGTTTAAGATTAAATAAGTGAAACAGAGGTTGGGGTTATTTGGCAGAGGAGATATATTAACCAAATCTGTACAGTTTGCTATCTTGAGTTTCTACAAAATACAACTTATTTGTATATAGAATAAGGAGTGATGGAGCAGGGGGTGACGACTGTGCGGGATGTTTCTCCAGTATATATAAGATTGCTATATGCAGTGGGTAAAGACCGGACAATACGGTCTCCACTGCTTTTTTTGTTTCCAGATATCAAAAGCATAAAATCAATGAAGCAATGTTCCCGGAAAAGAAAATGATTTACAAAACTTTTTTTTATGCTATACTAAGGCTATTAAATACAACGCTCATGTGGCATCCGGATATCTGATAAGCAGGATGCACAGGTAGTCATACAATTGATATACCTGTTTCGAAAAGAATTCATTAGGATAATCCCCAAGAATAAGAATGTGTGTGAATTAAATAAAACGGATAAATTTGGAAGGAGTAAAAGATGGATTTCAAAAATGCATCATTAGAGGAATTGAAGCAATTCGTAAAGGAGCATAAGATAAAGGGTGTATCAGCACTTCGTAAGCCGGCTCTGATCGAATTCCTTGAGAAGAATTACAGTGGTGAAGCAGATCCTGCGACGAAAAAAAATGAGGAAAAACCACGAAGAAACGATGCAGAAAAGATAAAAAAGACAGAAAAAGTACGAAAGCGAGAAAAGGTAGAGCAGACGGAAAAACCTGCGGAAGCAGAGCAGGAAGAACAACAGGAAAAATCGGAAGATGCTGTGAAGAAAGTGGACAGGAACAGAGCTGAGAATGGACAGAGATCAGTAGATTCCGGTAGAAGACAGCATAGAAGCAATACCGGACGGCAGACCAACCGGAATGGAAAAAGACAGGACTATCGGTCACAGGGGTATAATAACAGAAATAACAATTCCAATCATGGAAACAATACACCAATTGTAAATAACGGAAGAAAAGACCATGTTCAGGAGAACAAACCGCTTGCAGCCGAGATGACAAAGCTGGAAATGAATATGGAAAAAGCAGTTCTTGAAAAGTCTGCAATGGAAGAGAAAAAAGTAGCTGTTGAAAGTTCTGTAGTATCAGAAAAGAAAGCAGCATATGAAAAATCAGTTATAGAAGAAAAAAATACGGCTGCAGATACAGAGATAAAAGCAGAGGTAAGAATGGAGACGAAGCCTGAGAACAGGCAGGAAGGATCATCTGCTCAGCAGGAACCAAATGGACCGGAGCTTGACAGCGGTAAGATGGCACATGGAATCCTGGAAGTAATGCAGGAAGGATATGGATTTATAAGAAGTGCCAATTATCTGCCGGGAGATCAGGATATCTATGTATCACCGGCGCAGATCCGTAGATTTGGACTTAAGACCGGAGATATCATAATGGGAAATATCCGCGTAAAGACGCAGGGAGAAAAGTTTGGCGCATTATTATATGTAGCTTCTGTCAATGGAGAAAGTCCTGCAAGCATTGCAGGAAGAAAAGCATTTGAAGATCTGACGCCGATTTTCCCGAATGAACGGATCAATATGGATGGGGAGGACAGCCCGATTCCGATCCGTATGATCGATCTGCTGTCACCGATCGGTAAAGGACAGCGTGGTATGATCGTTTCCCCTCCAAAGACAGGTAAGACAACCTTGCTGAAACAGATCGCAAAATGTATCAGTACCAGATACAGTGAGATTCATTTGCTGGTGCTTCTGATTGATGAAAGACCGGAGGAAGTAACGGATATCAGGGAATCCATAGAGGGACCAAATGTAGAAGTTATTTATTCGACATTTGATGAGCTGCCGGAGCATCATAAGCGTGTATCGGAAATGGTGATCGAACGTGCAAAACGATTGGTAGAGCAGAAGAAAGATGTCGTGATCTTACTTGACAGTATTACAAGACTTGCAAGAGCGTACAACCTTACAGTTCCACCAAGTGGAAGAACCTTATCCGGTGGTCTTGATCCTGCGGCGTTACATATGCCGAAGAAATTCTTTGGTGCTGCCCGTAATATGCGTGAGGGTGGAAGTCTTACGATCCTTGCGACAGCGCTGGTTGAGACAGGAAGCAAGATGGATGATGTCGTATTCGAGGAATTCAAAGGAACCGGTAATATGGAACTGGTGCTTGACCGGAAGCTCGCAGAAAAGAGAATCTTCCCTGCAATCGACATTGCAAAATCCAGTACCAGACGGGATGATCTGTTATTATCACCGGAAGAACAGGAAGTTGTATACGCACTTCACAAGATATTATCCGGTAATAAGGCAGAGGATATGCTGGAGGATGTACTGAAATTATTCGTCCGAACCAAGAATAATAAAGAGTTTATCTATTATGTTAAAAAATCATTATTAAGAAAATAAAAAAACACTTGCATTTCTATGTCGGTTTGTGTTAGAATACAAAAGCTGTGTTTTATGAAGAAGTGAGGCTGATGGCCTATTCTCATATATCAATAATATAATAAAGAGGTGAGATTAAATGAGAGAAGGAATACATCCAAATTATTATCAGGCAAAGGTTGTATGTAACTGCGGAAACGAATTTGTTACAGGTTCTACAAAAGAAGAAATTCATGTAGAAATTTGCTCAAAGTGTCATTCATTCTATACAGGCCAGCAGAAGGCAGCTAAGGCTCGTGGTAGAATTGATATGTTCAACCGTAAGTACGGTGTTTCACAGTCAAACTAATAAAAAGGATGATAGGTTGAGGTTAAAGCTTTTAATCTCAGCCTATTTTTGTTTTAGGAAACAATTTTACGAGGTATAGAATTTGAAAAGAGCCAGAATAGGTGGTCAGGCGGTGATCGAAGGCGTAATGATGAAATACGAGGATCAGTACGCAGTAGCAGTCAGAAAGCCGGATCAGGAAATTGAAGTTAAAGTAGAAAGCTATACACCGATAGGTGAAAAATATAAAATCCTGAAATTGCCGATTCTTCGTGGAGTGGTTAATTTCTTTGAGTCGCTGGTAATTGGAGTTAAAACGCTGACATATTCAGCCGATTTTTATGAAGAGGAAGAACCGACTGGAAAGAGTGAAAATAAAGATGATTCCAGGTTGTCAGATACAGAAAGTAATAATGGAAGCGGTTCAGGTGAGAACGGCAGTAAAAACAATAAAAAAGAAAGCAGTACAGGAGATGATCTGATGATGATCGGAACCGTTATTGTATCACTTGCCATTGCGATCGCATTATTCATGCTGCTTCCGGCATTTATTGCAGGACTGCTTGAGCATGTGACAAAAAGCAATGTATTGATAGCGGTAGCGGAAGGTGTGCTTCGGTTGGTGATCTTTCTTGCATATGTAGTATTAATATCATTGATGAAGGATATCAAACGTGTATTTATGTATCATGGTGCAGAGCATAAGACGATCAACTGTTTTGAAGCAGGCGATCCGCTGACTCCGGAAAATGTAAAGAAACATTCCAGATACCATAAACGCTGTGGAACCAGTTTTTTGGTAGTCGTTATGATCATAAGCATTATTGTATTTATGTTTATAAATGTGAAGTCTATGTGGCTGCGATTGCTGTCGCGTGTACTTCTGGTTCCGATTATTGCGGGAATCTCGTATGAATTTATCATGTTTGCAGGCAGAAGTGACTCAAAGCTTGCGAATATATTAAGTGTACCCGGTATGTGGGTACAGCGTCTTACGACGAAGGAACCGGATCTTGAGATGTGTGAGGTGGCAATTCGTTCGGTAGAAGCGGTGATCGACTGGCGTGCTTATCAGGACGCTATGAAGCGTGGAGAGATCGAAGATTAAGAAGTTGAAATGATGCCAGTGAATGTAAAAGGAAATAGACGTATGACTCAGTATCAGCTTGTAACAGCAGGAAAAGAAAAACTGAACGAACATAATGTGCCGGATGCAGATATCGATGCAGAGTTATTATGGCTCTTTGTATCAAAGCAGGATAAGATGGCATATATTATGAACCGGCAGGAAGATGTTACCGAAACAATTCGTTCTTCCTATGAAGCGTTGATCGATAAAAGGTCAAAACGTATTCCGTTACAATATATAACAGGCATACAGTGCTTTATGGGGTATGATTTTGAGACTGCACTGGATGTACTGATTCCAAGATTTGACACAGAAGTTCTGGTGGAACAGGCAAACCGCTTGATTCAGGACATACATTCTGATAAGATGTCTGTGCTGGATATGTGCTGTGGTTCCGGGTGCATCGGATTGTCGGTAGCACTTATGAATCAGAATATTCATATAGATCTGTGTGATATCTCAGATTCCGCGATCGCACTTACGACAAAAAATGCGAAACGATTAGAAGTATCTGATTATACTGTTATAAAATCAGATTTATTTGATAAGATAGATAAAAGATATGATATGATCCTGTCCAACCCACCATATATAGAGAGCAAAGTGATTGACGGATTGATGCCGGAGGTTCGGGATTATGAGCCGAGGCTGGCATTGGACGGCGATGCGGACGGATTGAAGTTTTACAGAGCAATTATAGAAAATGCGGAGAGTTATTTAAATGAAAAAGGATATATTTTATTTGAAATTGGTAATCATCAGGCACATGATGTGCAGCAGCTCCTTGTAGATAAGCATTTTGAAGATGTACGCGTAGTGAAAGACCTCGCAGAAAATGACAGGGTTGTAATTGGAAGAAAAGCCTGAAAAAAGGCTGGATATATTAACAGACACATGAACAGGAAATGAGCATGTGCTGCAGGAGGATTATTATGTTTGATAAATTAGAAGATTTAGTAGACAGACTTGATACATTAAATAACCAGTTGACAGATCCGGATATCGTATCTGATCAGAACAAATTCCGCAAATTAATGAAGGAGCAGAGTGAACTGACTCCTATCGTAGAAAAGTACAAAGAATATAAAGATGCAAAACAGACGATCGAAGACAGTCTGCTTATGTTAGAAGAAGAAAATGATGAAGAACTTCGGGAGATGGCAAAGGAAGAACTGAATGAAGCAAAGGCAACTGTAGAAAAGACGGAAAATGAATTAAAGATTCTGCTTCTTCCAAAAGATCCGAACGATTCCAAGAATGTTATCGTCGAGATCCGTGCAGGTGCAGGCGGAGATGAAGCCGCATTATTTGCATATGAGATCTACAGAATGTATCAGAAATACGTTGATCAGTTCAAATGGAAAGTAGAACTGATGAGCGTGAATGAGAATGGAATCGGTGGTTTCAAGGAAGCGGTATTCATGATCACAGGTGATGGTGCATATTCCAAGATGAAATATGAGAGTGGAGTTCACCGTGTACAGAGAATCCCGAAGACAGAGTCTGGCGGAAGAATCCATACCTCAACTGTAACAGTTGCAGTTATGCCAGAAGCAGAGGAAGTTGATGTAGAGATCAATGAAAATGATATCCGTATTGATGTCATGCGAGCATCCGGTAATGGTGGTCAGTGTGTCAATACAACAGATTCAGCCGTTCGTCTGACACATATACCAACCGGTATCGTAATTTACAGCCAGACCGAGAAGTCCCAGCTTCAGAATAAGGCGAAGGCATTTGCGCTGCTCCGTTCCAAGCTGTATGATATGGAGCTTCAGAAACAGCATGATGCAGAAGCTGCAGACCGTAAGAGCCAGATCGGAACCGGAGATCGTTCAGAGAAGATTCGTACTTATAACTTCCCGGAAGGCCGTGTAACCGATCACAGAATCAAACTCACCTTGTATAAGCTGGAACAGATCTTAAACGGTGATCTGAATGAGATTATCGACAGTCTGATCGCAGCAGACCAGGCAGCCAAGCTTTCACAGGTGAATGAGGAAGAATAAAAGAAACCCTCGATATTGAAAAAAACAAGTTGGCATCTGCCTGATCCGGCAGATGCCATTTTTAAGTAAAAGAGGGTGTTGGCGAAATAAACCGAATAAATAGTTCAAATTGATTGACATATTTTTGAATAAGTGGTTATATTATATGTGGCTTAAATGGACATACTAATGATAATTTACAGATATGAAATGAGGTAGCTAGATGTATAAAAAGAATGTAAGGTTCTTTTTTGCTTTGTTCATGGGCAAACTGGCAAGAACCATGCAGAGAATGTTGAAGATGAACGCAAGTTATTTTCCGGGAAAGCTGGCAGTCAAGCTTTGTCCGGATTTCATGGGATGTATAGATAAACCGAAAACGATCATAACAGTAACAGGAACCAACGGCAAGACAACAGTATGTAATATGATCATAGATATTTTGGAGGCAAATGGCTATGACGTTTTGAACAACCGTGCTGGTTCTAATGTGAATGCTGGAGTAGCGAGTTCATTGATCGCAGGAAGTACTCTGACAGGAAAGGCAAAGAAAGAATATGCAGTATTTGAAGTCGATGAAAGAAGTTCAAAGCTGATCTATCCATATGTAAAGCCAACATATGCAGTATGTACGAACCTGTTCCGTGATTCCATTCAGAGAAATGCAAACCCGGAGTTTATTTTTAACTTTATCAATAATAATATGCCAAAAGAATCACATCTGATCTTAAATGCGGATGATCTGATTAGTTCAAATCTTGGATCGGAAAATGAAAAAACATACTTTTCAATCAACAGACTTCCATCTGACCGGGAGGAATGTATTAATCTGATCAATGATATGCGGATCTGTCCAAAGTGTCATCATAAATTAAAATATAACTATGTCCGGTATCATCATATTGGAAAAGCTGTCTGTGAGTTCTGTGGATATACGTCACCGGAAGGCGATTATAAGGCAGATGTTGATTATGAGAACAAAGTAATAACAGTTACACATAATGAGAGCAGGGAACAGTATCCGATGATCAGTAACAGTACATTTAATCTGTACAATGAGTTGACTGCAGTTACCGCTCTTCGTGAATTTGGTTTGACAGGTGAGCAGATCCGGAACGCGATCCAGAATCTTAATATTGTGGAATCGAGATATTCCAGAAGTACAGTGGATGGGATCACGATAGTGACCAATATGGCAAAAGGACAGAATCCAATTGCATGTTCCTGTGTATTTGATTATGTGTCTAAGGAACCGGGAAATAAAGAGGTCATTCTTTTGCTGGAAGATATATTTGACCGGAAAAATTCATCTGAAAATATGACATGGATCTTTGATACGGATTTTGAGTTCTTAAATCAGCCGAATATTACGAACATCGTAATAGGTGGTCTGCGGACGAAAGATTATAAGCTCCGTTTAATGATGGCCGGGGTTCCGGAAGAAAAGATCAAAGAGACAACGGATGAAGCAGGTGCATATAAATCCCTGAATCTGGATGGAACAGACAGTGTATACATTCTTCATGATATTCATGAAAATGATACAGCGCTTGTACTTCGGGATAATCTGAAACAATATTTGAAGGAAAGAGAGGCATAACAAATGGGAACAGATATTACAATAGAAGTTCTATATGGAGAATTTGCCAATCTTTTCGGTGAATTACAGAACGTAAATTATTTAAAAGACTGTATGCCGGAGGCAACAGTTATTTATACCGGCTTATATGATAAACCGGCATTTACAGAGGGCAGGGCAAACCTTGTATATATGGGAGCAATGACAGAGAATCAGCAGGAATTGGCGATTCAGGCATTGAAACCATATAAGAAAGAACTGGAAGAGCAAATCGAGGCTGGAACAGTATTTCTCTTTACCGGGAATGCAGTCGAGATCGTTGAACAGTACATTGAGAATGAAGATGGAAGTCGAATAGAAGGACTTGGTATTTTTAATACCTATGCAAAGAGAGATATGATGCATAGATATCATTCTCTTGTATTTGGACAGTATGAAGATATAAAGCTGGTTGGTTTTAAAGCGCAGTTCAGTCATTCTTATGGAGATAATTCAAAGGATTATTTCTATGATGTGATTCGCGGGGATGGTTTTCATCCGGGAATAAAACAAGAAGGTTTGAAGAGAAAGAATTTCTTTGCAACATATACAGTTGGACCATTTCTTATTATGAATCCGTTGTTTGTGAAATATCTGATGCAATTACTTGGTATAAAAGAACCGGTTCTTGCGTATGAATCCGTTATTATGGAAGCATACAGACAGCGTTTGGAAGAGTTTGAAGATGAAAAATTAAAATATCAGTAAGAGAATATAAAGGAAAAACTTCCGGATATGACCTTGTATTGTAAAACAGAGGTTCCTATCCGGAAGTTTTTAATTTGCAAAGATACCAGGAGAGTTGGCGTTTTCGCTATATAATTATATTAACAAATATTCACTTGACAAAAAACAGGTAACATGAAACTATGGACGTAGGATTTTTCGTTACAGGAAGGAATGGGAGGTTACTTAATATGGATATAAATAATACACCGCCAAATTTTGGAGAACAGCCGAATTATAATAATGTACCGCCAAACTATAATAATGTGCCACCAAACTTTGGAGGACAGC
>ULUO01087213.1_pt1 | contig 9733 bp, 9 predicted proteins | sample 1958611 | NCBI WGS metagenome assembly ULUO01 (sample SAMEA4835762, study PRJEB28245) | human gut metagenome | biome: gut microbiome; material: fecal sample | place: Denmark | collected 2008
CCGCATCGTCGGTACGCTGGTCGGAGCCTGGGTGCTGGTGCGCCTTTCGGACGTGAAATACCTGAGCTGGAATATGGCCGGGGCGCTGGTGCTCTGCGTAGTGCTGCTTTTCGTACGCAACGAGGCTGCGATTTATGCGGCCGTCGGGCTGATGGGCTTCGCCATGGCCTGCGTCTTCGCCACCTTCTATGCCGTGGCGACCAAAGCCGTACCCGAACAGGCCAACGGGGTCGCGGGGCTGATGATTATGGCGATTGCCGCCGGGGCCGTCTCGGGGCCCGTATGCGGGGCGATCATCCGCTGGACGGGGAACCCCCACCTGGGGATGCTGTTCGTCGCCCTCTGCGTGGGTTATATGCTCTGGGCAAGTATCAAGTTGAAAATCAAATAAACAGTTGTTCAATGATTCGTAAAATTGTAATAACCCTGCTGTTGGGGGCCTGCGTATGGCCGGCCTTAGCGCAGCGCCCCCGCACGCGGGTCGAGTGGGGGGTGATCGGCGGTATCAACGTCCCCGATTATACGACCAACATGTCGAAGACCGATGTCAAGAATAAACTGGGCTGGCAGGCCGGTATCGTCACGGCGGTAAATCTGGGCGCCTTCGCCATCGAGCCGCAGATCCTGTATGTGCGCCAGGGGCTCCGCATCAAACCCGAAGGGGCGAAGGAGATCAACCTCAAGTCGAACTCGATCGACGTCCCGGTGCTCGTGTCGCTGCGCCTGCTCAGGCCGTTCCGGTTCTATGCGGGCCCGGTGTTCACCGTGATGAACGACTGCAAACAGAAGTCGGGCGGCGACCTGCTGGATTTCGGCCGCGTACGTCCCACGATGTCCTATACGGTGGGTGCGGGCGTCAAATTGCTGGGGCACATGCTCATCGACCTGCGTTACAACGGCCAGTTCAAAGGCAAGGAGGACGTGGTGCTGCCCGACGGCAGCCGCCTCGACAAGCTCCGTTCGTATAACGTCGCCCTGAGCGTCGGTTACCTGTTTTAGCCTATGACTGAAGCTGTTGGAAAAGAGATCGCCATCGAGGGTGTCGACCCCCGGGAGCTCTACGGCCCCCGGAATGTCTACCTCGACCAGATCAAGGCGCTCCATCCCCAACTCAGGATCGTAGCGCGCGGTTCGTCGCTCAAAGTGCTGGGCTCGGAGGCTGAAACCCAACGGTTCGGCCGGCATATGGAGGGGTTGGTGGCCTATTACCTCAAATACGGGCACATCTCGTCCGAAGTCATCGGCCAGGCTTTCGCCGGTGGTATCGCCGGACAGGAGGCCCCGGCGGACAAGGACGTCATCGTCTACGGAAACAACGGCAATATCATTCGCGCGCGTACGGTCAACCAGCAAAAGCTGGTGAAACTTTACGACAAAAACGACCTGTTGTTCGCCGTGGGCCCCGCCGGGTCGGGCAAGACCTATACGGCCATCGCGCTGGCCGTGCGCGCGTTGAAGGAGAAGGAGGTGCGGCGTATCATCCTCACGCGTCCGGCGGTCGAGGCGGGCGAGAAACTCGGGTTCCTGCCGGGTGACATGAAGGAGAAGCTCGACCCCTACCTGCAACCCCTCTACGATGCGCTGAATGACATGATCCCGCCGGCCAAGCTGGCGAAATACCTCGAGGAGGGGACGGTGCAGATCGCGCCGCTGGCCTACATGCGCGGCCGTACGCTCGACAATGCGTTCGTCATCCTCGACGAGGCGCAGAATACGACCCTGTCGCAGATCAAGATGTTCCTCACGCGCATGGGGCGCAACGCCAGGTTTATCGTCACGGGCGACGTGACGCAGATCGACCTGCCGAAGAAAAGCGACAGCGGGCTAACCCGCTCGATGGAGATCCTGCGCGGTGTCGGGGGGATCGGCATCGTGGAGTTCGACAAACGCGACATCGTGCGCCACCAACTGGTCAAATACATCGTCGACGCATTCGACAAATATGCCGGGGATACCCGGAGAGAACCCGAACAATCAAACCTAAAAACCGAATAGTTATGGACAAGAACCTGTCTGCGCTCAAGCCCGCGCTCGTCTGGAAACATTTTGCTCAGATCGTCCGCATCCCGCGCCCCTCGTCGCACGAGGAGAAGATCCGCAAGTACGTCATGGATTTCGCCAAGTCCCGGGGACTGGAATGCAAGGAGGACGCTGCGCACAACGTCTATGTCCGCAAGCCGGCCTCGAAAGGGATGGAAGACCGCAAGGGCGTCATCCTGCAGGCGCACCTCGACATGGTGCCCCAGAAGAACAACGATAAGAAGTTCGACTTCACAAAAGACCCCATCGACGCCTACGTCGACGGCGAGTGGGTCACGGCCGACGGCACGACGCTCGGGGCCGACAACGGCATCGGCGCCGCGGCGATCCTTGCCGTGCTGGAGGACGATACACTGGTGCACGGCCCCCTCGAGGCCTTGTTTACCGCAACCGAGGAGACCGGCATGGACGGTGCCTTCGGGCTGAAAAAGGGCCTGCTCCGCGGCGATATCCTGCTGAACCTCGATTCGGAGACCGAAGGCGAGCTGTATGTGGGCTGTGCCGGCGGGCTCGATGCCAACGTCACCTTCAAATATACGGCGGAGAAGACGCCCGCACGGAATTATACCGCTGCGAAGATCACGGTCAAGGGGCTCAAGGGCGGCCATTCGGGCATCCAGATCGGATGCCAGCGTGCCAATGCCAACAAGGTGCTGTTCCGCTTCCTGAACGCCGCTTCGGCGTCGTGCGACGTGTTGCTGTGCTCGGTGGACGGCGGCGGCCTGCGTAACGCCATCCCCCGCGAGGCCGAGGCTGTGGTGATGGTCAAAACGAAAGAGTACGAGGCATTCGCCAAGGAGCTGAAGGCGTACGAGAAGGTTGTCAGGGCCGAGTACGCGGGCATCGAGGATGCCGTGTCGGTCAAGATCAGGGAGTGCGAAGCCCCTGCGGAGATGGTTGCCCGCGAGGTGGCTGAGAAACTTACGAAGGCTGTGGTCGGCTGCCCCGACGGCGTGCAGAAGATGTCGATGGCCATGCCGGGGCTGGTGCAGACTTCGAGCAACCTCGCACGCGTGGTGTCCGACGGAAAGACGGTCAAATTGCAATGCCTGCTGCGCAGTTCGGTCAACACCGAAAAGGCCGCGCTGGGCGAGGCCATTGCCGCCGTGTTCTCACTGGCCGGCGCCAAGGTGCAGCTTTCGGGCAGCTACGACGGATGGAACCCCGACATGGATTCGCCGATCCTGAAGGCCATGACCGCTTCGTACAAAGCCCTTTACGGCAAGCAGCCCGCCGTGACGGCGATTCACGCCGGGCTGGAGTGCGGCATCATCGGCAGCAAATACCCCAAGATGGACATGATCTCGTTCGGCCCCACGATCTGCTACCCGCACTCGCCCGACGAGAAGGTGGAGATCGCATCGGTCGGCAAGTTCTACGAGTTCATGGTCGACACGCTGCGCAACATCCCCAAAAAGTAGCGTGTTTTGGAAGCCGGAAAGGTCAAATGGTTCGTCATCGTCAATCCCGTGGCCGGAGGCGGCCGCGGGCTTGACCATTTCCCGCAGATATCGCGCTACCTGCGCGATGCGCAGATACTCTGCGAACCGGTCTTCACCGAACATAAGTTCCACGCCACGGAACTTACCGTGACGGCCGTCAATGAGGGGTATCGGCATATCATCGTCGTCGGGGGCGACGGCACCCTGCACGAGGTGGTCAACGGCCTGTTCATCCAGCAGAAGGTCTGCCCCGACGAGGTGCTGCTTGCGGTGGTCGCCGTCGGTACGGGCAACGACTGGGTGCGCACGTTCGGTATTTCGAACCGCTACCAGGACGCCGTGAAGGCGATCAGCGAAGGGTATTCGTTCCTGCAGGATGTGGGCGTGGTCTCCTACGAGGAGTCGCACTACCGCCAGAGCCGTTACATGGCCAATGTCGCGGGTGCGGGCTTCGACGCCCATGTGGTGCGCAAGTTCTCGCACCTCAAGAAGAAGGGGCGCAAGAACCGCTGGATCTACACATGGTGTCTGGTCAGGCAATTCTTTCGTTATAAATCCACCGGAATGAAGGTGTGGGTCGATGACCGGCTGGTCTACAACAACCTGCTGCTAAGCATCGCCATCGGTATTTGCAAGTACAACGGCGGCGGTATGCAGCAGCTTCCCGAGGCTGTGGCCGACGATGGCATGCTCGACGTGTCGCTCATCCGGCCGGTGCATTTCTGGCACCTGCTGTTCCGGTTCCACTACCTGTTCAACGGCGGTATCTACCGTATCCGGCATATCCTCCAGGAGCGCGGTAGCCGTATCCGCATCGAGTCGTCGCCCGAAATATCGGTCGAGGTGGACGGGGAGCTGCTGGGCGAAACGCCGCTCGAATTCTCGATCCTCCACAAGGCGATCCGGATCGTGGTGTCCAAGGAATTTTACGACAAACGCCCCGAGACGTCGTGTTCGTGCACGGTGCCGGAGGTGTAGCGCTTGTTACGCCGCCGGAGTGGCGGGGTAAAGATAACCGGGCGGGATTTTTTGAAAAAATCCCGCCCGGCTGCGTTTGGTCGTGCGATGCGTCAGTTGACGCTCTCGATCACGTCGACTTCGGTAATCACCCATTCGAAAAGGTCGTTGGCGCACTGCCCCTGCAACTGGCGCAGCTGCGACATGTCGGTCGTATCGGCCAGGATGGCGTTGAAGAATTGCGACATCGTGTCGTAGGTGTCGTTCACCTTCCCGGCGAAGCAGTTGTAAAAAGCCTTCTGCTGGTCGTGGTCGAGGCCCGCGGGGAGCACGCCCTGCGCTACGAGGTAGTTGTAGGGGAAGATATGCCGCATGTTGCGTGCGTCGGCGTTCAGTTCGTCCACGATGGTCGTGACGACCACCATGTCAACCGTGTCGGTTACGCCCGGCATCTCCACGAAGGTTGCGTAGACGGGATAGGTGCCTTCCAGCTCCCCGGCCACCTGGTCGGTGAAGAGTACGAACTCGGCGTCGGTCAGGTCGTCGAGGTAAACCATCTGGCGGTAGCTGCGCAGCGCTTCGCGCATGGCCTTGCGTTGTTCGTGGTTCCACTCCCGCTTTTGCGAGCAGCCTACGAAGCCTGCCGCGAACATCGAGAGCAGGGATACACAGAGGAGAATTTTTTTCATCGTTTCCTTGATTTTGGTTTTACTTATGGCAGGAACGCAATCCGTGTGCCAAAAATTTCATATCTTTACCCGAAAATCAGTTTGCTATGGATGTCCTGGCTTTTCGCGACTACTGCCTGTCGCTGCCCCTGACCGAGGAATGTACGCCCTTCGACGAAACTACGCTGGTCTACAAGGTCGGCGGGAAGATGTATGCCTATGCCGATATGGAGAATTTCGGGCGGGTCGCCGTGAAGTGCGACCCCGACGAGGCGGTTTCCCTGCGCGAGGAGTATCCCGACGTCACGCCTGCGTGGCATTCGAGCAAAAAGCACTGGAACGACATCCGCACGACGGGCGACCTGCCCGATGCCTTTATCCGGGCGCAGATCCGCAATTCCTACCTGCTCGTGCTGCGGCAGAACGTTACGCCCAAGTCCCTGCGCGAAGAGATACTGGCCTATGTCGGGGAACACGGCCTGCCCGAATAGCCGCTGTGCGGGAATCCTGCTCCGGCCCTGAGATTGTCCGATCAAATAACTCGATAAACTATGAATATCCGATTTCTTTTCGCAGCGCTGGTTTGTGCGCTGGCTTTGGGTTCATGCGGCGGAAATGCCCGAACCGAACTTTTCAATGGCAAAGACCTTGCGGGTTGGGTATGCGTCGTCGACAGCCTGGGCGACGTGCCTGCCGGGGAGGTATTCACCGTCCGGGACGGCAATATCCGTATCGCGGGGCAGCCGTTCGGCTACATGCGTACCGCGCGGCAGTACGGCGATTACAGGCTCCATGCCGAGTGGCGCTGGATCGGCGAAGCAACGAACAGCGGCATTTTCCAGCGCGTGCAGGAGGGCGACAAGGTCTGGCCCCAAGGGATCGAATGCCAGCTCATGGCCGGGCGTGCGGGCGACCTGGTGTTGCTCGGGGGTGCAAGGGCCGACGGGATCGAACCCGTCGGCAAATTCCCTATAAAGGCGCGTATCGGCGATGCCGGTTGCGAGAAGCCTGCAGGCGAGTGGAACGAGGCCGAGATCGTTTGCCAGGGCGACCGGATGGCCGTCTATATCAACGGCGTGTTGCAGAACGAATGTTCGGGTACGAACCGTACGGGCTACATTGCGCTCCAGAGCGAAGGCGGCACCCTGGAGTTCCGCAATGTCTACCTCACCGATGTGAAATAGGGCACCCGGCACAGCGGCCCGGATACTCGGAAAGCGAAGGCCGTCCCCGCAGCAGGGGACGGCCTTCCGTCGTTTTGAGGCCGGATTGCTATGCGCGCATTTTTGCTTTCCAGCGAAGGTAGCCCGCGACTGCCAGCGCCGAGTAGAGGGCGTACAGGCCTGCCGTCAGCGGGATGCCCTTGTAGAGGTACAACCCCACCGTTACCAGGTCTACGGCCAGCCATACGAGCCATTGCTCGACGTACTTGCGCGAGAGCATCCACATCGCCACGATGCTTCCGGCCGTGGTCATCGCGTCCCAGAACGGCACGGTGCTGTTGGTGAATCCCACGAGCAGGAAGTAGATGCCCGTATGCGCTGCGGCGTAGACGGCGATCAGCCCCGCAGCTTGGCGCAGGGGCGTATGCCCGATCCGGTCGGCCGCTGCTTTCCTTCGCGGTGCGTTATGCCATACGATCCACCCGTAAAGGCCGGCCAGTACGTAGTAGGCCTGCATCGAGCAGTCGGCATACAGCCCCGCCTTGTAGTAGAGTGCACCGTGCACCAGCGGCATGATGAGCCCGACGACCCACAGGCGGATGTCGGCCCGGTATTCCAGCCACAGGTAGAGCAGCCCCAGCACGACCCCGGCGATTTGCAGTACGAGTTTCCAGTCCATCTGTTCTCAGAATTTCACCGTCACGTTGGCCAGCACGTTCAGCGGGGCCTGCGGGAAGTAGAGGGCGACGTCCGTACGCTTGCCGTCGTCCATGTAGGAATAGCCGTACCCGTTGCCGCAGTACTCCGAATCGAAGAGGTTGTAGACCATGAGCCCGAAGCGGACGCTGCGGGCGGCTTTCGTGCGGAGCGTATAGCCCAGGTTGAGGTTGGTCGTGCAATAGCTGTCGAGCGACAGGGCGTCGATTTCGTTGTTCGTGAAATACTGCTTGCCGACATACTGCGTGTGGAATACGGCCTCGAAGCCCTTGCAGTGGAAGTCGAAGAGCACCCCGGCGATTACGTCGGGCGAGTAGGAGATGGTCATGTCGCCCAGGTTCTGCCCGAAGGTAGGGCTGTCCTTGAGGGCGTCGATGTAATCCTCGATCCTGTTCTGGCTGAACGTTGCGTGCCCGCTGAGCGTGAACCAGCCCGTGGCTTTCCATTGTGCCGAAAGTTCGATGCCCCGGCGGTAGCTGTCCTCCACGTTCGTGTTCAGGGCATCGTCGCCGTCGTTGACCATGCCCGTGGCGACCAGCTGATCCTTGTATTTCATGTAGTAGAGGTTTACGCCTGCGCTGAATTTCGGTGTGTCGTACCGGTAGCCAAGTTCATAGTCGTAGAGTTTCTCGGACGAAGGATAGGAGTTGTCGCCGGAGAACATATAACGGTCGGTGAAGTCGCTGCGCGTAGGCTCCTTCTGTGCGACGGCGAACGATGCGTAGAAGTTGTGGCGGTCGGCGAGCGTGTAATGGATGCCCGCGCGCGGGTTGAAGAAATGGTATTTCTTATCTACGTCGATAGGCTGCATCGCGGAGGTGTCCCAGTTGTAGTTGTCGTTGACGCCCCATGCCTGGTAATGCACATAGCGGTATTGCATGTCGGCGAACAGGCGCAACCCCCGGGCGACTGTCCAGTTGGCGCGCACGAAGACGTTGGCGTCTTGTTTGTCGACATCGTTGTCGTACCAGCGCCCCCGGATGTCGCTTTTCTTCAGGCCGTCCACCCAGTCCAGCGTGCCCCAGTGGGGACAGGAGTAATAGCTCCACGAACCGCCGAACGTGAGGTCGAGGTTGCGTACCGAATAGGCTGCCGAGGCGTTGATGCCTCCCAGGTGGTTGCGCATGATCTTTTCGCGGATCAGGTCGGCCTGTTCGATGTCGCTCTGCAGGTTGGTGTAGCCCGCAAGCCATGCGTCGTCCTTGTACTGCTTGTAATAACCGTACCCGTATGTGTAGAACGCCGTGGCATTCATCACCCAGCGGTCATCGATGCGGTGATTGAGGATCAGTTGGTTGTTGATTTGCAGGTAGTTGTCCGTCTGGTCGTCGTAGTAGTCGACGTGCGTGCCATCGGCCAGTACGAAGGGACCGTCCGAGGTGACGTACTGCCCGCTGTCGTGGTACCGGCGTCCGTAGCGCTTCATGTCCTCCTTCGTGACGCCGTTATAGGTGAGGTAGGTCTTGGCCTTGCCGCCGAACGATACCAGTTTCAGCATCGTATTGCCGTTGTAATAGGCACCCTGGAACATGTAGGATTTAAGATCCGTGGCTCCGCGGTCGATGTAGCCGTCCGAACCGATATGGGTCAGGCGTGCATCCACGGCCCAGTGGCCGCCCATGAGGCCCGACGAAACCTGCACGGCCTGTTTGTTGGTGTTGTACGATCCGTAGGAGAGCGATGCCGAGCCGTTGAAATCGGTCGGGAGTGCCTCGGTGGTCATGTTCACCGCGCCGCCGAAGGCACCCGTGCCGTTGGTCGAGATGCCTGCGCCGCGCTGCACCTGCACCGTCCCTACCGACGAGATCAGGTCGGGCGTGTCGTACCAGTACATCGAGTGCGAGTCGGGGTTGTTCATCGAAACGCCGTTGATCGTGACGTTGAGGCGCGTGGCGTCCGTGCCGCGCAGGCGGATCGACGTGCCGCCGATGCCGATACCCGTTTCGTTGGTGGCGATCATCGAGGGGGTGAGCGCCAGCACGGTCGGAATATCCGTGCCGTAGCTGTTGCGGGCGATCGCGTCGTGCGAAAGATCGGTGTAGGCCACCGGCGTGCGGGGCGTGGCGCGCGTGGCGGTGACTTCGATCTGTTGGAGGCGGTACATGCGTACCGAATCGCTCTCCTGCGCGTGGGCGGCCACTGCGGCGACGCCCGTCAGAATGGGTAGTAAAAACCTTTTCATCGAACCTTTAATTTGAGGTTAAAGAACTGAAAAGGGGTATGCGGTGTTGATTATGCGTCCCGGTCTCGGCATTACCCGTATCCGGTTCAATGGGTATAATCTCAGCCTGGAAAGTAAGGCACCCCTTTGTGAATATCGGGGGCGAAGATAGTGTTTTTCGGCGAGAACGGAAAGGAAAAATGCGGATCTTTTCGCCTGACCACGGTAAAAACGCTCGTGCGAGGCCCTTCCTCCCTGCGTTTGCCGGCGGCGGTCGGCCCGACGCGGTTCGCGCCGGACGATGCCGGATCGGGGGGGGGAAGATTGCGGATAAGCATAAAAAAAACACGCGGCAGGGAATACGATTTCCTGCCGCGCGTGCCTGCGGTCGCCGCCGTCAGTTCTCGAACCACATCTTGGTCCAGACGCCGTCGACGTGCGGAACGTTGTCGTTGACGCTGCCCTCGCGTTCGGGGTAGGGCCAGCGGTGCATGATGCCGGGGTAGAAGTTGCGGATCGACGCCGGAACTTCCAGGGCGGGATACCCCGTGCGGCGCTGGTTCGACCACGCTTCGAGCGGACGCA
>ULUO01003583.1_pt1 | contig 9691 bp, 8 predicted proteins | sample 1958611 | NCBI WGS metagenome assembly ULUO01 (sample SAMEA4835762, study PRJEB28245) | human gut metagenome | biome: gut microbiome; material: fecal sample | place: Denmark | collected 2008
CGACAAATTATAAAAACCGCTCTCCTAAGAATTTTTTAGAAGAGCGGTTTGTGTATTTGTTTTAATAATTATTCGTTAATAGCTTTAACGAGAGCCTGTGCTTTGTCTGTCTTTTCCCAAGCAACGCCGAGTTCTTCTCTGCCCATATGACCGTAAGCGGCAAGTGGACGATACTTTGTTTCTTTAAGCTTTAACTGCTCAATAATAGAATTCGGACGGCAGTCAAATACCTTTTCCACAGCGTCTGAAAGCTGTTCGTTTGTGTAGCTTGATGAACCGAAAGCATCTACCATTATTGATACAGGTTTAGCAACACCGATTGCATATGCAAGCTGAACCTCGCACTTGTCGGCAAGACCTGCCGCAACAATGTTCTTTGCAATGTATCTTGCATAGTAAGCTGCACTTCTGTCAACCTTTGTCGGGTCTTTACCGCTGAATGCGCCGCCACCGTGACGAGAAAATCCGCCGTAGGTATCAACTATAATCTTTCTGCCTGTAAGACCTGAATCGCCTACAGGGCCGCCAATTACAAATCTGCCTGTCGGGTTGATGAAATATTTTGTGTTTTCGTCTAAAAGCTCGGCAGGAATGATTGGCTTTACTACATATTCAACCATATCTTTTCTGATCTGCTCCAGTGTAACCTTTTCATCGTGCTGTGTAGACACAACAACGGTGTCTACCCTTACAGGTGTGTCACCCTCATACTCAACGGTTACCTGTGTTTTACCGTCAGGACGAAGGTAGGAGAGAGTACCGTCTTTTCTTACCGCTGTAAGCTGTTTTGCAAGCTTGTGAGCAAGTGAGATAGCAAGCGGCATAAGCTCTTTGGTTTCGTTGCAAGCGTAACCGAACATCATACCCTGGTCGCCGGCACCAATCTGATTGTTGGCGTCATTTTCGCCGTCTTTAAGCTCGTAGCTTTCGTTTACGCCCATTGCAATATCAGGGCTCTGCTGGTCAATAGAAGTGAGTACAGCGCAAGTATTGCCGTTAAAACCGCACGCCTGGTTGTCATAGCCGATGTCATTTACAACTTTTCTTGCGATACCTGCAATGTCAACATAGCAGTCTGTAGAAATTTCGCCCATAACATGAACTACACCTGTTGTAGCGGTTACCTCGCAGGCAACATGAGCGTTTTTATCCTGTTCGAGAATAGCGTCAAGAACAGCGTCGGAAATCTGGTCGCAAACTTTGTCAGGATGTCCCTCTGTTACTGACTCAGAAGTGAAAAAATGTTTTGCCATTATAATTCTCCTTTGCAAAAAATAAGCACCTTTCAGCCGAAAGGTGCTATTAAGACTCATCTTTCGGTAAATACCGCAGGATTTGGCACCTTGCAAATGCAGGTTGCCGGACTTCACAGGGCCTGTTCCCTCAGTCGCTCTTGATAAGATAAATATTAACTTATTGTTTTAATTATATACCGTTATATCGACAAAAGTCAACAAGAAATAACAGGTATATTGTAAAATCGGATAATCAAACAAAAAAATTATGCGATTTCATCAACGGAACAACATTCTGTACAAGGTACGCTGTGTTTTACTCTGTCCTCAACCTCGGCACGCTTTGCATTGTTAAAGCGGTCTACCGTACCTACAAGATAGCCTGTGATTCTGCGGATTCTTTCAAACGGAACAGAATCGTAATCGTATTTAACATCAACATAGTCGCCGTCAACTGTGAGTTCAACATTCTTGATATATTTATCCGGATTTGCCTCTCTAAGCTGTGTTGTGTATGCCTCAATTTCCTTTTTGCTAAGCTTTCCGCCCTTTACATTTACTGTCATAAATATCCTTCCCTTTCGTAATTTCATAATCCTCTTTAATATATAATGTAACTTTTAATTCTTTAAAAGCATATATCTTGTAGAGTAAATCTATTATAGCACAACATCTTGTTGTATGCAATATTAAAATAGGAATTATTCGCACAAATAAAAGTAAGTATTTTTGTTTATTTTTACAGTTGACAAATATATAAAAGCAAAGAGGACAAAAGTTTTGCCCTCAAATAACAATTTTTATTAGTTTAATTTCCCGATTTGTAATTGTATATGAATATTTTAGCACAAAATTTTTTATTTCAAGCAAATAAGGCGATGCTTCCACCGCCTTATATATTTATTCGAGCACCAATAAAACTCTGTCTATGTTGTTACCGAAAAGTCCTGCGTAGCCGTCCTGACCGTTTGAAGTTTGGTCATCGTGCTGCCAGTCAAAATATTCTTTGCTTATTGCCGAAACTTTATATTTTGCAACAAGATATTTGTTAAGACTTTCGGCAATACTCTGCGGTGTGGTGTAATACACTCTGATTGCGTCAATTTTACTGCCGTTGCCCGCATAACCGTTTTCTAAATCGTCAATGTCATATCCGCTAACTTTCGGCAGCCATCCGCTTTTAGTGTGAACCTGATACCACACCTTGCCTTCACTTACTTTTATTGCAATATCCGTAATTGCTTTGCCTTTTAAACCTGCGTAATCTTCAAGATTTTTTACTTCGGGCAGCCAAACACCGTCACAGCGCACTCTGTAGAAAATATCCGGTTTGGTTATTTTTCCTTTGCCTTTATCGTCTTCTTTTTTGCTGTTGAAAACGCTTTCGTTAAATATGATGTTCGTATCAATATTTTTGCCGTAACCGCTTACCCTGCCTGTTGAACTGTTCTGCCATATATCACAGTTTAATTCATTTACGGAGTTATATTGTGCAAGCCAGATACTGTACTTTTTCTTTAATTTATCGTAATCGAGATAATTATTAAACCAATTCAGATTAGCATATACACCTGCTCTGTAGTTACTTTTCTTGATCGTTTCGCAAAAGCGTTCCGCAATTTCTGTAAGTTTTGCTTTGCCGAGTTTAGTTTGTGAATTATCTTCCAAATCATAATAAACCGGCATATCAAGAGATTTGTTATTAATGCATTCAAGGCAAGCCTTTGCCTCTTTTTCTGCATCGCCGACGCTGTCTGCGTAACTGTACCAGTACACACCAATCATCATATTTTCGCTTTTTGCGTTTTTGTAATGACTTTCAAACATACTGTCTTTCTGACTTGATTCTCTGCCGTAGCCTGCTCTTATAATGACAGCTTTTATACCGTCGTTTTTCATTTTGTTAAAATTAATGCCTTGCTGAAATTCTGAAATATCAACACAGCTTATTTTTGCCATAAAATCATCCTTTCAAATTGATAAAGTTTACTTTAGTATAATATTAAAAATAATACCAAAAGTTAAACTTTTCATTTACAGTGCTTAAAGTGCAAAAATTGCAGAAATTAGGCTAATTTTATTGTAAAAAATTTTATTTTGTGCTAATATTACCTTATAAAATGAAATCGGAGGTATTATGGATGGAATTATCAAAAGTAACGGAAACTCGAAGAAGCGTAAGAGAATACATAAATAAACCTGTCGAAACAGAAAAGTTAAGAGAGATGATTGCGGCGGGTCAACTTGCACCGTCATGGAAAAACTCGCAGGTATCACGCTACTATGTGGTAACAGGCGAAAAACTTGCAGATGTTAAGAATGCATTGTCGCCTTACAATCAGAAAAATGTTGCAGACGCTCCCGCACTTATTGTTACCGCAATTGTGCTTAATCGTTCCGGATACGAAAAGGACGGTACACCGACAAATGAACTCGGCAACGGTTGGGGATTTTACGACTGCGGTTTGCAGAGTATGAATCTTTTGCTTAAGGCAACAGAACTTGGACTTTCAACTCTTGTAATGGGTATAAGAGATAACGAAAAAATCAAGGAAGTTTTGAATATTCCCGAAACCGAGGCGGTAGTAAGCGTAATCGGAGTAGGCTACAGCAATGCAGAGCCTGCAATGCCAAAGCGTAAGGCTATTGAGGATATTGCAAAGTTCTTTTAATTTAATATAGCAAAGCGTAAAGTAAAAACCTGTACAGCAGTTGCCGTACAGGTTTTTTTGTTATGGTTTTACAGTTGTTTTACAGTTTTAAATAAATTTAACTGCTGTGCCGTAAGCAAGCACTTCAGCAGCCTGCTGCATAACAGAAGCTGATGTGTAACGAACGCATACAATAGCGTCCGCACCCATTCTTGCAGCCATATCAATCATACGCTGAGTGGCAATATCTCTTGCCTTGTTCATCATTTCAGTGTATGATTTAAGCTCGCCGCCAACCATAGTCTTAAAGCTCTGTCCCATATCGCTGAACATATGCTTCGACTGAATTGTGTTGCCTTGCACAAGACCGAGTGTGGCAAGGTTTCTGCCTGAAATTGTTTCTGTAGTAGTAAGTATCATAATTTTTCTCCTCAATTAAATATCTATTTCCTCAAGGTCGCTTTCGCTAACTTTGCGAAGTTCTTTTTTGCTTAAAATATCGTAAATTACAGGAACAATATAAAGAGTCATAATTGTTGCGTACAGCAAACCGCCGATACATACAATAGCGATAGGCTGCATAATCTCTGAACCTGTGCCTATACCGAGTGCCATTGTTGAAAGTCCGAGAACGGTTGTGATTGCCGTAATAAGGATAGGCCGCATTCTTGTTTTGCCTGCCTCTACAATTGCCTCTCGTCTTTCTTTGCCCTCAAGTCTTAGGTTGTTGATGTAGTCAACAAGTACGATACCGTTGTTTACGATAATACCGCAGAGCATTACAAAACCGAGCAATGCCACAACGCTGACATCAAAACCTGTAATAAGCAATCCGAGGAATCCTCCCGTAAATGCAAGAGGAATTGTAAACATAATGATAAACGGTGACTTAAGGCTCTGGAATTGAGCAACCATAATAAGGTAAATAAGAATTACGCCTAAAAGCATCATAAGCAGCATTTGATTTACAGCTTCCATTGTGCTCTCGTTTGAACCCGAGTATTCAATACTGCAGCCGTCAGGAAGTTTATAATCATCAAATAAAGCTTTTGCCTTGTTTGAAACATCGGTGTTTGTATAACCGTCTTTTAAAGTACCGCTGACTTTAATATAACGCTTTTGGTCACTTCTTGTGATTGAATTCATTGATTCGGAATCTGAAATCTCGGCAACTTCGGAGAGTTTTGTGGTCTTTTCGTTGCCTTCCTTGTCTGTATAAGTGAGTTTAATATCCTTGATATTGTTCTTTGTAACATCACTGTTTTCGTCTTTGATTACAACCACATCAAGGTCTTTGACGCTGTTTGTAAGGGTAGAAGATGTGGTTTCCGAGGTGATTGCGGCGGCAATCTGCTGATATACCTGTGCAACCGTAAGTGACTTTTTGGCAGCCTTTGTTTTATCGACAGTTACCTTGATTTCGCCCGAAGTAGCGCCGATACCGTTATCGGTTTCGTCAATACCGTCAACCGCAGCAAGTTTTTCCGCCATATCTTTTGCGGTATTCTGCAAAGTTTTGAGGTCGTCACCGTAAAGTTTGATTGACACACCGTCATTACCGAGCATAGCTGACATTGAGCTTGAAGAAGAACTGCCGCTTACAACCACATCTCCGTCAATACTTTGAAGTTCTGCTTCAATTTCTTTGCTGATACTTTCGCTGTTCTTTACTTTGTCGTCTTTGAATACTGCATATGCCATAACAGAACCTTTGTCTGCATCGGAAGACGATACAGAGCCTGTAAGACCCATAAGGCTTGTTGTTGAACCTGTCATAACACCAACAGTTTCAAATTCGTCATACTCGGAAAGAGTGTCGAGTAGGTTTTGTGCGACATCAATGGTATCATCCATAGTAGCCGAGTCGTCAAGGCTGACTGTTACGGAAAGCTCCGTGCTTGCCATATTCGGCATAAAACTGAAGCCTCTTGCCACAGCACCGAACATACTGCCAAAGAGAAGTACAACTGCAACGATAAGTGCGATTGCTCTGTGCTTTAATACAAAACGAATAGATTTTTCGTAGCCGCCGAGCATTTTATCAAACATTCCGTGCTTAACAGGTTTAACCTTTCTTAGCATACGCTGACCCATAGCAGGCACAAGCGTAAGGGCGACAATAAGGCTTGCAAGCAGGGAATAGGTGATAGTAAGCGCCATATCCATAAATATCTGACGGGTAAGACCCTCTATGAATACGATAGGGAAGAATACGCAAATTGTTGTAAGTGTAGACGATGCAATTGCGCCCGCAACCTGTTTAGCACCGTTTAAAGCGGCTTTTACAGGCGGCACACCCAAATTGCGCAGTCGGTATATATTTTCAATTACTACAACCGAGTTGTCAACAAGCATACCTACGCCGATTGCAAGTCCCGACAGCGAAATCATATTGAGAGTAACACCGCTGAAATACATCAGCACAAGTGCAAAAATAACGCTGATAGGAATTGAAAGCGCAACAATGAGGGTTGGTTTAATATCTCTTAAGAAAAGGTACAGAATTATAATTGCAAGTACAGCACCCATAAGAAGATTCTGTAAAACGCTGTTTATAATAATATCTATGTAGTCGCCCTGGTTCATAAGGGTGGTAAAGTGCAGACCTTCGTTTTCCTGTGTAAGAGAGTTGAGCTTTTTGGCTATATTTTCGGAAACAGTAGCGGTTGCGGCATCACTCTGCTTTGAAAAACTGAATACAACGCCGGAGTTTCCGTTAATCTTTGTGAATACCTCGTCCGAATTGTCAGCTATAAATACATCTGCAACATCGCTTAGTTTTACAACGCCGATACCGTCAATTCCCGTGTCAAAAAGAGCAAGCGACTGCATTTCTTTATCGCCGTCTATTTTGTCGCCGACACGCACAAGATATTTAATATTTTCGTCATCACTTACATATCCTGCAGGCATTGAGAAATTTTGTGCCGTAAGAATATTTGAAACATTGCTTATTGTAACAGTGTTTGTCATATCGGCGGCTTTTTTGGCTTTATCTTTTTGGTCGGAGAGTTCATCACTTGCGGATTTTAATTCTTCTTGAGCGGAATTAAGCTGGGTTAATGCACTGTTTACTTCACTTTGCTTTGTGTTTAGCGCAGAAAGTCCGCCCGAAAGCTGATATGCCGCAAGAGATTGCTGCTTTTCTATCTCTGAAAGTGCCTGATTTACAGATACGGTATTGTTGTCAAGACCTTTTACAGCGGCCGCAATTTGTGTAATACCGCCGTCTACTTGAGATATTTTATCCGCAAATTCCGCTATTGTATCATCAAGTTTTTCTTCTGTGGTGTCAAGTCCTTTTAATGCCTCAACTGTTTGAGTTATTGCTTTATCTACATTTGTAAGAGCGTTTTTTGCATTATTAAGTCTTTCTTCAAGCTCTTCTTTCGGAAAACCGTATTTATCAAGTTCTTCATCTATTTTAGCAAGGATTGCTCTTACCTGTGCAAGCTGCTCGTCTGTAAGATCGGGGTTTGCAAGTTTGCTAAGCGCATCTTTGTAGTCGTTGTATATTTTTTCAAAAGTTTCTATCTGTTGTGTAAGCTGTGCTTTTTCGTCCTGCAAACTGTCAAGTTTTTCTTTTATCTGTGTTAATGTTTGGTAGGCGATTGTCAAAGTTTGCTTGGTTGCAGTAAGCGACTGCTGTTGGTCAAGCAACTGCATTTTTGCATTCAAAATTTCAGTGTAACCGCTTTGTGCCTTACCTTGGGCGTCAGCAAGCTGTTTTGCAACTTCTTCCTGTTGAGAATTTAAGTCGTTTATTGACTGCTCAATGGTATCACTGCCTTGCTCCGCTTTAGAAATATTGTCCTGCAATTCTTTCTTTGCATCGGAAATTTTCTTTTCCGCTTCGCCGAATTTGTCATTGAGAGCGTCATTGATTTTTGCATTGAGAGCGTCAATCTTGGTTTGCGAAATAATAACATTTTCCTTTTGAGTTACAATACCTTTTGTAGATACAGAGGCTACACCGTCAATTCCCTCAAGCTGATTTTTCAGTTCGTTGTTTACATAGTCGGAAATTTGCACAGTATCGTAACCGTCGTAATCAACCGCAACCATAGCTACAGGCATCATATTAGGGTTAATTTTCATAAGGTACGGACTGCCTACACCGTCAGGCCATGCATCTTTGATAGTGTCAAGATTGCCTCTCATATCAACGGTAGCGGTGTCCATATTTGTACCGTCCTCAAACTCAAGTGTCAATATTGAATAGTTGTCAGATGAGGTGGAGGTGATGGTTTTTACGCCGTCAATGGTTGAGAGTGACTGTTCAAGAGGTTTTGTTACCACCGATTCAACTGTTTCCGGAGTTTGTCCCGGATAGGTTGTAAGGATTATTGCATACGGAAAATCCATATTAGGTAGTAAGTCAGGCGTCATTTTAAATACCGACACTATACCCAATACAATTACCACAATAACCGCCACAAAAATTGTCATCGGCTTTTTTACACTTAGTTTTGGCAGCATATCATTCCTCTTTCATTGATTATTTCGATTATTTCCATAAAATTACTGTATAATAAATTATTTATTACCTAATATCACTTGACTGCGCCTTGTTTGATTATGTCGATTTTTTTGATAAGGCGTTCACGCACTTCTTCACGGTCACTGCCTGCGACAAAAACATCGAAAATTGCATTTTTAAGCACTTGTGTAAGAATTTCTATGAGGCATTTAACGCTTTCGTTATCCTGAAATTTCAGGTTTTGTCTGTCCACCATAGTGTAAATCTCGTTGTTGGTGAGTGCCATATTAAAGCGATTTTTCAGATATTCGCTTACAAGGTCATCGTTTGCTTTAAAGCTGTCAACAATATTTCTCATAATTTTCATTGTTTGCTTTTGACTGCTGTAATCGTCGAAATAATCAAACATTTTAATGTACATAACAAAAAGGTCGCCGCATGAAAGTTTTAAAATTTCTTTGGCTTTGTTGCTTGATTCGTCAAACATAGTTTTAGTGATAATTTCTATCAAATCTACCTTGTCGTCAAAATACTGATAAAAACTGCCTCGGGAAATTTCAGCGGTCTTTATAATTCTGTTTATAGAAACCTTTTCGTTAGGCCGTTCCATAAATTCTTTTATGACAGCGTCGGTAATACGCTTTCTTTTTTCGTACGGAAGATTGTAAAATGTTTTTTTAATCATACCTATTACCTCCTGATATGACAGGTTATCATATTTGCTATAATTTTAGCATTATATAAATCCTTAGTCAATAAAGGTAACACAAATGTTATGTGAAGTTTTTGTGTACAAACTACTTAATAATGTCAGCACATTTTCCTTTTGTAAATTCAATTAAAGTTTGAGGGTCAAGGTCAATCTGATAACCGATTTTTCCCGCACTTACAATAATGTTCGGATTGTTAAGGCAGCTTTCGTGGAAAACGGTAGGGTATTGCTTTTTCATTCCGACAGGTGAGCAGCCTCCTCGAATGTAGCCTGTTACTTTTAAAATATCTTTTACATGAATCATCTCAACGGATTTTTCACCAACTGATTTTGCGGCTTTTTTAAGGTCGAGTTCCTCCGCAACGGGAACAACAAATACAAAGTAGCTGCCGCTTACGCCTTTTGTGACAAGCGTTTTGAATACACATTCGGGATTTTGCCCCAAAAGTTTGGCAACGCTTATGCCGTCAACAGCGTCTTTTCCGTGCGGATATTCGTGTGCTGCATAATCTATTTTTGCTTTTTCGAGAATACGCATTACATTAGTTTTAAATTCTGACATAACAGCCTCCAAATTACAAATACAAATATATAATAATGATTATAATGTTTA
>ULUO01047510.1_pt1 | contig 9672 bp, 5 predicted proteins | sample 1958611 | NCBI WGS metagenome assembly ULUO01 (sample SAMEA4835762, study PRJEB28245) | human gut metagenome | biome: gut microbiome; material: fecal sample | place: Denmark | collected 2008
GGACTTTCACCGCATGGTTGGAATCATGGGCAAGGTCGATAACCTGGGACAGATGGCTTTAACTCCGCAGAAACTGCCGAAGGCGCTGAAGGCTTCCGAGCCTGAATCTTTGATTAACGCTTCGGCTCTTCCTGACCTTTCGGGCATCATGGATATGCTCGGCCCGATTATGTCGGGGCTTGGCGGTGCTTCCGATGAATAATTGCGGAAAACCAAAATTGCCATCTTTCTTTTCGGCCGCCGATGTTGTATACTATATGTAGTTTAAGTTCCAAACAGCAGGAGGTAAGAAATGGCATTAGTCACCACGAAAGAAATGTTCGCCAAAGCATTGCAATCCGACTATGCAATCGGCGCTTTTAATGTAAATAATATGGAAATCATTCAAGGTATCGTCGAAGCAGCGAAAATCGAACAGTCACCGCTGATTCTTCAGGTATCCGCAGGCGCGCGCAAATACGCAAAGCCCGCTTATCTGACGAAGCTCGTAGAGGCTGCAATCCTCGATACGGGTCTTGACATCGCGCTTCACCTCGACCACGGCGAGGACTTCGACATCTGCAAGAAATGCGTGGACGATGGTTTCACTTCCGTTATGATCGATGGTTCCAAGCATTCGTTTGAAGAAAATATCCGCCTCACGAAAGAGGTTGTGGAATACGCACACGCACACGGCGTTGTGGTTGAAGCGGAACTTGGAAAGCTTGCGGGCGTTGAAGACAATATCAAGGTTGACGCGCGTTCGGCAACTTTCACAGACCCTGATGAAGCCGCGGAATTCGTAGAAAAGACCGGGGTTGACTCCCTTGCAATCGCAATCGGCACCAGCCACGGTGCATACAAGTTCAAAGGCGAGCCTTATCTTGATTTTGAAAGACTGAAGGCCATCCACAAATTGATTCCGGACACACCGCTTGTTCTGCACGGCGCATCCTCGGTTCTGAAGGAATTCGTTGACAAGTGCAATCAGTACGGCGGCGACATTCCGGGCGCGCAGGGCGTTCCTGAGGAAATGATCCGCGAAGCGACCAAATACGGCATCTGCAAGGTCAACATTGACACTGACCTCCGTCTGGCAATGACTGCGGAAGTCCGCAAATACATCGCTGAAAATCCGGCGGACTTCGACCCTCGTAAATACCTCGGGCCGGGCAGAGACGCAATTCAGGCGATGGTACAGCACAAGATTAAAAATGTCTTGAACGCTTCCGGCACACTGTAAAATTAAATAAGAAAACGCCTTCGGAACTTCCTGCACCCAGCAGGACTTTCCAAAGGCGTAATTTTTTTCTTATGCGTTTTTCTTTGTAAATTTCATGGCAATGAGTCCGACTACGGTTCCTATAATGCCCGGAACCAGCCAGCCAAGTCCCATCGTATAAAGCGGCAGCCAGCCGGAAGCCCATTCCACGACTCCTTGTGCAAGTCCGCTCACGCGCAGCAGGTCAAGCACGGCAGCAATCATCGTAAATCCGATTCCGCATACATAGACAATGCGCGAATGTCCGAAATATTTTCCGAAAATCGTGAGCAGTATCAGCACGATCGCAAGCGGATACAAGAAGTACAGCACCGGTGCCGAGAAAGAAATAATCTTTGAAAGACCGATGTTGGATACGAGCAGCGAAAATGCTGTAAATGCAATCGCCCAATTGCGATAGGACAGCGAATGCGGAAAGATTTCCGAGAAAGTGTCCGCACATGATGTAACCAGTCCGATTGCTGTCTTCATGCAGCAGAAGGTAACCGTCAGAGCCAGTACAATCATGCCTGTGCTTCCGAGATAGTGTCTTGCGATAACCGCAAACGCCGTTCCCCCGTTAAAGGAAGGGTCTGCAAGCTGATCCGCATACAGTCCGTAGCTCTGCGCTCCCACTATAGCAATCAATGCATAAATCACTGTCATTAAAATCATACTGAAAACGCCGGATTTAATCGTGTTTTTCGCAATCGCGCCCGGTTCTTCAATGCCCATGCCCGTAATAACATTTATTACGATAATGCCGAACGCAAGAGAAGCGAGTGCATCCAAGGTGTCATAGCCCTGCAGGAAGCCCGTTGCAAAAGCATTCTCCGCATAATCCCCGCTTGCAGGCACGCTTGAAACCGTCTGCTCCGGTGAAATCAGTGCCGCAATAACCAAGACTCCGAGGCAAACGAGAAAAATCGGATTCAGATATTTACCGACTGAATTCATGATGTGCGACGGTCTGAGCGCAAAGAACAATACCGCCGCAAAGAAAAGCGTCGTAAAAATTGCCTGTACAATCGTCACATTCCCGTCGATAAGCGGCTCAATTCCCATCGTAAAGGATGTTGCCGCACATCTTGGTATTGCAAAGAACGGCCCAATCGTCAAATAGAGCGCACATGTAAAGAAATATCCGTATCCTTTCGCGACGCGGCTCGACATTTCCATCAGACCGCTGCTCTTCGATACGCCAAGTGCAACGATTCCCAGAAGCGGCATTCCGACTGCCGTTATCAACATTCCGATCAGTGCAGGAACTAAACTCGAACCCGCCTTTGCCCCGAGTATAATCGGGAAAATGAGGTTGCCCGCTCCGAAAAACATTCCGAAAAGCATCGACGCAACCAGGGCATACTGCTTGCCTGTTAATTTTTGATTCATTCCTTATCCCCCATTCATATTGTTTCAATCACATAGGAGATATTATACCATCTGCAAGCTTCATTGTCTACCAAACTCTGTATTTTGGTCGGTTTGAATACTTTTTGCACTCTTTAAATTTGATACTAATTGATATCAAGTAGTATCAATATATTTCTGCTTTTTCAAGTCTTTTACGAAAAAAACCATAAAACACGCTTTTGTCCGTCGGTTTTATGGTTCTTCTCAGTTTTTATCCGTTGTTCTGTTTTGAAATTATTTTGATGAATACTCTCTCAGCAATTTGTTCTTCATATCCCAAAGATTCTGCGAAAGATCAACATAGTATGTCTGCGGGTTCTCAAATCTGAGGGTTTCATCCCAAAGAGTTGCGACCTGCTCCTTGCAGTAGCTCTTGATTTCCTCAATGGAAGGACTTTCGTATACGCATTTGCCCTTCTCGAAAATCGGAACATGAAGATCTCTTACCGTGTAGTTCTTTACGATTGTTTTCTTCCAAACCGCATTCGGATCGAAAATCTCGTACTCGCCCTGCTCAGGAATGGTTTCACCGGCAATCGTCATTACATCCCCCTGTGCCTTGCCCGTAGCTTTGCTGTACAGTCGGTAAAGTCCTTTAAATCCCGGGTTCGTAATCTTTTCAACATTCTCCGAAATTTTGATTTTCGGTGTCAGCACGCCGTCTTTTTCGAGTGCTGCAAGCTTATAAACGCCGCCGAAAACAGGTTCTGACTTCGCAGTAATGAGTCGTTCGCCTACGCCCAGAGAGTCGATGCAGGCTCCCTCAAGGATGACATCACGGATGATGTATTCGTCAAGTGAGTTTGAAACAACGATTTTGCAGTCCTGAAGTCCTGCGTCATCAAGCATTTTGCGGGCTTTCTTGGTCAGGTATGCCACATCGCCGGAGTCGATTCGGATTCCCATGCTTTGCGGTTTCATTTCTTTGAACACCTTAATTGCCGCCGGTACGCCCGATTTGAGCACATTGTATGTATCTACCAGCAGAACGCAGTTCTGAGGATAAATTTCGGCGTACTTTTTGAATGCGGAATATTCATCCGGATACATCTGTACCCAGCTGTGTGCCATCGTGCCGAGTGCTGCGATCCCGTAGTCTCTGTCTGCGATTGCACATGCGGTTCCCGCGCATCCGCCGATATAAGCTGCTCTTGCTCCGAGTATTGCAGCGTCTGCGCCGTGGGCTCTTCTTGATCCGAATTCCATGACCGCTCTTCCCTGAGCGGCTCTGACGATTCTGTTTGCTTTGGTCGCAATCATGCTCTGATGGTTGATGCAAAGAAGCACCATCGTTTCGATGAACTGCGCCTGCATAACGGGCCCTCTTACGGTTACAATCGGTTCATGCGGAAAGATCGGTGTTCCTTCCGGTACGGCCCATACATCACATTTGAACTCAAAGTTCCTGAGATAATCGAGAAATTCTTCACAAAACATGTCTTTGCTGCGAAGATATTCGATATCTTCCTCTGTAAATGTAAGGTTCCGGAGATACTCGATAAGCTGTTCAAGACCGGCCATGATGGCATATCCGCCGCCGTCCGGTACTCTTCTGAAAAACATATCGAAGTACGCAATGTCCTCTGCCATGCCCGATTGGAAATAGCCGTTTGCCATGGTTATCTCATAAAAGTCCGTAAGCATCGTCAGATTCAGTTTTTCTTTCATTTTGGATTTCCTCCGTTTTGTTTCCTTTTGTGATTGTTACAGAAGCTTTTTTAGAAATTGTCCTGTATACGATTCGCTGCATGCAGCCACTTCCTCCGGTGTTCCGGATACAACGACTGTCCCGCCGCGGTTTCCGCCGTCGGGTCCAAGGTCGATGATATGGTCCGCACGCTTTATTACATCAAGGTTGTGTTCGATTACAACAACCGTGTTGCCGGCATCCACGAGTCTGTCAAGAACGGCGAGCAGCTTGTCCACATCCGCAAAATGCAGTCCCGTAGTTGGTTCATCCAGAATGTACAAGGTCCTGCCTGTGCTTCGTTTTGTCAGCTCTGAGGCAAGCTTGACGCGCTGCGCTTCGCCGCCCGAAAGCTGCGTCGACGGCTGGCCGAGCTTAATATACCCCAGTCCTACTTCATCAAGTGTCCGAAGATGTCTTGCTATGGAAGGCACATTCTGAAAGAATTCTACTCCTTCTTTGACACTCATGTCAAGCACATCGAAGATACTTTTGCCTTTATATTTAACTTCAAGTGTTTCTCGATTGTATCTTTTGCCCTTGCAGACTTCACAAGGCACATATACATCCGGCAGGAAATGCATCTCAATGCATATGATTCCGTCGCCGCTGCATGCCTCGCATCTGCCTCCTTTAACATTGAAGCTGAATCTTCCTTTTTGGTATCCGCGGAGTTTTGCTTCCGGAAGGCTTGCGAACAAATCACGAATGTGATTGAACATTCCCGTATAGGTCGCCGGGTTGGAACGCGGTGTTTTGCCGATCGGCGACTGGTCAATGTCGATCACTTTGTCAATATTCTCAAGTCCGAGGATTTCGTCGAACTCTCCGGGTTCCTCCTGAAGGCGGTTTGTAACCCTCGCGGCACCTTTGTACAGGATTTCGTTGATCAAACTGCTCTTTCCGGAGCCTGAGACTCCCGTAACGCATACAAACTTGCCAAGCGGAATTTCAACGTCGATATTCTTCAGATTGTTCTCGCGTGCGCCCTTGATTACAAGCTTCTCGCCGTTTCCCGGTCTTCTGTGTTCCGGGACAAAAATTTTCTTTGCTCCTGAAAGGTACTGACCGGTAAGAGATTCCTTACATGCTTTGATATCTTCAACGGTACCCTGTGCCACAAGTTCTCCACCGTTTATTCCGGCGCCGGGACCTATGTCTATGATGTGATCCGCCGCGTACATGGTATCCTCGTCATGCTCAACCACAATCAATGTGTTGCCGATGTCCGTGAGATGGCGAAGCGTCTGCAGCAGTTTTTCGTTGTCCTTTTGGTGAAGTCCGATGCTTGGTTCGTCAAGGATATAAAGCACACCCACAAGGCTGGATCCAATCTGCGTTGCAAGCCGGATTCTCTGCGATTCACCGCCCGAAAGTGTGGATGCGGTTCTGCTGAGCGTAAGATAGTCAAGTCCGACATCCACAAGGAAATGAAGTCTTGCCTTTATCTCTTTCAAAATCTGATAAGCAATTTTGCCGTCTTTTTCGGAAAGTTCAAGTCCGTCGATAAATTCAAGTGCTTCCTTTATTGACATTTCAGAGAGTTCCGCAATGTTTACGCCGCCTACCGTAACCGCCAGAATTTCGGGTTTGAGTCTACGGCCATGACACGCAGGACACTCCCTTACGACCATGTATCGTGCCATTTTTTCTTTGAAATAATCTGACGTCGTCTCTCTGTATCTGCGTTCGATATTGACCAGTGCCCCCTCAAACGGCCTGTCCTGATGGGAAACCGTGCCGGTGCTTCTGCTCACATAATCGTATACGAGATGTTTGTTCCCTGTGCCGTAATACAGTTCCTTTTTGAATGTCTCCGGCAGCTCGCAAAGCGGTCTGGATGAATCCACACCGTGCGCTTTGATAAGCGCGTCAACAAGCTGTCGGTAAAAACCGCTGAATTCCATTGTTCCGAAAATCGGCTGAAGAGCTCCGTCATCGATGCTTATGCTCTCATCTATCAAAAGTTTCGGATCAAGTTTCTGTGTGAATCCGAGTCCGTTGCAGTGCGGACATGCTCCGAATGGTGCGTTGAAGGAAAACATTCTCGGCTCAAGTTCTTCTATGCTCACGCCGTGATCCGGACAAGCAAGCTTGGTACTGAATGTCTTCTCATAGTGTCTGTCATAAAAGTCCCCGATCACTTCAACAAGCCCGTCACCCTGAGCAATCGCAAGCTCGCAGGCTTCAGCGATTCGTCCTTCCTGACCGGGTTTTACGACAATTCGGTCGATTACGATTTCAATCGTATGCTTGAACGTCTTTTCCATCTTGATTTCGTCCTCGTCCAGCAGATAAATTTCGCCGTCGATGCGGACTCTGGTAAAGCCTTCTTTGCGGATTCTTTCGATTATTTTTTCGTGTGTACCCTTACGCTGACGGATAACCGGCGCAAGTACCATCAGTTTCGTACCCTCTTCAAATTCCATGATGGTATCGACCATCTGGTCGACAGACTGGCTGCTGATTGGCTTTCCGCAGACCGGACAGTGCGGTTTGCCAACGCGCGCATAAAGCAGACGCAGGTAGTCGTGAATTTCCGTAACCGTACCCACCGTGGAACGAGGATTGCGGTTCGTCGTCTTCTGGTCGATGGAAATCGCAGGCGAAAGCCCTTCGATATACTCCACATTCGGCTTCTCCATCTGCCCGAGGAACTGCCTTGCATACGAAGAAAGACTCTCCATATATCTTCTCTGTCCCTCCGCATAAATGGTATCAAAAGCAAGCGATGACTTGCCGGATCCCGAAAGCCCTGTTAAAACCACCATTTTGTCTCTTGGAATCACCACATCGAGATTTTTTAAATTGTTTTCGTTTGCACCCCTTATAATGATGTCTTTTGACATTGTGTCTCCTTTGTAATCCAATTTATAATCTGACCTTATATTCAAAAATCCGGTCTCTGAGCTGTGCCGCGCGTTCAAATTGCAAATCCTGCGCTGCCTGCTTCATTTCCTTCTCCAGTTTCTTTATATAGTCATTCCATTCTTTCTTTGTCAATTCAAGCGGCGTCTTGCCCTTGTATTCTTCCATCGAAGGCTCCATAACCTTCGTGGCCTCGATAACGGAACGAACCGACTTCTTGACCGATGCCGGCGTAATCCCGTTTGCCTTGTTGTAATCATCCTGAATTTTGCGTCTTCTGTCGGTCTCTTTCATTGCCACATCCATCGCCTTGCTGATGCGGTCCGCATACATGATAACTCTGCCGTCCGCATTTCGTGCGGCTCTTCCGATGGTCTGAATCAGCGAGGTCTCGGTACGCAGGAAGCCTTCCTTGTCCGCGTCCAAAATTGCCACAAGCGAAACCTCCGGTATATCCAGTCCTTCTCTGAGCAAATTAATTCCGACCAAAACATCGAAAACGCCCAGCCGCAGATCCCGTATGATTTCCATTCTTTCAAGAGTATCGACCTCTGAATGCAGATATCTTACCTTTATATTTACCCCTTTGAGGTAGTCTGTCAAACTCTCTGCCATCTTTTTGGTTAAAGTTGTCACCAGAACGCGCTCACCGCGTTCCGTAACTTTGTTGATTTCTCCTATGAGGTGGTCGATCTGCCCCTCGGTGGGAACAACCGTAATCGGCGGATCGAGAAGGCCCGTCGGCCTTATTATCTGCTCTGCGTTTATGCCGCCCGAAACTTCTTTCTCGTAATCCGCAGGAGTCGCACTGACAAAAACAATCTGCTTAACGAGATTGTCAAACTCCTCAAATTTGAGCGGTCTGTTGTCGAGCGCCGATGGCAGGCGGAATCCGTATTCCACAAGCGATGACTTACGCGAACGGTCTCCCGCATACATTGCACGAAGCTGCGGAAGCATAACATGCGACTCGTCGATAATAATCAAAAAATCGTCCGGGAAGTAGTCAATCAGCGTATAAGGCCTTGTGCCCGCAGGCAGTCCGTTTAAATGCCTTGAGTAGTTCTCAATTCCCTTGCAGCTTCCCACCTCACGCAGCATCTCGAGGTCATATCTTGTCCTCTGCTCGATTCGCTGCGCTTCAAGGAGTTTGCCGCGGTCTTTGAACCACTGAACTCTTTCAATCAGCTCAGCGTCAATTGTTTCGATTGCTTTTTCCATCTTCTCGGGAGATGTTACGTAATGCGATGCCGGATATACGGCAATGTGGTTTCTGAGCCCGATGATTTCGCCTGTAACCGGGTTCATTTCCTTGATGGATTCCACCTCGTCTCCGAAAAGTTCAACCCGAACCGCCGATTCTGCTCCTGCCGGATAGATATCGATGACGTCTCCGCGCACACGAAAACTCCCGCGTTCAAAAGCCATGTCATTTCTGACATACTGAATGTCCACGAGTTTTCGCAAAATATCCTTACGCGGCTTCGTCATGCCCGGACGCAGCGAAAGCATCTGGTTTTCGTAATCAAACGGACTTCCTAAGCCGTAGATGCACGAAACCGATGCGACGATAATTACGTCTTTACGCTCTGCAAGTGCCGCTGTCGCCGAGTGACGCAGCTTTTCGATTTCGTCGTTGATGTCCGAGTCCTTTTCTATATAAGTGTCCGTCGAAGGTACATAGGCCTCCGGCTGATAATAATCGTAGTAGCTGACAAAATATTCCACCGCGTTCTCCGGGAAGAACTCCTTAAACTCGCCGTGAAGCTGCGCCGCCAGCGTCTTATTATGGGAAATCACCAGCGTCGGCTTCTGCACCTGCTGGATCAGATTCGCCATCGTGAAGGTCTTGCCGGACCCCGTCACGCCCATCAAGGTCTGATATTTCCTGCCCTCTGCGATCCCCGCGGCAAGCCTGCTGACCGCCTCCGGCTGGTCGCCCATCATGGTATAGTCTGAATGTAGTTTGAACTCCATTTCTCGTTTTCCTTTCTCAGTGACCCTGCGAAAAGGTCACTAAAAAGTATATCACAAAAAATATAAAAAGTATAGCCAAAAACGAACATAGGTTTTCCAAATTGCGGTTAAAAAAAGAAGTGCGTCATCAAACGGCACTTCTGCCCACTTTCAGAAAATTGATGTTCCATTTTGAATATGCGAAAACCCGACGGGTAGCCATCGGGTTTTCGCGTTTTCATGATGTATCTTATTTCGTCCAGATTCTGCTCGCGTATTTGCACTGCTTGAGCGCGGTTTTCGCGGTGAACTTGCCGTTTTCGTTGTATACTCTGACCTGAACCTTATAGAAATACTTCGTGCCCTTCTTACCGCTTGTGTTGGTGTAAAAAGCAACTCTCTTCTTTGTAACTGCTGCCTTATAGGAAGCTGCTTTCTTCGTCGAGCGGTAGAAGCGGTACTTCACGGTGAAGCCGAGGTCTTTCAGCTCCTTGATGGAAGCCTTGAC
>ULUO01056831.1_pt1 | contig 9649 bp, 9 predicted proteins | sample 1958611 | NCBI WGS metagenome assembly ULUO01 (sample SAMEA4835762, study PRJEB28245) | human gut metagenome | biome: gut microbiome; material: fecal sample | place: Denmark | collected 2008
TTGAAGATTTTGTTTTTCCATTTCCAGTAGTAGGCGTCAAGCTGAAGCTCATAGTCGTATGCCCCGGTTTTACGGTTGTACTTGGGTTTGTACAGATCGCATAGTTCGAACCGTCCGAAACGTGTGTCCTCCGTCCAGTCGCCCAGTTTGAAAAAGACAGGAGATTTCAGAGAGAACTTCAAAAGTATAAAGTCCTCCTTCATCAAAGTGAACTTACGTTTGCTGCTTTTTCTGACAACATCCTGATAACATGGTGTACCAGCTGAATTTCTGATCTCAATTTTCATACAATATCTTTCCTGTCGCCCGGATTGGGTTCTTTGAGTTTGACCATAAACTTACCCCGGCATTTTCCGTAACTTCCATACTTGCCGCAAGACAGATAGTACAGATTGTAAATCTTTCCCAGTGCCGGGATTTTCAGTGCAATTTTACCCTTTACCAGTTCGGATACAAAGGACGAATATTTATCCAGATAGTCACTTTGCGAGTTTCCCGTAATAAAAAAAGGCAGGGTGAGCTCCCTAGAATCCATCTTGCAGATCTCAGGCGATGAAGTAATCTGTATGCCATGTTCCAACCTGCTGTCATTTTCGATATAGTCCTTCACAGGAGGGGGTGTCAGTATAGCCTCCAAAGCTCCGTCCATCAATTCCGCACCCCATGTACTCCAGATATTCCTGCCATTAATAAAAGCATTCCTCTCCATAATCACATTCCTTTTGTGTTTTTTTCTATCTCGGCAAGAGTGTCGTCCATGCCGCTCAATATGCCGGTATATTTTTCAATTTTCTCCAAATGATCGTTGCATTCATGCAATACATCGCGCATTTCCGTGACACACACCGAATGAGCAGCAAGTTCCTTTGCCATATTCAATGCTGCCGTGGAAATAATAAGCATATTCGCATTCATTTCCGTTCCTTTGGTTTCCAAACGTACATTAGACTCATACATGGCTGTCAGCCGTCCGCTGATCTCCTCACCTGTTTCCTGGCTCATGGTGGTGGAATATCCTTTGGAAGAGGATTGGGAATAAGAGTCTCCGGATGCGTCCCATCCGAAGATATCCGCCAGACTGTCTCTCTCGGCCAGCACTGCTTCAGACAACTGTTCCTGCATCTCACGCAATGCATCAACCTCATCTTTCGTATAACCATCCTCACCATATTCTGCCCAGGTTTCATATAGTTTTCTGACCTGTTCCTTGTACTTGTCGGCCATCATGGCTCTGATAATGGATTTGCGGAGCTGTTCCTCCAGATTCTCGGCCAGTTCTTCATTTCCGTTCTCCAGATCGGATATCATCTCCCAGTAAGAATCCTCAAAACTGTCAAAGGATATACCGGTAACCTGTTCCTTCACCGCCTCCAGTATTTCCTTTTCCGTTTCGCCATATTTGATGATATTTTCCAGATGGTTCCTGAACTCTCCGTCCATAACAGACCAGAGGCCGGCATAATTCTCCCTGATGGACTGCAAGACTTCCGGGGACATATTGATCATATCTTTCATCTCGTTGAACGTCACACCGTACTCCCTGGATATCTCCCCAGCGACATCACGCCAGTTCTGTCCTTCCCATTTGTAGGAGCCTTTCCACATCCTGTAGCCCTGGCTGTGACTTCCGATACTGCTGCCGGCACTCAGACGTGCCTCGGCAAGTTTCTTTTGTACATCCAGCTCGTTTTTTGCAATATTCAGAGCTTCCTCTCCGGCTTTGGATGCTTCTGCACCGTAACTTTCATTTATATATGCCTTTTTTTTGTCAAGCAGCTCGTCCCAGATATCCAGTAGATTATCATACTGCGCCACCATCTCATTATAACCGGAATAATCAGCGCCATGGAAAATACCACCGGCCCCCTTGATCCCAAAAATGGACCCCACCGTATCGAAAATTCCTCCTACGGCATTGCTCACAGTTTCCAGTATATTTCCCACGAATTTGTCAAGCCCCTGGTCACCGATTTGGTCAAGTATGGCCAGGATGGCAGCAATAATCCCGCCTATCTTCGATCCGGATTCCGAGAGTACGTCAACCAATGACCCGACACTATCCCCGAATGAGGAAAGACTTACATCCGCTTCCCCGAGCTGTGCAATGGCATTGGTGACTCCGGTTATATTGTCTATAGCCTTCTTTGATGACTTGTCCACATTCGTTTTCGCATTCGTGACATTCTGGGATGCTGTATTAAGCTTTTTCTTCGCCACCTCCTGCTCGGCATGTGTTCCACTTTCCAAGGACATATTATATTCATCCTGAGCCTTGGTCAGTTCCTCCTGAGCTTTTCTCAGATTGTCCAACTGGTCTGGAAGATCACCAAGCAGTCCGCCTTTGTCAATAATGGCGGATTGTATCCCGTCTAAAGCTTCGTCAACAACCTTTTTTTGCTCTACAGCCATATTCTTATACTCATCGGATTCACGGAACAGTTTCAACTGTGCCCTAACTTTGTCAAGCTCTTTTTTAGACACCTTACTTAAATCCCCGAATATCAACTCCCAATTGATCTCCTGCTTCAACTTCTCAACATCCAGGGCCGACAGAGCTTCCTCAAACTCCTTTTGCAGGGATGCGATCCTGCCTGCATCAGACTCACTATCCATCAAATTCCTGTATTTGCGCGTCAACGCCTCCTTTTTCCCTTGGAAGGTGCCGTATTTGATCAGATATTCGTCCCATGCACTTTCCTGCTCACGCAAACCCTCTTTCCTCTGACGTCTGGTGGTGTTGCTGATGATCGTGTCAAATGCCGACGTATCCACGGACACCGAGTACGAGTCAAAGGATTTTTTCACATAACGCTTGTTCTTTTTCGCCTTCAGTTCCTCCTCGGCCTCGAACTTTTCTTTCTCAAATCGGATTACAGCCTGGATATAGTCATCCTTCTGCCGCCGCAGAAGCGATATCTCCCTGCGGTTGTCAAGTTCCCGCTGTGCCAGTTCCTTTTCAGCCCCGGCCTCCATAGCATCAATACGGGTTTGGGCTATCCGGTATTCCAGTTCCTCCTCCTGACGCTGACGCTCCTGCAAATGTTTCTTCTGCAAGTCCTCCTCCAGTTTCACACTCTGCGCATTAACCGCATTGGCTTTCTGAGGATCCACCTGGATATCCGTCTTGCCGGAAAGAATGGTGCGGGCCATGTCCCTGTACTCGCTGTCCGCATTTTTTTCGTCTGCAAGCCATGTTTCCAGCTGTTTCTTGTTCATCTTGATGAACTCATCCCGCATCTTGATCCTCTTCTCGTTGTCCTCCAGGGACTTCTCCAGACTCTCACCCCGCAGTTCCCGGATTCGGAGCTCAGCACCCTTGATCATGTCGCCATACTTCCTGACATCATCATCAATACGTGCCAGTGTGCCCGGAGTATTATCGAACCAGGAGGTGGAATATCCGGTATTGCTCATGGAAGAAGTCACATACACCCCTCCGGCCTGCTGCGCCTTCAGCGCGTTCTGGTATTTCTTCCTGTATTCCTCCAGATTATTCTCCTCTTCCTTGATGGCTTCCCGGTTCATATATTCCAACAGTACCTTCTGCTGCCGCACGAACTCCCTGGCTTTGCCGCTGGAAATATCCAGTGCCTGTCCATATTCCCCCACTTTGGTTATCACTCCGGGAATATTGTCCGTGATTTTGGTGATGATGGAATTAAGTTCGGCCTGCTCATCCGAGGATAGTCTGGTCTTGGTCTTCAGCTCATCATACCGGTCCAGCAACGGCATATACTCGGAATAAAGGTTTATAACCCGTTCCTTCTGTTCATAAAACTTTTCATTGGCGGTGGATACTGTTGTATTGACAGTTTCAGCCATTCTGTTTTTCAAGCTGATCCATAAATCTCCAAGCCAGGACAACCGTCTTCCTAGTTTCAATTTGGCATTTTCCAACCTTGCATCAGCCTGAGCAGCCTTGTCAGATGCGGATACATACAATCCGGATTGTGTTAGCTGGCGGTCTATGATATTGGACACCCCTTTCATGAAATCACCAGTTTTGGCAACCTCCTCATTGATTTCTGCGGCGGAAAGTCCCAGGTTGTCCAGTATAAGAAGCGACTTGCGCCCCAGACCGGTCACAATAGAGTCTGTCATATATTCCACACTTTGGTCGGTCTGCTGCGCCTTCAACTGGGCGAATGCCAGATATTTTCCCATATCATCAACCGGGATCCGGAAATCCTTTGCCTTGACCGTTGCTTTCATCAGCTCAAGATCCGACAAGGTTTCCTCAGTGGCAGTACGAAGGTTTGCAAGAAGATCAGGGCGGTCCAACTTCTCAAATGCATGAAGAACTCCGTCAGCCTGAATGGCCACCTCCACACTTTCCCTGACAAATTCCTTTGCTTTGGACATGCCGTTTTTGAAAAAATCAAGGGCAGCCGCTCCGGCGGACGCAAAAAATCCCACCACCATAGCTTTCATATTCCCCAGTTTCAGGAATGACCCGGAAGTTTCATTGGTTCCGCCACGCAGACGGGCCATCGCCTCTCGTGTTTCCTCCAGCTGCTTTTCCAAACGGGCATATTCTTCCGGATGAAGGGACTTGACAGTATTGTCCAGCTGTTTTTGAAGCCCGCGGGCCTCTTTGGCCAGTTCCGCATAAGTTTTCTCGGTGCTCTTCATGGAGGAGCGAAGAATCTTCACTTTCGTATTATTATCGGATATGGCTTTGGAATTGGAATTCAGCTCTGCCTCCAGACGTTTGTACTCATCGCTGCCTTTCTTGCCGGAGGCTACCAGTTCTGTCATCGAATTGCGCAAACCATCATTCGTCCGTTGCAGCTCACGGGAGGACGCGTTTAGACGGTTCAGTTCCTCACGGGCCTCACTGGTATTCAGGGAGAGGGTGAACTTTATATAATCATCTTTCAGTTTCTTGTTCATACGGTTACTTTTCAGCAAAACTAGTAACCGGCAAGGAAGGGGCAAAGGACGGGAGAAACATGAGAAGCCCCGCATGTCCATGGACAACGGGGCAAAATATCAATGAGGACGGTATCCGGGACGATGCGCACTGTCATTCCCGTCCGGCCAGGGAAACAACTTCTCCAGCCGGTTGCGGATCTCCTTGCGGAGTGAATCGGACATGCCCGCTCTCAGATCAGGCAATGCGTTGTTGTACACTATCCCCCATATCTGACGGTTATAGATACGGAGATCGCGTTTCTCCCGCATGTCAAGAAAACGTATATAAAGAGGGTAGCCCGTTTCCAGCATTATCGGATCCACCCCCGTTATCTGGAACTCGGCCGCCGCAAGACGGTCACGCAGATGACCTGTACGGCCGGGCACAATTTTATCCGGGCGGAATCTCACCTTAAGTTGTCTTCCTTCCCGGTAAATACCTCTTTCCGCAATATCCAACTGCCGTTGATAAATGGTCTTGAAGTCACGGGACAGGGTTCTTTTGAAGAACTCCTCCCTCACAGGGTTCCATCCGTCACTCATTCCGTACCAAGTTTAAACGACACACTCCAACCGCTGTAATCCGTATAGAATCCTGTTTCCGGGGTAGTGGTCATCCGGTCAAGATTACGCATAAGACAGCACCCCCTGTTCCTGTCACCACGCATCACATTCTTGATGCTCTCGACAAGGGGCTGTGTATCTTCCAGCACCCGAACCGGACCACGGCGCTGCATATCCATACGGTCCATCAGAAATATAAGGCACAAGTTATCCTCCTCCACATTGTCCGGATCCGTACCTGTCTCCTGTGCGGACGGTACGACCACGAACAGAACCGGAAGCTCGTCAGAACTGATACTTTTCAGACAGTCGCTCATGTCCTGGTCCACATTCACTACTCTGACGGAATGTATGCCTGGTACACGCCGCATGACATTCTCATAATACTCACGATAGGTTTTCAAACTGATCATAGGCTCTATCTTTTGGAATGTAATTTCTCAAACTTCTTTCTGTAAAGGAAAATAAGGATATCCCAGAACGGTGTCGCCCTCACCTCTGCATAGTTCCCGAATGCCCCGTTCTCAGCGATATCCATTCCAATGCCCGTCCAGCCGGTATGGTCATCCGCTTCCGGCTTCTCATCTTTTCGGAAAAGAATCCGCAAGTTAACCGTTTCACCGTCAATTTCCAAAGGCTCCTCCCGGATGATGGCGAACACATTCATAAAAAACAGATAAGCATGAAGGCAGAGCAGAATTGGCGGTTCCGCACCTTCCCTTCCCGTATAAAGAGCTTTTCCGAACTCCCGTAATATCATGTCCCTGTCGCCGCCACCCTCATCACCCATCCGTCTTACCAGTGCCATGCACTTGCAGAAGGTGTCAAACGATACCCCGTTGAGCATGTCTTCCGGTCCGTGAAAGCCGTTCCATTCCGGAAGGAGGTTGATTCCGGTACTCAGGTCCAGCCGGAAAGATTTTCCCTCACGAATAACGAACGGATCCGTCAGGGACAACAGTGCCAGCGTTTCCTTCCATGTGGATGGAGGAAGATGCCCCATATCAACTGGGAGTGCCAGAAAAAGAGACAGAATTTTCAAACGTATCCCGGGTTCCGACAATATATGCTGGTTAGCCATGGTGGCGATCTCCAGATAACGGTAATACTGGGCAGGTGTCAGTTCCTCAAGCGTTTCCGGCACACTCACTTGTCTGTTCTGATAATATATTACACGCATAAAAATCAAAAGGTTATCCCCTTGCTTTGAAGCGTGGGGCCTGAAACATAGAAATCAACCTCCTCAGGCGCGGCGTCCAAAGCCGCCACCGTATCCTGCAATTCCTGAAGATACCGGTCGGCATCGGCCTGAAGACTGTCCGCCACACTTTTCCGCGCCTCTTTCTCTGCCCGTAACTTTTCCTTTACAGTTCCGGTCTGCTGCACCTGTACGATACCTTCCGGAATAACCTCTACAGGCAGGCGATCAACCGCTTTCTTGATGGCCAACAGTGCCAGAGGTCGCTGGCATTCCTCCAAAAGAGTGTCACATACGTCCGGATCCCTTCTGACAAGCCAATCAAACCGCTCCTTTCCGACAACAGGCAGAATTTCTGTACGCTGTATTTCACGCAGGATGGGAACCAGTATGAGAAATAGACGGTGGCTGCCGATATGATAGAACTCGTCAAACTCGTCCTTGGTACGGATGAGCAATCCGTTCATCTGTCTTTTAGCCAGGCTTTTTTCCCAGAAGTCAAACTGCTTATCCTCCAAGAATCCTACCAGAGCATCCACCGACTCATACGCCAGATTAAGTATGTTCATTTCATCCTTATATTCCTGAAGGGCAGTCAGCCCCTTCTCATTCTCTCCCAGTTTCCTCTGCCTTCCGCTACCGCCATGCTGTGCATCCAACGTGGGAACAACCTTTACCCATGCGAAATATGCCACGGCACGCTGCGCCATGAATACAAGTTCCTCTTTCTCTGAATCCAGGTCTTCATCCCAATAAAGGTCGACTATCGCCGAAAGCACGTCCGCCCCGATAATACAGGTCAGCTGGCGTGCGGCCAAAGGCAGTACCGGCTTCCACTTGGAATAGTCCAGGCTGTCGGAAATCATTCCCAGCGCCGCAACAAGCTCCTGGCGCCCTTCTCCGTTTCTGTCGAATATCATTTTCATAACTTATATATTTTCTTTCATACGGTTTCCCGGCGACACGTTCTCTTCCTGACTCACCACATGCCTGTACAGTCCGATACGTATATCTGTTCCCGGCCAGTTAGCATTGATATACTCCTGCACCGGCTTGCAGAGTATCATGTCCGGAATAGCCGTTTCAGACGCATTGTAGACCTTGATGGAATACAGTTTCTCGCTTCCACTGCTCAGTTTGTTTTCCAAAATGAGGTTCGCCAGCACCGGATCAATTCCGAACCCGGAGGTGGCAGCAGCGTCAGCCTTGTTGCTGATTCTGATCTGTGCCTCGATGTAATCCTTCACCTTCTTATCAATAGGAGTCACCTTCCATCCCTCAAAATCGTTGGCTTCATCGCTCCAGAACCGGGTGGTGTGCATATATTTTCCCACATTCTTCATCCCGGTAATACCTCCGGCAAATTTCTCCATGCATTCATCCTTGTAATCCTCCAGCATCTTGGCCGTATAGGTTTCCCCACGCTTGCGGCATACGGATTTCAAACGTTCCTCCGCCTTGTCCCAATACCCTTGTGGAGATTCTATATGCAGACTGAGCGCGCTGGAATTCAGATTATAGTTATGCAGTAATGGTGCCAAGGTACCGGCTATTTCCAGCCAGTCAAAGGCTCCCAGAAAACGCGGGGTACTAACAAAATCCTTACAGAAGGAATAGATGTTGTAATATCTGGCCGACACCGGATATCGGAAAGGATCTGCCGGATCAAACATGGGATACCTCTCCATATATTCAGGATCCGGGAAAGGGAAATCTCCCACGACAATGCCTTCCGGATCATTTTTCCCAGGGGGAGGGTACAACAGTCTGGCACGCTGGTAAGGGATATGCTCCAACCTTAGTAGCTTCCCCCGCCCGCCAATACGGGGCGCACGGTTGCGGACAAACTTGATAAAGAAGCCCTGCATGTGGGTGAGATCAACCAGACAACGGTGCATACAAATCCGATAATCCCAGGAAGACATGTCCGACTCAATATCAGGTGCAAGCACCCATTTTTTGTAGAAACGGTTGTCCGTATCATCAATTGCATCCTCATAGAACCGGGGACCGTCCCCCCATTGCAGACCGGCAATCTTGCCAAGAATACCCTCGCCGGCATAGAACCGGTCAAGCAGGCGCATGACCTCTCCGGGCATGTCATTGTTATCCCCCATCGGAACGATATCATATCCGGCCACACTCATTTTCCTCGTGAAACAGGTGTTACGGTTATGGTTCAGCATGATACTGGAAGGTTCCCATCCCTTACCACGTCCTGAAATGTCAAAGGAATAAAGCGATCCATTGCCGGGGTCCACAAAGCCGAAATTTCCGCTACGTCTTACCTCCATATTACAAAACTGTTTTCTGTCCGTTAAATTCCACTACCAGAATCTGCCAGCAGTTCAATGCGTTGCCTGTTTCCGTATCGACAAGAAACAGTTTATGACTGGCATTCTCTATTTTTTCATCAGAAGCCTTGGAACGAAGCCTGGCCGCTTTCAAAAACACCAGATCACCGCCAGACTGTTTCTGACGGTTGTATTTCCGGAATTTGATACTGAATGTCCCTTCAGCTTTGCTCACCGCTTTCATCTCCTCGACTGCGGTATATAAATTAATTTGTCCCATATTCGCTATTTTTCAAGCAAATATGGGACAAATGCAATATGGGATAAAGGACAGGACTACTTGCTTTGTGGATGTAATTTCTCTATCAGTCCTGCATAGAACCGAAAGAATTGCACCAAATCCAGATTTCTTTTCAAATTGTCCGGTTCCATCAGCTCAAAGTCATCCAACAGAATATCCGTCAATTTCTCCGTATGCTCCCGAAAGGAACCGGGCTCATGATCCTGTATATTAGCCAGCGCATCTATCACTTGATCTGTTATGACAGCATTCGGGTTAAATCCTTCTTCTTTCATTTCAGGCCTCCTTCCAATATCTTAGGGTTTGTAGATTCACAGAAACGGAACTCGCCGCGTATTGGATAAATATGAACTATGAAGACAGTATTATACGGATTCT
>ULUO01067771.1_pt1 | contig 9641 bp, 9 predicted proteins | sample 1958611 | NCBI WGS metagenome assembly ULUO01 (sample SAMEA4835762, study PRJEB28245) | human gut metagenome | biome: gut microbiome; material: fecal sample | place: Denmark | collected 2008
AACCTCCGCCTTGTCCTTGCCGGTGGTATCGACTCCCATATCGTCAGCCAGCTTGTCGAGCTGCTCCTCGTCCATCTCGCCGAGGAAGTCGGCGTCAAGATGGCCGGTGACGGTGTGAGCGTCAGGGAGAGCCTCGAAATAGCCGCTTTCCAGCAGCGCGGTATATTTCTCGGGGTCGTCCACAAAGACGTCAGGATGCGCCGCAGAGGCGCGCACAACGCCATCATAGGACAGACCTTTAATCAGTCTGAGGTGCATAGCGTCCTGCCTCCTGTTAGATAGATGCCAGACCGGTCACAATGGCCGTTGCGTCCAGCTCCTCAACCAGCGTATCGAAGTCGAAATGCACGACATAGAAACGCTTGTCCTGATAGATGGCCTCCGGGCCCTCGGTGGTCTTGCGGATGACAACGCCGTAGGAGTTGACAACGACCAGATTCTTCGGGTCGGTCAGCATAATAACGTCGTCGGGCAGAGCCGGGACCTCGATGACGGGAACGCTGGCGGGATTCTCGACGCGCTTGTCGGTGATGATGCCGCCTGCGGTGACTGCCTGATTCAGGATGTAACGCTCCCACTCCTGACGGCGGTGGGGGGACATCAGCCAGCGGAGAGAGCCGTTGTTGAACTTGTCGGGAACTGCGCGCAGGCCCTTGTAGAACACATCCAGAACCATTGCGCCGGAGTTGATGCCGGACACATCGACAACGTGGCCGCCCTCCTTGAACTGCTTGACCCAGCCGTCGTTCACCTTGAGGAAGTCGGCGTCATCGACAGTACCCAGCTCGGTGGCCTCGCCTGCGTCGAATGCGCCTGCGGTGTGGGCTGCGGTGTACTGGTAGACCTTCTTGCTGTATGCAACGAGGTCGCCAATAGCGTAGGTCTCAGAGGAGCTGAACTCCTTGACCTTGGCATACCGTTCGTCGCCGTTCAGGCACAGGTCCTCGCGGTCGCAGCCAATCTGACGGGTCATCAGGTTGGTGACGATGGTCTCGTAGTTGGAGCCCTCGATGTTTTCGCGCAGGGTCTCCTCAGTGATTTCCCACGGCAGACGGACAGGGGTGCAAGCGTATTCCAGCTTGCCATGCTTCACGCCGGAGCGGTAGCCGTCGTCGGTGTTCTCGGTCTTTTTGCGCAGCAGACGGCGGCCGACGCCAATCTTGTCGATTTCGCCGGTCTTTGCGGAGCGCAGCTCGTGGCGGACGAGGCCGCTCAGCGGAGTGGCCTCAAAGGTCTGCTGAATGAACTTCTTCGCCTGCTCCGGGTTCAGTGCGCCGCCAGCGGCCAGACCGGCGGTGGTGATGGTCTGGCCTGCTGCGTTCACGATTGCCTTATTGCTTCTCATGGTCATAGTGCTTGTTCCTCCTTACAGGATACCAGCGAGATAGTGCGGCTCGGACTTCTCGACAGGGTCCTCCGGGTCGCCATCATCGTTCAGGTTGGTCGGCAGGCCTGCAGCCTTGCGGACGGGTGCGACAGCCTTGGCAACGGCCTTTGCGACGACGTCTGCAACATTCTCGGCGGTCAGCAGCTCCGGGGTCTTTTCGGGCTTCTCCTGCTGGCCGAGAGCCTTTGCGACGGCTGCCTCGACCATCTTGCTGACGGCCTCGACGGTCAGGCCTGCGGGCTCTGCTGCCGGTTCTGCGGCTTTCTGGACGGGGTCAGTCGCGGGCTTCTGCTGGGTTTCCAGTGCCTTGGCGACGGCTGCCGCCACGGTATCTTCGATTTCTTTCTTGGTCACTTCGGTTTCCTCCTGTTCTTCTTCGGGGAATTTATCGAGGAACTCCCCGAGGTTTGTGTAGATGGACTGCAACGTGCTGCGGTTGGCTTTGCTCATGGCCTTGCCAGCCTTGATGACGGCGCAGCTTTCGAGCGATTTCGTAACGGGTTGCCCTTTGGTGAGCAGCTCGGTGACGATGTTGTTGAAGTCGTTCAGGGCGTTTCGGATGGTCTCCTCGTCCGACGCAAACTCCCAATGGTCATTCTCCCAGTTGTACCGGTACAGAACGTCGTTGAGTGCGTAGAACGCGGTCCAGAAGTTGTCGCTCTGGATGCGCTTGGTGTAGTTGTCGGCAACTTCGCCTTTCTCGACAACATCAAAGCCGAGGGCAGCGGCCATCTTCTTGAAGATGCCGCGCATACCCTTTTCGGGCTGCTCCTCCGCCTTTGCCACTCCGTCATCGGGCAGCGGGTCGTCCTCGTCGCTGTACTTGCCGACGCCGCCCATGGAAAAGCCGGTGATTTCGCCTTTCTGGACTTTCTCGAAAATATCCGGGTCGTCCACCTCGACGGTCATCATCCATGTGCCTTTCTTGATGGCCTGCTCTCCGACGCTCATATCGCAAGGCGCAACATAGCTCTCGACGACGGCTGCCTTTTCGAGCGGCTCGAACGAGTGCTGCACATCCACCTGATTGCCGTTCTTGGCGAACCAGTACGCGGCCTTTGTGATTTCCTGCTCCGTCATGTAATTGCCGTGGGCGTCCTCTGTGAGGGGCTCATAGACAATGCCGGTGATGTAGTGGCTATCAGCATCCGCGTTGACGATTCGGCCGTAAGAAGCAAAAGAGGCGGAGCCGTGCTCCGCCTTGGTGATAAGAAACTGTTTCTTGTTGGCTGCCTTGTCTACGAGGCTGACAAAAGAAATCTTTGCATCTGTGATGGCGTATGCTTTCTCGATTTTGCTCATGGTTTTCTCACCTCCTCTCTACGCCACTAGGTAGGGCGTCTAATGGTCGGCCATGTGTCCTTGCCGCTGCGCTCAAGGAGTGCAACGTCAAAGGGCTTGCGGCCTATATCCTCAAGCGATGAATAGAACCAAACGACCATATCATCGCACTGGGGCTCGTCTACGATGGAGAAGATGCGCCGGAGCTCGTCCTCCGGCGCGTCTGCCGGTGCTGCGCACCACTTGACGATGCGCAGCCTCCCGGGGAGCTGGTATCTCTCGACCCGCTCCACATGGTACTTAGGCTTGAAAAGGCGGCGAATAATCGCCGAAACGATGCGGTCAAGTGCTTTCCACATGGGGCTCCTCCTCCGGCATAATGATTTTGACGTTGGGGTTCTCAAGCAGAGCCTCAATCTCGGATAAATCGGCTCCGAATGCAATCCGTAATTCAAGCGTTGCGGGCTGTCCTGCGTCATGGTGCAGGGTGTACCCGTTTACGATGCTCGCCAGCTCGATGCCGTCGATTTTGAGACTAGGCCACTTTCCAACTCGGGCTTCGTCGATGGTAACTTTCATGTGTAGTCCTCCTCGTTGATGCCTGCGCGCGCCTTGTTCTGCGCGTCGAGTTCTTTCTCCCACTCGCCGTCGTCCTCCGCGATGGCCTGCGCTTGGAGGACCTGCCGCTCCTCAAGGGAGAGACCGAGCACCTCCTCACTAACTACCGGCTGCAAAAGGCAATGGCAATTGACGCTCTCTCTCGGCGGCAAACAGACGTCTCGCGGGGTCATGGGGTAGTAGGTATTTCCGTCAGCTCCAATCAGGGTGAACGGCTGCCCTTTCGGGACGCGAACGCCGTCCATATCCACATGGTTCTGTCTCGGGTCGTTCCGGTATGCTCCGGTGTGTTTCCACATCTTCTCCTCGACGGCCGGGCTCTGGATGTAGCTTTCGAGCTGCGCATAGCCGTGCGCCCGGAGCACCTCCGTCAGGGCCACGCGCCGCGCGCGGTAGCCCGGGGAGCGGATGCCGCTGTCTGCAATGATGTTTGCGACGTCGTTGATGCCCTTGCCGTCGTTCAGGCCCTTTTTCAGGACTGCCTCGATTTCGGTCTCGGTGTCCAGCTTCATAATGTCGGCGAGGTCGCTGCTCCACGAGCTTATCCAATCGGTTGTCCGCTTGGTGAGCTTCGTAACGGTGAGCTCTGCATCCGTTTTCTGGACGTAAGCCTCAACATACGTCGGCATGATGGTGGAAAACTGAGTATGGAAAACATCGAAAAGGTCCTGCGACAGCTTGCTCTTGTTCTTGAACTTCGGCCAGTTGTCCTTGAAGAAAGTTTCAAGGTCGATGGCGTCCGCCAGCTCCTTGAGCAGGTCGTCGGCGTTGTCCTCGAGGAGCTTCGTCACGACCTCCTCGATTTCGTCCACGGTGTTCAGGCTCTCTTTTGCCTTGAGGTATCCCTCCATCGTGAGCTGCTCGTACAGGTCGTTTTCTGCTTTGGCGAGGTATGCGTCGATGGCCTTGATTAGGGGTCCGCAGCGTAAGCACTTCACTCCGCGTCGCCCTCCTCCTGTTTCATGTCAGCCAGCAGGCGGCGGACCTCTTTCATCACGGCGACGAGCTCCGTCTCATTAGCGGCTGCCGCTTTCTGAATCTGGCCGTCGAGCTGTTCTTCTACGCTAGGCCCGCCCTGCTGGGCGTTCTGTGCGGGCTTTGTCTCCGATTGGTTTTTCTTGCCAGCGTCAGAACCGCCATTCTGCGCCACGCTGGGGCCGTTTCCAGCCACGGTGATGGCTGCGGCCCGCTGCTGTGCGTTGGTAAACGCCAGCGGAATGTCGCCCCACTCCTCGGGGAAGTCCTCCGAGGTCTCGCCGAGGGCCTTGTACAGGACGCTCTTTGCCTTGTTCGGGGTGAGGCCGCCAGCGTTGTTGCAGACGGTCAGCAGCTTGTACAGGTCGTCCGGGTTGGAAACGTCCGGCGCGCGGAAGAACACCTCGACGTACTTGAACTGATAGCAGTTGAGCAGCCTGTTGTTGATGGCCCACGCCAGACGCCGCCGCTCCGGCTGGAATACCTGTTTCTCGGTCACTTCCATGGCGGTCTGCGCGGTGGCGCGGTTGAAGTCCGTCGTGTATCCGGTGTACAGGTCCGGGAGCTGGAACGCGCTCTGCACCTTCCGCCGGTTGTTTTCGAGGTAGTCTTGGAAAAGCTCGTCCTTTTGCAGGATAGCTGCAAGGTCCTTGACCTCGACCTCCGGCCGGTTCTCGGCGTTGAATCCGGTGCGGTTATCTGCCGCCTCCGTTTCCAGAACCATAAAACTGTGCTGGCCCGCCTCGCCTCGGATGCCGTTCATGTACTCCTTGAGCTTGGCGAAACTATCGTCCGTCAGGCTGCCGCCTTTCACCATAATCAGCAACGGGGTGTGTCGGCCGTTCAGGAAATAGTTATTGTTGAGGCTCTCCGCTCTCCGGGCCCCATCTACGGTAAGGATGGAACCAACCCACCGGACCTTGCCGTATGTTGCGGTCCCGATGGCGAACTCGATTATTTCGTTGGCGCGGCTCTTGAACTCGAGCTCGGTGACGTACTCTCCGCTCGTCGGGTCCATGATTCGCGGGTCTCCGAACTCCTTGTAGTAGACCGTCTTGCCGTTGACGGTCTGCTTATACTTGCGGAACTTCCTCATGCGGTTCTCGGTGTGGTCCCGGTGGAAATACGTCACCTCGACGCGCGGGTCCAGCCTCCGGCTCTTTTCCACGCTGGGGGTGTCCTCGATGAACTCGAGCTGTATGACGTTCCCGTCCATATCCCGGATGACCTCTGCGTAGGCGCAGCCGTAGGTTTCCCGGGCCTCCACGATGTCCTCAAAGAGCTCGTTGCTCTCCTGCTCCATGTTGAGCATCTCGACGACCTCCACCGCCCGGTCCCACTCTGCTTTCATCTCCGTGGTTTCGTTCGCGTCTGCAAAGTCGTCTTTGTACCGGATGTCAATTCCGAATCCGGCGATGTTGGACTTGTAGGCCCGGATGCACTGCGGAAGTATGGTGCTTTCATCCACCATCTTGGAAAGCCCTCGGAGGTCGAACGGCGGTTTTGTCCAAATGCCTGCCGTGCACGCCTCCTCCGGCGAGATTTGCAGGGAGCCGTCTGCTTTGGCGATGGCCTTAATCCCGCTGCGCTGCTCCGGGTCGTCCGCTTTAACGATGCGGACGTTTACCCGCTGCTGGGCGGGCTGCTTCTTGTCGCTCACTTCTTAACGTCTCCTCTCCTCTTGGGTTTAACCGGCAGGCACAGCAGGAGGATGCAGTCGGCCTCGTCGGGCGAGTGCATCCCGCGCTTTTTCATAGCGTCCTTGCTCTCCACGCGGATTTTGGCGTCGTCGGTCATGGAATACTTTCGTGTGGAAAGCTGGCCGACGAGGTCATTATCGTTCGGGAGAATGAGCTGGACGGGCTTCTGTGCGCCCTCCGGCGTCTGCGGTGCAAGTAGGTTCTTTACGACGCTCATCATGTAGGTGGTGCTGTCGTAGTAAAAGTCATGGCGTATGCGCTGGCCGAAGTAAACGGGGATAATATCCATCCACCAGAACCGCTCCGGCTGCTCGCGCTTTACGCGCCGCAGGCGGTCCGTGACGCCGCCGCCGAGGCCGCTGTCGTCTATCTTGATGGGAATAGCCTTGTCGAACCGGTACTTTTCCATGAGCTTTAGGCCGAGCTCCATAATGTCGTCGGCCGTCTGCATAAGGTCCTGCCCACTCTTTCGCTTGTAGAACATGGCCTTTTCGTCCACCTTGTAACCGATGACGGTGCGGTCGTCACCATAGCGGGCAACGTCGCAGCCGATGTCGATGCGGGCGGGCTTTGTCGGTTCCGTCCACTCGGTCATAATGGATTTTTCGACGAGCGGCAGAGGGATGAAAACATCGTTCTCCTGCCGGGGGAACTCTCCGGCGACACGAACACGGAAAACGTCCGAATCCTCGCCGTACATCTGGATGATGGTTTTGACGAAGTCGTCCGAGACGCGGCTGCTGTTCCGGCCGTCAACATGGAATGTGGTGTAGCTGCCTCTGTTCTTATGGTGGCTGTCATAAAAAAAGCCCGACAACTGTGTCGGGTTTCCGCACATGAGCAGCCGTGCTCCGGGCGTCGAAAGTGCGCCCAGCACCGGCTCGAACACCTTGTCGTCCACGCCGCTGGCCTCGTCGATGATGTAGAGGATGTCGTCAGCGTGGAATCCCTGCAGGGCGTCCGGCTTGCTGGCCGTTCGGGCCACAGCGAACCACTCCTCGGGGTACTGCTTCATGTAGACCTTTTCCTTTGTCCACATCAGCTCCCGCTCGAGGGCTTTATTGTTGCGCAGCCACTTGCTTATTTCCGCCCACAGAATATCGAATAGCTGATGCTGCGTCGGGGCCGTGCAAGGGATTTTGGGAAATGGCCGGGTTGACATAAACCAGATAACGGTCCATGCCTCGACCGCGCTCTTGCCGATGCCGTGGCCGCTGCGGACGCTCGTCATCTGATTCTTTGCCACAGAATCCAATATGGCGCGCTGGTTCTTGTCCGGCGTAACGTGGAGCAGGTCCTCGACAAAATCAGCCGGGTGGTCTGCGTAGTACAGGATAGCCTCTTGGGTCATCACGTCTGTTCTCCTCGTTTCCGGTTCTCGTATGCGGCCGCGATTTCATCGGCGAGGGAGAGCGTGGTTTCCTCCTGCTCCTCCGCCGTCTTGCCTCCGGCCGTGACGCCTGCCTCCTCCATCCGGTTATCCCGCTCAAGCTCTGTGGCCTTGTCGAGGAACTGGATAATGTCCTTTGGCGTCATCGACCCGTCCGGCAGATTCTTGAGCTCCGCGAGGGCTTTCTCTTGGAGCTGCAAGGCGATGCCGATGTGGCGGGTTCTCATTTTTTTGTACTTTCGGAGTGCCTCTTGTCGGGCTACGTCATCCAAATGGTTGTCATACGCTCGGCAGCGTTCTCCCCACTTTTTCTCGCGGCTCCAACGCTTGATAAGCGTGTCACTCTTGGATAACTGTTCGGCAACGACCCGTAGGCTCCTGTTTGAGCCCATGTCTCGGTAGATGGCAAATGCCTCGTAGGCCTGCGCGCTTTCGCCCGGTTGACGCTCCCAAAGGTCGTCTTTGGTCCTATTCGGCATTGTCCTCCTCTCCTCACTTTCAGCTCTGTCCCGGGCTGCGAGGCTCCGCGCCCGTAATCCAGAATAGGGTGCTTTCCGGTGCGATGCCGGAGCTTCTAAACCACTGCATCGTCTTTGCCTCGTAATGAGGATGCAGGCGAATGCCCCCCCATGTAGCCGCTGCGGACTTCTCATAGACGAATCCGGGGCTGTGGAAAAGGTCGTGGTACTCAAACTCTCGGTCTGCGCCGTACTTTTTGAGGGTCTCATGGATGAATCCGCGCCGGTCCGGGGCCGTGGCTACGAGGTGCATCCTCTTGACCCGTTTCCCGTACCTGTGCAGTCCTATCATCACGCCGGTGGCGGTGATGCCGCTGCCGCAGGTCATCACGAGGTTTTCTATATCGTCCGGGAGGTTCTCTGTCTGCGCCGCAACTGCGGTTAGCAGCGTGTCGCCGTACCCGATGATATTGATGCCGTACTGGACAATAAAGCTGTTTTCCTGCGCCGCCAGCTCTTTTGCGCGGGCGTGTAAAATGCTGTGGCGGCCGGAACGTGCTGCGAGCACTATGGACGCCCCATATTTCATCGCCAGCCGGGGCATAGGCAGAGCCGCAACGCTCTCCCGGGTGGTTCCGCCGTACACGATTCTGCACGGCATCCCGTTTGCCCGGGCCACTGCTGCGGTGATGGGTGCTTGCGGGGAGTGGATGCTGCAATACGTCAGCAGGCTCTTGTAGTCCCTCTTGACGCTGTTCACCAGCATCACGCATTGCCGGAGCTTTCCTCCGTTCACCTCTCCGGGGCCAAACGGGGCATAAAGGTCGTCCCGCTTGATGCGCAGCCCGTCTACCTCCTGAACTGGCGTCAGGCTGTACTCATTCATCCAGTCCAAACACCTTTCTGTGATAGTCGGTCTTTTTGGCGAGTTCCTCCTGCATCAGGCCGTAAAAGCTCTGCTTTGCAATTTTGCGCCCACTGCCCGCGCTCTGGTTCAGCGTCTTGAACGGTCCGCCTGTTCCGACTTCTTTCATCTTTTCCGTCGGCTCCGGGTTCTTACCGTTCATCAGCATACAGAGGTTATACTCGTTCGGTCGGAATCCGGGCAGGCCGTCGATGCCGCAGCAAGTCATGCTGTCGCCCATCGCGCGGAGCCGGTTCTCGCCGCTGTAGAATTTCAGGCCGTACCGATGGCACTCCGCCTTTATGGCTTCAAAATCGTGCCGGAGGCGGGGTAGCGGATAGCAGAAGTCACCGCCGATTTTCGTCATGCCGGGTTTAGCCTTAAAGAACTTCATGCCCTCCACGATGACGCCGTAGGCTCCTGCCTCCGCGATGCGAGGGATGTTCTTCATAACGTCATGGAACACCTCGGGCATATACGGCTGGATGCGGACGATGGTACGCTGCACTCTGGCCGATACCGTCTTGAGGATGGTGAGCCGTTCCTCGTAGCTTGGCGTCCCGCGTTCGAGGCGGTCATACTTGCTGCACACCATGCTGATTTGCAGCACACAGTTGCACTGTGCCAGCAGGTCGAGGTACTCCGGGTCCGCAACGAGGCGGCCCTTTGTGCTCACCACAAACGGGTATTTCGTCTCCGCCAGCAGCTTGAGGCATTCGTAGCTGGCGCGAATCTGCTTTTCGACCGGCTGGAACGGGTCACTCATGCCGCCCCAGTGGATGGGGATGTTCCAGTCGCACCACTCCGTTTCGTTGCCGCGCTTGCCCTCGATAAAGGAGCGCAGGCCATCTACGCTTTCGTCGCGCTCGATGTGGCTAATGTCGTTCTTCTTCTGTGCGAAGCAGTACCGGCAGCCGTGTGAGCAGCC
>ULUO01050186.1_pt1 | contig 9611 bp, 5 predicted proteins | sample 1958611 | NCBI WGS metagenome assembly ULUO01 (sample SAMEA4835762, study PRJEB28245) | human gut metagenome | biome: gut microbiome; material: fecal sample | place: Denmark | collected 2008
CGATTTCATTTTTGCCATGCTTATGCTTCTACCACCTTTACATTTACTTCGCCCATTCCGGCAAGCTCTACACTGACATTCAGCTTGCCTCCAAGACCTGTATTCATCTTTCCGGCGCTCTTACCTGCTACAAATACCTCATACTGTGTATCGTCGCAAAGTCCGATGATCAGCTGTGCATCGTCTGCCCCTTCTACCTCAAAGGATACACCGTCTGCAGTCTCCTGAAAGTGACTGACGCTTGTGCCCGGAACGGATTCGTATAAAAACAGACCGTTTTTCTCCAGTTTTGTCATTGTTGAGAATGTTTTGACCTTATACAGATCTCCTGCATGTTCAAAATCTTCCAGCTTTGCCTTCTGTGCTAATGTATAATTTCCGAAACTGATGCTGCCGTCTGATTCTTCACGAATTAATTCTTTTACCACTGCCATTTTCTTTTGTCCTCCCGAATATTGTCTTGCAGTACTTTGTGTAAACAGTATAAACCATTTGCCTTTATAAATCCAGTTCTTTTGCGTTTTGCCTTTGCTTAAATACCACTTTTTCTTTGTGTATTGTCGCAAGGATATGATCGCCCTGCCTGATCCTGCCCTGCAGGATTTCTTCTGCCAGCGGATCCTCTATGACAGTCTGGATCGCACGCTTCAAAGGCCTTGCACCCATCTTTACATCACAATATTTTTCAACCAGATGATTCTTGAGCGACTGGCTGATAGAAAGCGTGATACCCATCTGCCGGTCGCATCTCTTGATCAGATTTGCGGAAAGCAGTGTCACGATCTCTCTGAGTTCTGTCTTATTCAGCGGATGGAATACCATGATCTCATCAATCCGGTTGATGAACTCCGGCTTGAAAAGTCTCTTGACTTCTTCCATGACGCCGTTTTTCATACGCTGGTAATCCTGCTGCTCTGTCGTCTTTGTGGCAAAACCGAGGTTCTTCGGATCCACGATACGGGAAGCGCCCGCATTACTTGTCATGATGATAATGGCATTTTTAAAGCTGACCTTGCGTCCCTTGGAATCGGTGATATGTCCGTCATCCAGCACCTGCAGCAAAATATTAAATACATCAGGATGTGCTTTTTCAATTTCATCAAATAAAACAACACTGTACGGATTCCGTCTGATTTTCTCACTCAGCTGTCCGCCATCGTCATGTCCGACATATCCGGGCGGTGAACCGATCATCTTTGCAACGGAATGCGGCTCCATATATTCCGACATATCTACACGGATCAGATCATTTTCCGAACCGAACATTGCCTCTGCAAGTGCTTTGGAAAGCTCTGTCTTACCGACACCGGTAGGTCCCAAAAACAGGAAGGAACCGATCGGTCTCTTCGGATCCTGTAAACCGACTCTGCCACGGCGCATTGCACGCGCAACCGCCTCTACCGCTTCCGTCTGTCCGATCACACGCTTATGCAGGATCTTTTCCAGCTTCAGGAGGCGCTCACTTTCCTTCTCTTCCAGCTTTTTCAGCGGGATCTTTGTCCACTGGGCTACCACGGCTGCGATCTCATCTTCCGTGACGAGAGTGTTCTTTGCTGCCATCTTCTTCTCATACCGCTGCATCGCCTGCGTATGCTTTTTGATGAGCTTCTCCTGCTCCATACGTTCCTTATGCGCTTCTACCAGATCATCAAACTTCAGGGAACGTTCGATCTGTACATTCAGTTCATCGATCTGCTCCTGCAGCCTGATACAGTTTTCCGGTATTTTCAGTCCCTGCAGACGCAGCGCCGCTGCTGCCTCATCGATCAGGTCGATCGCCTTATCCGGCAGATTACGGTCATTGATATAACGGTCTGACAATTTCACCGCAGCCTCTACAGCCTCCGGCGTGATCGTCACATGATGATGTTCTTCATATTTATGCTTGATACCCATCACAATACGGACAGCTTCCGTTAAGGAAGGCTCTTCTACCATGATCGTCTGGAAACGACGCTCCAGTGCAGCATCTTTTTCAATATATTTGCGGTATTCCTCGATCGTCGTAGCACCGATCAGCTGCAGCTCACCTCTTGCCAGAGATGGCTTTAAGATATTGGACGCATCGATCGCACCTTCCGCACCGCCTGCACCGATGATCGTGTGGATCTCATCCAGAAAGAGGATGATATTACCATCATCGATCACTTCTTTGATAACCTTTTTAATACGTTCCTCAAATTCGCCTCTGTATTTGCTGCCTGCCACCATTCCGGAAAGATCCAGTGTCATAACACGCTTGTTTTTGACGGTATCCGGTACTTCTCCCTGTACGATACGCTGTGCCAGACCTTCTACGATCGCTGTTTTGCCAACACCCGGCTCACCGATCAGACACGGATTGTTCTTTGTCCGTCTGGAAAGGATCTGTACCAGTCTGAGGATCTCCTGATCTCTGCCGATCACAGGATCCAGCTTTCCTTCCGCTGCCAGCTTTGTCATATCACGGCTGTACTGCTCCAGCACTTTTGTTTTCTGCTTCTGCTGACGCAGATCTTCTTTATACAGATTGCCATCTTTCCCCATGGAAACAAGTAGATCGATATAAAGCTTCTGCAGGGAAACTCCCATAGTACTTAAAATACGGACTGCCACATTGCTTCCTTCCCGGATCAATGCCATCAGAATATGCTCTGTTCCGACAGCGGAAGCATGATACTGCTCCGCAATCTGAAATGCCAGTCCGATCACCTGCTGGGCACGCGGTGAATAGCCTTCCCGTTCTTTCAGCTCCAGATGCCCTGTCGGTGCGATCAGCTCCATGATCAGATCTACAAGCTTTGTCTCATCCACTCCATTTACCAATAATGCCTGAGCCGCCATTCCTGTCTGCTGTCTGATCAGTCCCAGTAAAATATGCTCTGTCCCGATATAGTTCTGACCCATGGATCTTGCTGCAGATGCGGCAAGTCCAAGAGCAGTTTTTGCCTTAGCGGTATAATCCATTTTTATTTTCCTCCATATTCATTATATATGGTATCGATCATATCGTGAATTTCTTCACGCGAGATATTCTTACAGCTTGCCTGTGCCAGAAGGACACGCAATTCCTTCTGGATCATCTCCATTGCCTGCAGCTTGTCAATATCAACTGCTATTATAACACCGCGTCTTCTGTCAACCTTGACAAAGCCCTCCTGTTTCAATACAGAATATGCCTTATTTACCGTGTGCATATTGATGCCGATCGTATCCGCCAAAGACCGGACACTCGGAAGCGCCTCTCCCTCCTGATACTGGGACGTGGCAATGCCTAATATGATCTGATTCCGAAGCTGCATATACAGTGCTTCGTCACTGTTAAAATCAATTTCTATTATCATGTGTATCACCTTCTGTTATATTCAGTCTATAACAGTATTCACAGTTTGTCAACCATACTGACAGCTTCGGCCTATGTTTCTGACAGACCGTCTAAGAATCAATGTCAATAAATTCAAATTCAAAATCATCGTCCAGCTGATCTGCCGGAGCTTCTCTCGTCAGCGGTACAGGTTCTCTCTCCAGTGTGTAGATCGGTACCTGGCTGCGCTTTGCTGACTTCGGCGGCTGCACCACCGTGATCGGAATCTGCCCCGTTGTATAAGTCACACCATTTGGTGTAACTTCTTTTTTCACAACCGGTTCTTTTGCTGCTTCCGGTTTTACCTGTCCGGGAACTGCCGATGCCAGTTTCTCTGCCTCCGTTTTTCTTGCAGATGCCTGCTTTGCCGGTTTCTCTTCCGGTTTCTTCGCCGTCTGCTTTGTCGGCTTTGCCGCCTTTTCCTCTGTCTTCTTTACAACCCATTTTTCTGGTTTCTCTGCCACCATTTTTGCCGTTTTTTCTTCTGCTTTCTTTACAGCCTGCTTCACCGGTTTTTCTGTTGCCGGTTTCTCCGCTGGTTTTTTTGCGATCTGCTTCTTTGGCTTCTTTTCGTCTTTCTTCTTCTCTTCTTCCGTCTCGTCTCCGTATAAAGCTTCCTCTTCCATATCCAGTCTCAGATCCCGGTTACGCAGGATCAGGTTGACGATCACGACAATGGCACAGACAAGTAAAAAAGCAAGTGTTCCGATGATCAGTACCGGTTTCTGTTCCATCCGTTCTGTCACAGCAGCAGTTTCCTGTATCGCAAAATATCGCTGGAAGCTGCCTTCTGCCACATCATACAGATAAAATGCCGCATTTCCTTCATTGTTATAAGCATAAAACAGATAAAATGCATCTGACAGAGTGGGATCGCCCTTTGTCGTCTGATATGCCGGCAGGTAAGAGTTGTTCCACTGCAGATTTTCTTCCGTAAACCCGTCCGGAACCGCTTCCTGCGGTGCTACCGGTACTATATAATGGTTTTCGATCCCCATGATCTGCACAAAGATCTGAAAACTGTTTTTCGTGCTGTCATAAATAAAGAAGCTTCCTTCTCCATCCGCTTTCTCAGCATATAAAAGGGTGAGCCCGCCGGGCTGCCAGATCGCACCTTCCACGGTCTGTCCGCCGTAAGAAAACTCTGTTTTGCTGCAGTCTGCCGGAAGCTGTTCATCCGAAACAGTCTCACTGATCGTATAATCCGTGCCATCTGCCGTAAATGTAAGCCCATCAGCCGAAGCTGCCTGCTGCATCTGTTCCGGCTCCGCTTCTTCGGCATCTGTTCCATCAGCTGTACCGCCTCGTGTGATCGTAAAATGATAGGTCATAGTGGAGCCGTCTTCCGCCGTTACGGTAATGACTGCCTCATTTGTACCTGATTTCAGATTTTTAAAACCGCTTGCTGCCGTGATCTGTGCCTTTTCATCCGTCACGCCACCGCTGACTGTAATATCCGTTACAGAGTCATCCACCTCTATTGTGTATTCCGTTCCCTGTGGTGTAAAAGCCGGTGACAGACTGCCCGGGCTGACCGTAAGAGCTCTGAGTGTCGCATCAGAGGAAAGATCCGCAGCTGTATTACCGCCAACCACAACGCTGGTACTGCCTGTTGCCGGATTATTTCCATCATCATCTATGACCGCTTCCGCACTGATTGATGTGCTGCCTGCAGCCAATGCCTTCATTGTGATCTGTGCATCGGTCCCGGTGATCGTCAAAAGTCCGCCGCCACCGCCGTAATCCACATTACAATCTGTTACCTCCAGCTTATCCGAATCGTATGTGACGGAGATCTCCGGTGCCACAGACGGATCCTCCGGCTCCGAAGTTTTTATATAAACCGTGATCATGTCCGAAACACCGACATCCGTTTTATCAGCCGTTACGCTGACAGAACCTGCTGCATAAATATCTGCCGGCAAATACAGAATTGCTGCTGTCAAAACAGATAGTCCCAATAAGATTCTCCCCAGTTTTTGTCTCATATAGTACGCTTCCCTTCTCATTTTACTTTTTCCGGTTTATTTTCTTATAATATGAATCGTATATGTTTTTACCTCACCCGTCTGTGCCGTGCACGTAATCGTAAATACGTTCTCGCCACGTTCCAGATCATAAGTACCTGTTCCGCTGATTTCGGAAGACGCTGCAACAGCCGTTGCCGTGATTTCTGCCGTCTTTACCTTTTTCTTGACCGTCAGATCATAATATTCTGTTTCCGGATCAAATACCGGTGTCAGCTCCTGATCCGTTACGGCAAGTGTTGCCAGATAGTTATTCGGATTCTTGTTATCGGTTGGTTTTACACAGGCAGTTTCAGGCATTCCCGTATATACCGGAATATAAAATACAAGCCGGTCTCCTGCCTGACATGCCTTACTCATCTTTTGCGCTTCACTGGCTGCAGCCTGCACATTTGTCATATACTGATGCTTATACAGACCATTTTTTGTATTTACCACATTAAACTTCTGGAAGTATAGTGTATTCTGTTTTACCTTTACATATTTCTGTGCAACATACTCAGCCCCACCCAAAAGTGATTTATACCTCGTGTTCCATGGGCGCTCATAATTATTAGCACCGCTTGTCTGACCGGATGCATAGATCAGTCCCTGTCTGGTCGGCGAATTTCCACCGGATGCATAGGCACCGATATTATAATAGTTAAATATATTTTCAAATCCCTCAACGGTTCCTTTAATACTGTCACTCTTGCCTTTTCCCTGCTCCTGATAGCATCTGGCTGCCAAATGATACGGGCTGACCCCCACCTGCCGGCCAATCTCAATAAACGCATCTGCATAGTTCCGTACAGAACCATCCGGTTCTGTATAGTCACCGTTCATAAAAGAACCTGCCAGCAGAGCTTTAAGCCCCTCTACATTCTGATAGTCCTCATATTCCAGTGATTCAAATTGGAATACAGATGTTTCGCCCAGAAAATTTCTCGGATCCAGATAATACTGTACCAGTGCCGTGGATGCTGCTACCCAGCTGCCGCCGTCAAAGCCGTACCATGTATTCTTTTTTCGATTATATGCCGTACTTTCCAAAGATTTCCACGAAACAACCGCATTTTTACCGACCAGATTCTTTCCGACCGCACTTTCCGCTGCCACAACATCATTCCATGCCAGATTTGTCTGGACAGCTTTAAATGTCCACTCCGGATGTACTGTGTGTAATTGTCTGAGCGGCTGCTTGTAGCTTTCCGGAAATCCCTGCGCGGTCAGATAGCTTTCAAATTCCGCATCCGTCAGTGATGTAACCGTTGACTGATCCGTACCGTTTGTATTCGCCGGCTCTGCCCCAGACTGCGCATGATCCGCCGCCTTCTCCTGCTTTGTCTCATTGACCTTCAACAGATCACTTCTGACATAACCCGTCTTTTTCTTTCCGCCGTATTTAAAAGAAATCTTATACCATATATAGCCATCTGATCCCTTTTTACTGCTTTTTACCGTTACATCCGTATTTTTCATCAGTTGGCAGACTACAGTTCCGGCTACCGGTTTTTTACGGATTCTGACATAATCCCCCTGGATCGCACCGGTTTTCTTTGCTGCTGTCGTCTGATTTGTTGTGCCTGCGTTGTTATTCTGTGTATTTCCCGTATTTGTCTGATTCGTTGTATTCTGCTTTATATCCTTTGCAATACCGGACACATCCAATACAGTCGTGGAACCGTCCGTCTGCGCTGCTGTAGCCTGATTTGCCGTTGCCTGATCCGGTGTTGCCGCATCCTTTTTATAGTTTACATAATTCGATATTATGTATCCGGTATAATTCGTTCCGTTTTGTGTAAATGTAACCTTATACCACTTTTTCCCTGTGCTGTCCTTTTTTGATCCGGTCACACGGAGCTGATCTCCCGTTGTAACAGTCGTAACTTTTTCGGCAGCTGTGCCTGCACTTTTTCTCACATTCACACCCGTTCCTGTTACGGTTCCTGTTCCTTTTGCCATGACAGGCATTGCCAGAAGTGCCACGGAAAGTGCCGTCACACCCAGAAAAGCAGCCACTTTTCTGCCCTTTTTACCCTTTACACTGTATCGTATCATTGTCTCATTCCTTTATCCGTCAAAAAGCATGTAAAATTTGCAAAATATCTCTTTTTTATCATACTATCCACCTCTATAATCGTCAACCAAAATATAGTAGACAAATTCTGAATTTTTGCTTAATTATGCCACATCTTGTGATTGACAGACAATAAACAGTCAGAAAACAGGAAGCGCAGGATCTGTCTGATCCTGCGCTTCCATTATCCGGTTTTCCCGGTCATTATGCTTTTATTCTTCCCCTATATCCCGCTATCTCTTTTCGATCCGGTTCACCCGGCGTCTTCTGCGGAGCAATGCTGAGAACACACTGATCATGCCCGCTAAGGACAGACCGCAAAGTGCAAGGAGCAGTCCAAGCGGGGTCTGATCTCCTGTTTTCGGCACTTTATTGCCACTTCCGGTCGTTGTTATGCTCGTTGATGAAGTAAAGGTCGGGCTGTCATACATGGTCAGTAGTCCATTCTTTGCCTTCTTATAGTTACCCTTTGCATTTCTGATATACAACGTACCGTTTTTGTCAATTGCAAACCGGATATCCTTTGCCAGTTCATAACCTTCCGGCGCTTTTACCTCTGTCAATGTATAATAGGTATATTTTGCATCCTGCGGCGCAGTAAAGATCTTGGCAGGCAGTGTCACTTCTTTACTCATGGAAGTAAAGGTGTACAGAACCTTTCCATCCGCATCCTTCACTGCAAGCTCTGCATTTTCCAGATGCTTATGAGAATTTTCGTCCTTCTTTGCCACCTTGACCTGAATCTTTTCATCGGTCATAATAATTGACTTATCTTTGCTCTTCTTACCGTTTACATATACATTGCCATCCTGATCCAGTTTGAACTTCACATCTGTGGCATAACTATATCCCTTTGGTGCTTTTGTTTCGGAAACCACATAGGTCGTTCCTGCTGTAAATCTGCTGCTGTCAAAATATGCCGGTTTCCCGTCTGTCTTGATCGTGATCGCTTCAAAGGATGTATCCTTCTCCGCTGTGATCTTCAGTGTTGCGCCTTTCAGATACTTGCCGTTTTCTGTCTTTTTGCTGACAGAAAGCTGCGCCATATCGTACATTGTCAGTACATGATCGGTCAATTCCGTATATTTTTTGTCTGCACCGTCTGTCTCTACCAGATATAACTGTCCGCTTCGGCTGATCGCAAAATCAACCGATTCTGCCAGCCCATAGCCTTCCGGTGCTTCCAGCTCACATAAGCTGTAATATGCATAGTTCTGATCCGCCTGAACCGTAAAGATACTGCCCGGTATTGTTGTTTTCTCTTTTTCTGATACAAAGCTGTACAGCGTTTCTCCTGCTTCATTTTTAATCGCCAGTTTTGCACCTTTCAATGATTTCCTGGTACTCAGGTCTTTCTTTGCCACATAAACCGTAACTGCCTTATCTACCATAGTCACCTGCCTGCCATCCGTTGCCGTAACACCGTCTATGCAGACACTGCCATCCGCTTTGAGTACAAAGCTGACCGGCTCTGCCACGCTGTAGCCCTGTGGCGGTGTGATCTCTGACAATACATAAGTCACATCTGCTTTCAATCCCTGTGGATAGTACTTATCTTTCGTTGTTGTAAAGCGGATCGGTGTAAAGCCGTCATCCTCCTGCGTTGCAATCTCTAATACAGCGCCTTCCAATGCATTACCCTCTGCATCTACCTTCTGCACGCAGAACTTCGGCATATCATAAACTGTCAGTTTCAGATCCTTTTTCTCTGTATAGATCTTTGTACCGTTTTCTTCTGTCACCAGATAAAGCTTACCGTCCCTGTCATATGCGAATCGGATATCATCCGCCAGTTCATAACCATCCGGTGCTGTCACTTCATGCAGTATATACTCCACATATCCCGCAGCCGGTGCTGTCAGCGCGGAAGTATCCACGCTTGTTGCTGCTTCCTCTGTAGTAAATGTAGTAACAACAGTACCGCTTTCGTCTAAAATTTCAAATTTCGCACCTGCCAGCTCACTGCTGCCGCCTGTTGCCTGCTTACTGACTGTCAGTGCCAGCTTTCCATCTTTGATATAAACAGTCCGGTTGGCTGCCTCCTGTCCGTCAATATAGATCTTATGATCCGCTGCCCCGATCGTAAAGGTGATCGGATCTGCATACGCATAGCCCTGCGGTGCGGAAAGCTCTGTCAGGGTATAGGTACAGCCCGGTGTAAAGGAAAGAATATCCCATGTTT
>ULUO01026416.1_pt1 | contig 9609 bp, 6 predicted proteins | sample 1958611 | NCBI WGS metagenome assembly ULUO01 (sample SAMEA4835762, study PRJEB28245) | human gut metagenome | biome: gut microbiome; material: fecal sample | place: Denmark | collected 2008
GATGGAACGTACGATTCGGAGATTGCAGAAAACTGCCAAACAACTTCATCTGCAGCTTTCAGAAACAAATCCAAAAATGAAACCAAACTATCTTTATTTATGAAATGAGGTGTAAAAAAAGTATGGCACAGGAACATGAAGAAACTTATGAAAATCGAAAAAAAAATTGGGATCTTTCCGGCAGTCTGGAAAATATTATTCACCGGTATATTCATCAAATTACGAACGCCGAACTAAAAGAAATTAATTTGGAAATGCAAGCTGGTATGTTGGAATCAGAGATCAAAGCAGTAATTAAACTTCCATTAGTGGAAATGCGACAGCGTAGAGAAACTTTTCTGCTTCAAAAAGAAAAATCCTTCTCAGAACCCGTGATTACAATTCTCAAAAGCGACACAGCAGATTTGCCAGCCGGAAGTAAACTTTCTCTATTGGATGCCGATGATTTATTGCTTCGTCGTAATCCTGGTTCCGTAGAATATCAGATCCAATTTTTGTTGCGCGGCAAAGAAAAAGTCCAGAATGCTGTTATTGACTTATCAAAACTAAGCGGTACGGGAACTTTTGCTGATTCTATTGTTGGTGATGCTTCATTCGCCCCCAGTTCGGTCGATTATCTTAAAAAGCATCGAGATCTTTCTATTTTGGAACGCGCAGCAAAAAGGGTTTTGCGTGTCAATAAAAAAAGCGATATGAGAGCATATGCCAATGCACTCCTTTCCTACGTGCAAGAGGCTCGTAACTGTTTAATTTTGGGTCAAAATCTTCCTAAACGTCCATCAAGAAAAGACTTCACAGAAAAAAGTACCATTAAATATTCTGACAAGGAAACTTTAAAATCGAATCAACCGGAATCTACTACTACTGTTGATGATCATCCGTTACCACAAAATGCTGAGAAATCTGAAATAGTAAATACAGCGGATTCTGCAGATACCACAACTCCGGAGTCCAAAGAGGTGCAGCCACAGGAAGCGTATTCTGAATCAAATATGATCTCTTTCGATGAGCCGCAAGTTACAATATTACAAAGTACCGTACCACAGATTCCGGCCGGTGCCAAAATGTCCCTGGCAGATACAGAACTCATGTTTAAAGGGCAGACATCAGGTTATGTAGCGTATCAGATAGATTATACCCTCGTGCAAGACAATTTTTACCATGGATCTTATCATGGTAAAGTTAATTTTGATCGAACGCATGATAAGTCTCTTACTGCACAGATTAGAGCCGCTGCATTGGCCGGACCGGCAGAAATGTCTCCACAAGATTTTAGCAAATTAACCCCTGAGTCCATGAAAAAATATCAAGTTCAAATGAACTGGATTATTGATAATTTTGTTCCTTATTTACAGAACCATCAAAATCTATCAGTTATTCGTTCACAAGCTGACAATATTTTGCTGAACCCAAATCGTGAATCTTGGGAAACTCCATATGCTAAAGAGCTTCTTTCCTATGTAGAAGAGGCTCAGGAATGCTTAAATAAGGGGGAATCTCTTCCCGCGTTACCAGCCAAAGAACATTTTCAGCTCGCAGAACAGCCCTTGGAAAATCCAATTAGCCCTATACCTGCAGACTCACAACCGGCACAGAATGTAAAAACTCCTGCAGAGCCAGTGGAAAAAACATCCAAAGTACCTGTTACAATCAACGAGAAATTACTGGCATCTCCCCCGCATGACGGAAAGATTCTTAGTCAAATTCCTGCAAGTAAGAAATACGTTGAACTTGAGTTTCTTTCCTCTCTTGATAATGGAAAAACTTTTCTTGCAACCATTGACCCGGATAAAGAATATCCACTTTGGGTAAAAGAAAATGATGAATGGAAACCGGCAGGTTCTCGATTTGGAGATATTCTTTCTTATTCCTACGGAAATGTAAAAGCGGCCGCCCAAAAAGAGTTTGAGCGTTTAAGAAATCAAGATTCTGCAGAAGTGCAGGACTCAACTCACCGGCTTAATGCTCCTACGGTTGAAAGTCCCGAAGCCGAGCATCTGCAGAAAAAAGCTGCAGATCTCCTTGATATTTCACAACCACTGGTTGATCAAGAAGCTTTTCAAGAAGTGTTTCAAGCGCTGCAACAAAATGAGATGCCACAAGCCGCTGATATGTTGCATTTTTTTGCATCCCATTTGGATGAAGTCCAGGAACATTATCGTTCCATGCAAGAAGAATTTCGGCGGATAAAACCACAAATTGCTGATATTGACAAAAAACTCTTTACTGACTCAGTGTGTGTTAGTGAAGCTCAATCTGAGTTGAATCGTGGCGAAAGATTTGTCCAGACTACCAAAAATCGCTTGGCTAATCAGGTTATGAATACACGAGACAACATGATGTCAAGCAAAAAATCCGCTCTGATCTCTCTGGCCGAAAGCATCCGCGTTCCAGAAACGTTAGAAATGCTGCAAGACTGTATGCAGCGTGCTGAAAAATCCCTTGATAATGTTTTCTATCGTCTGAATGATACCAGGCACGCTATCCATGACGTAGCTCTTGGTGTCAAAAATATCGGTCGATCTTTAAGGGGGAAAGAATTGTTAACTTATAAACCATGGGATATGGAAAATGGAGCAATCGCCTCTATGCAGAGAAAAATTTATGCTATGGAGCGTGGCCTTAATCACTTACAAAAGCAGACAAAAACACTGCAGGATCAAATGCGGCCACCGAAAAATAAGGTTAGGAAGCAGCTAAATAACAATAAAAAGGGACGTCCAACTACCATTAATATATAGTAAGACTCGCCTTATCGAAAAATATAGAAAGATTCCAAAAAACAATTTTTCACTTTTACTAATTTATAAGGAGGATTTTTATGGCAATGGAAGATGCCGGCGGAACCGGCGATCTGGCCCTTATGATCAACACAGAAATGATCATCTTAAAAGGAGCTGTAAAAGCCAGTACATACGCAGGAAAAACCATTGGAAAAAGTATGATAGCTCCCTTACGACTTATCCAATATATTATGAAATTACGGAAGGAACAGCGAATTTCCGAATCAGATTTCAAGGATTTTACGCAGTTCATGAAGGACTGTGAGGGAGATTATATTATTGCCAACTTACCAACACGTGATCCCGAACGTTTAGATGAACTTATGGATTCCATGACAGAAGTTGGAATAACATATTGTATGCTTCCAGATCTCGATATCCAGGATTCTTGCTGTCAGATTGCTATACGCGGAAAAGACGTTGCAAAATGGCAATCGTTATATGAATCTTATGTAACCAGCGAACTTGATCTTGGCGGCCCGCTCGATTTTGAAGAACTGAAAGCACTTACGTCCGGGAACTATAAGATTAAGAATCTGGCACTTGGTGACAGCTCCGAAGATAATGAGCAACTGGAAAAGTTTCTGGACATGCTTGATGAGCGTAAAGTCAATTATGCAGTTCTTCCTGATCTGAAATATGGTGATAATCATATTCAGTTGGCAGTAGCCAATCAATCTTTGCCACAATTTAGTTCAGCAATCGAAGCTTATCTGCAGGAATTTCCTTCTGCCGGTGAACATCTGGAAGAAGATCTAACAGATCGACAATACTATGCTTCCGGTCGTATGTCTGAAAATGACTATTTTAATACCGCCACAGAAGATCTTAAAGAAACGATGCATCCTGAAAAATGGAAAACAGGAAAGGACAGAAACTCAGATTCTTTTGAAGAAGCCCTGGTCGGAAAAGAACTTAGTCGGTATGAAACTCTCAAAGCTCGACCAGGGTTGACCGAAAGATATGTTCCTGCAGAAAAAATAGTTGCAAAGCAGGGCGATGAAATAGCTTTACAGGTTGGAAATAACGAATATGTCCGGATTCAAGAAGCATTATCTATTGACAACGGACGTGGATGTATCATTTTTCTTGATCCCGAAAAAGATTATGCTTCTTATCATCCCGACGAAAATAATACCATAAGAACCCCAACAGGTAATATATCTGGGAAGCAATTATCCCGCTATACAGAAAAAGCTGGTCGAGATATTGTACAACGCCTTGATTATATACCATACGATGAATCGAATGCAGCGCCGGTTTCTTTTACGCCAGAAGGTTCGAAACGACTTGTTCGTGATATTGACTCTCCAACCGTAGAAACTCCACAGTTAGAGTCCCCATCACAGGAACTACCAGTAGACGTTTTGGCCGCTGAAACACCGGTGACTTTTCCGGCACAATTTCTATATTCGGATCAATTAAACACTCAGGTTATCGCTCGTATCCCCGGAACCCAGAAATACGTTCAGCTAGATTTTGTTTCTACGCTTCATGAAGGGAAAACTATATTGGCTGCCATTGATCCACAAAAAGAATATACTGTTCTAACAGACACAGAAAATGGTCTAAAAGCTACAGAAAAGGTAACAGGTGATGAACTTCTAACTTATTATGCCAAAGTACGTCCAGATGCTCAAAAGCAATTTGATCGTATTGTTAATCATTCTGGACCTCAAAAAAGTTCAAAAAAGAGGAAAAAGCCACCACTTCCTAGAAAGGATAAGACCATGAAATTATAATTTTTCCGATATCTTACGTTTCAAATAGCAGAAAGGAAAATAACTATGATTAAAAAGAAAAAAATACCTGTTGGAAAATTGGTATTTGTCCTTATCATTATCGAATTATTTTGTTTGGTTTTTTCCGGAATTTTGGGAGAGCCTGGCAATGATCTCAATTTTCAGATAGCGTCATGGATGAAGCATCCATGGCGCTGTTTTAATAAATACACCTGGCCTCTTTTAGGTGTCGGGTTAATGGGATGGGTATTTTTTCTGGCTAAATATCTTGAGATGCACAGAAATACTCATTCTGAAATAGAACATGGTTCTGCAGAATGGGACAGTTTTGAAAATGCAAACGCTCGAATGGCCGACCTTGAGCACCCTGAAAATAACCGGATTCTGTCGAAACATGTGAGTCAGGCATTGGATGGCCCGAAATCATTTCCAAATAATAACATGATCGTTGTTGGTGCTCCTGGAACCGGAAAATCTCTATTTGTGATTGCGCCAAATATTTTGAAATGTATATCATCGTACCTTTTCATGGATCCAAAAGGAGAATTGGTTGAAAAATATGGCAATTACATGCGGAAAAATGGGTATCAAATCCGCGTTCTAAACCTCAAAAACATGGAACAATCTGATCGTTATAATCCATTTGTTTATATTCGATCAGAAGACGATATTCCGCGGCTGATTATGAATATTTTTAAATCGGTCGAACCACCAGATGCCCAAAAAGGAGATCCGTTCTGGGACGATGGCTGCGCACTATATCTACAGTCCCTATTTTACTTTGTATGGGGACTATCCGTTGAAGATAAAAAATTACTTTTTTACAATGCTCACCTCAATTGGGAATCTGTCTATGAAACCAAAACCATGAATCAAGTAACCAGGCTTACTCAGTTAGAAAGTTCCAAAATAAACTCCGACTCGGATGATGATGACGATTCTACCCAGTTGTCTCTTCTTATGGATCAGCTTGAAAATATGCATCCAGATCATCCGGCCGTAAGAGATTACAAAAAGCTCAAAGAGGGTGCTCCCGAAACCGTAGCATCTATTCTTCTGATCCTAAATGGAAAATTTAAATTTTTCTATTCTTCCTCTATTCAGCGTATTTTTGAAGCTGATGATATGAACCTCTGGGAACTCGGAACTGGATGGCATAGAGACGAAAAGACCAAAGTTGCGTTATTTCTTGTCCTGAAAGAAAACGATAGTAGTTATAACTTCTTGGGTAATATGCTTTATCAGCAGCTCTTTGATGAGCTTCTCCGGGAAGCTGATCAGAATTATCACGGGCGACTTCCAATTCGTGTTGAATGTTGGATGGACGAGTTTGCAAACGGCCTCCGGCCGGAACGTTTCGAAAATTTAATTACAACATTACGTTCTCGAAATATCGCAGTCATGCTCTTCTTGCAATCAATCAGTCAGTTGCAAACCATGTACAAGGGCGATGGTTGGAAGGTTTTCATGGATTCATGCGCCGTGTTCTTATTTCTCGGATCTGGCCGCGGAGCTTTGGACACTCAAGAGACTATCAGCAAGATGCTTGGAAACGCCACAATCGAAAAGACTTCAGGAAGCGTATCTTACGGTCAAAATGGCAGTAACAGCACCAGCTTTGATCGAATGCAGCGTGCGCTTATGGAAGCCAATGAAGTCGCACAAATGGATAAAGACAGTTGTATTATCTTCCCATTTTCCAGCAAACCAATCATCGACAAAAAATATAAACCATTTCATGATCCCTCCTATATTAAGTCAAAAGAATACGGCCCTTATAAACATCCAGTTGAAGTTATCCGGGATGAGCATGGAAAATTACTTACAGTCAATCATACTGAAAAATTTTATTTTCCTGATCAGAATTTGCAGAAAAAAATTCAAGCGGACATCCAGAAGGGTGATTCTGATGACATGTTATTCAGATTGAGTGAAGACGAGTTTTGTGCTTTGAATTTGGACGATCCGATCTTAGAGCGTCCAGAAGGAAATTTATTCCTTTTAGAGCAAATCAAGACGTTTGAGTCACAAAGCACCGATGAAAAACTGCAGAAAGCTGCTCAGGAAAAAGCTGCACATAAGCAATCTTATGAAGCTACACCAGAAGATGAAACTGAGCCATCTGTTTATGAAATTCGGCAAAGTTGGGACATCTCTGGTAGTTTGGAAGATGTGATCCGTCGGTATATTATGGATTTCTCAGATGAAGAAATTGCTGAAATCACAGAAGCAATGAATAGTCATGTGAGCGAGAAAAAAATTAAAGACTGCCTAAAATTGCCTCCGGAAAAGCTACGCCTTATGTTACAATTCTATGTTCAACAGCAACACAAAAAAGGAGCTTAACATGTTCGATATTTATTCTGCAAACGAATGGTCTACAAAAAAAAGAAAAGATTTTTTATGTGATCAGTTAAAAAATTGGCCATCGTTATTCAACTTTTTGAATCAAAAAGATTTTTGCTGTATGCCATTACCAAATATCTATCCGACTATGAATTATGATCCTACAGAAGGTGGTCTCTTTTTTTACTCCTTGGAAGTGGCACGTACACTCCAAAATCTTACAACTCATATGAGCCTTACGTGGAAAAGAGAAGAGAGTCCCTTGCTTATCGGACTCCTTCACGCTATTTGGATTTTGGATGATTATTACTGCGTACCATTTGGCGACTCCCAGGAGCAATTAGGTCTTTTGCGAAACGAAAGTCCCATTTACCCGCCAGGTTATGGAGATAAAAGTTTAATTTTGCTCATGAATCACATTGATCTTACTGAAGAAGAAAAGCTCTGTATTCTCTATCATCGTGGATCATTTACAGAAATGCAATATTGGAAATATTATTGCAAAGCCATCAAAAAAAATCAAAATGTACTGTTCACACACACAGCCATTTGCTCAGTAATATTTTAACAGAAAGGAGATCTCATCATGGCGGAAGAAAAAAATAATCGCTCTGAAAAGCTGGAAACTTTAGATCATCAAATCCGAGATATTATTAATCAGTGGAATGAAGATCCTGCGCAGATCAGCGACTTTCTTCAATTTGCGAGTAAATTTTCTTATTCTTATTCTCCCAGGAATACTATGTTGATTCAGCAGCAACAGTCAGGAGCCATTCTTTGCAAATCGTTTCAAGGCTGGAAAGAGCTTGGTTATTCTGTAAAAAGAGGAGAGCATGGTATGGAAGTATACGTTCCCACACCAATCACGCTTTTGAAAATTGCTGACACCGAAATTCCATATAGTAAAGCGTCGAAAGAACAACAAGCTGCCTACGATGCCGGAAATTTGGAAGGGCGAAAAATTATTCACTTTAAAGTTGGATATACTTTCGATATTGCTCAAACAAATTTTCCACCTGAACATTATCCAAAATTCCTCGATCGCGGAATCCCATCCGAACTTCATAAGCAGTGTACCGAAGTTTTGAAAGAATTTTGTGAAGAAACTCTCGGTGTTCGAGTTTTTCTTCAAGATCAAGATCAGGAAATTAAAGGGGCAGCATTATATGGTTTCCATAGTCCCGGTACATCGGAAATCCATATAGCATCCACACTACAAGACACCGCTGCATTTTCCACTTTAACTCACGAAGTTGGTCATGCCCTTGCACATGGAACTCTTGATGAATTTTTCAATATCGGATCACATCAAAAAGAATTTGAAGCCGATGTGATGAGCATAATGCTCCAACAACATTATGGACTCGAAATTACAGATGAACGAAAAAGTCATCTGGTTGGCCACTACAAAAGCTGGCTTAAATCTGATCCAAAAAATTTTGCTCCAGACAAAAGCATAAAAAAAATGTTTGATTTATATTCGTCTCAAGTAAAATTGTTAGACCAAAAAATGATTCAGAAATTTCCGGAACTTGCGCAGAAGTTACTTGCTCCGGAAATAGAACCCAACCCAGAAGCAAAACTGCAGAAACAAATAACTCGCAAATCCATTCCAAAGAAAAAGAAAACTTTGAGAAGATAAAATTTAATAAAAGGAGATTCCGACAATGAATGTAACCTATATAGGATTTGGTGGAACCATGGATGTGCCGTGCTACAAAGATGAGAAAGGAAATTTATATTTTGACGTAAATGATGGAAAAAATGGGCTGAATTTATACAGCGGAGCATACCTTACTTCCTATGGCGAAATATGTGGCGAGCCTAATCTCAAAATAACTGAGCCTATCGAATGCTCTGACCCGTTCATTCGTCATCCACGCGAAATGGATTACATGATACTCGATCGCATGAAAGAAGACTGCAATTACTATATCAACCATGACGGAAATGTAAGCTCTGGCAGTATCTGGGGCGGCAGCATAGAATCACTTCTTTCGGAAATGGAAGAGCGTCTGAGTTCTTTTGACGCCAATGAAAAACCAGAATGGTTGACAGATACTGATTTTGAGAGAATGAAAAATCGTGTTTCTGAAATAACAGGGATTCCCAAAGATCAACTAATCAATCATTATAAATCAGTAAAAGTCCAAAATGCAAATTCCAAAAAGGAAAAAACATTGACCCCCAGATAAAAGATACCATCGAAATTTGAATACCATCTATTTGAATTTTGATGAATTTGGAGCTACATTATTTATTTTTCAAGCGCATCCGACTCCCAGATGCTTACAGGAATTTGAAAAAAAATTTGAAATGCGCTTTACGGAATTTTATGGAAAGATCATTCTTACTTTTAGATTTGGAACTTTGGACTGGTTCTATATTCCTTATACACCATATTACGATATTTACCCGGACGGTAAACTTTACTTCCCGGATTGCTCATTTGGAATTAACCTTTTTATTTTTTTAATAGAATCAACATCTATGAAACTATTGAAAATGCGAACTTTAGATCTTCCCATAAGATTTTCCAAACGCTTTCAATCTGCAGTAAGATTCCAGGCGTTACGTCCGTATAACAGGGAAAAGCATTTTAAGATCATTAAAGCATTGTATTCTAATTACTCAGCAGAAGAAATTGCATTTATGAGTAAGCTGCAGCATCGCTGCAAAATTCGCTATCACAAAAATCAGCAGATTGATATTTCTGAATTTATCAAACATGATTTTTA